>MDTD01182001.1_pt1 | contig 43112 bp, 27 predicted proteins | sample 811221 | NCBI WGS metagenome assembly MDTD01 (sample SAMN05326646, study PRJNA326480) | marine metagenome | isolation source: seawater | place: Pacific Ocean: South West | collected 2011
CGACGCGTACGCCCGCTGGGTCGAGCGCCTTTTGAACGAGGAGCCCTATGTCACCCGCGTCGCGGAACGCCTGACGACACCCTGGCTCGACGCCGCCCGGTACGCGGACACGATCGGCATCCACACCGACGCCGGTCGCCAGATGTGGCTCTGGCGCGACTGGGTGATCGACGCGTTCCGAATGAACATGCCCTACGACCGGTTCATCACCGAGCAGCTCGCGGGCGATCTGATCCCCGGCGCGACCGAGCCCCAGCGTATCGCGAGCGGCTTCAACAGGAGCCATGTGATCACCGACGAGGGCGGCGCGATCGACGAGGAGTATCTCGTCGAGTACGCGGTCGACCGGACCGACACCGCCTCGTCCGTCTTCCTGGGCCTCACGATGTCGTGCGCACGATGCCACGACCACAAGTACGACCCGATCTCCGCGGAGGACTACTACAGCCTGTTCGCGTACTTCAATTCCAACGACGAGCCCGGGCTCTATTCCCAGCAGCGCGACCCCAACCGCGCCTTCGAACCCGCGATAGCCGTGCTGACAGAACTGCAGCGGGAGCGTCTCGGAGAAATCAACGACGAGTTGTCGATCCTCGAAGACAGAGCGGCATCGCCCGGCGAGGAGATCATCGCCGCACGACGGGCCTTCTTCTCCGCCCTTCAAAGCGAGTGGCGCACGCCCAGGGTCGAATCCGCGCGCTCCGCCGGCCTCTCAACGCTGGAGGTGCTGGACGATCGTTCCGTTCGCGCCGCGGGCGAGAACCCCGAGACCGACCGCTTCGAACTCACGCTGGGCCTTGACGAACCGATCGCGGGCGCAAACGCCCTGCTGATCGAGGCGCTCACCGACGATTCGATCGAGGGCAGCCGCCCGGGGCGTGCCTCCAACGGGAACGCCGTTCTGACCGATCTCGAGATTTCACTCTCGCGCGGGACCGACTCGCGGGCGCTCGAGCCTCGCTGGGCATGGGCGGATATCGCCCAGACCGAGGGAGGGCACCGATGGGTCGACCCGCTGACCAGGGGCTCGATCAGCGGCTGGGCGATCGACGGGCACAACCACCCGGGCCCGCGTGCGCTGCTCGTGCTCCTCGATGAAGCGACCGACATCGGTGCCGAGGATCGGCTCTCGGTCACGCTCCGATTCGAATCAGAATACCCGAATCATGCGTTCGTCAGAACCCGTGTGCGCGTCGGATCCGTCACACCGCCCCGGGGGATCGTCCCAGTCTTCGGCACCTGGCACCGAACCCCGGTCTTCACCGGGCCAAGCCGCGCCGAAGTGTTCGCGGAGAGCTTCGGGCCCGAGTCGGTCCCGCGCATCGACACCGCTGATTCCTTCGGAGACGACGACCACACATGGTCGATCGCCCGCGAGATCCGCGACGGCGAAGTCGCCGCGTTCACGGGCCCGACGCCCGGCGCCGTCTATTTCGCCCGAGAGGTCTTCTCGCCGGAGACGATCGAGCTGCCCGTCTCACTGGGCAGCGACGACGGGTTCCGCCTCTTCGTCAACGGATCGCTGGTCGCCGAGAACGACACCGAACGAGGCGTCGCCCCCGATCAGGACCGCGCCGTCCTCCCCCTCCGCGCGGGACGCAATATCGTCGTGATGAAGGTCATCAACACGGGCGGGCCCGGCGGGCTCTACTTCGCGCCAGACCTCCCCCCGCTCTCGGTCAACGACCTTGCCATCGCGGCGCTGCCCGAGCAGGTGCGGACCGATGACCTCCGGACCCGGGCGTTCGACGCGTGGCACCGATCGCCCATCTCGCCGACGGGGCAGCTCTATCTCCGGCTCGACGAGCTCCGCGCACAAGCGGCACGCGTCGAGGCCGAGGCGCCGCGGACGATGGTGATGCGAGAACTCGACGAGCCGCGAGAGACCTTCGTGCTCGTGCGGGGCATGTACGACCAGCCCGATGAATCAAGACCCGTCGAACGCCGAGTGCCAGCCGTGCTGGGATCACTCCCCCACGGCGCCCCCCCGAACCGCTTGGGGCTCGCGCAGTGGATGACCGCACCCGACAACCCGCTGGTCGCGCGCGTCGCGGTCAACCGGTTCTGGATGATGCTGTTCGGGGAAGGGCTCGTGCGCACGCCCGAGGACTTCGGCCTGCAGGGCGCCTGGCCCACCCATCCCGAATTGCTCGACACCCTCGCCGTCGATTTCCGCGAGAGCGGATGGGATGTGCACGCGCTGCTCAAGCGGATCGTGCTCAGCGCCACCTACCGGCAGGACTCCGCGTTCCGACCCGATCTCCACGAACTCGATCCGGACAACGAGCTACTCGCCCGCTACCCGAGCCGACGCCTCTGGGCCGAGCAGATCCGCGACCAGGCGCTCTACCACGCGGGCCTGCTCGTCGAACAGACCGGGGGGCCGTCGGTCAAGCCCTACCAACCCGCCGGGCTGTGGCGCGAGGTCGCGATGCCCGCTTCGAACACGCGGGAGTTCGTCCGCGGCTCGGGGGATGATCTCTACCGGCGTTCGCTCTACACCTATTGGAAACGGGCGGCCCCGCCCCCCGCGATGCGCGCATTCGACGCGCCGACACGCGAGTTCTGCACCGTCCAGCGGGCAACGACCGACACGCCCCTGCAGGCGCTGGTGCTCTGGAACGACGAACAGTTTGTCGAGGCCGCGCGCGTCCTCGCGCAGCGGACGCTCTCGCGCGAAGGGACCGACGAAACCAGGCTCGGCAGGCTCTTCCGACGCTGCACCGCCCAGGAGCCCGATGAACGCGAGCGCGCCGTCCTCAGCGAGACACTCGACGCGTTCCGCCAGCGGTTCAGCGCATCGCCCGGAGACGCGTCGTCCCTCCTCCGCGTGGGCGACGCGATGGTCCCCGAAACAATGGCGGGCGCCGAGCCCGAGCTGGCCGCCTGGACGATGGTCGCTTCCACCGTCATGAACCTCTACCGGGTGACGACCCAGGAGTGATCGGCATGGACCCCCTGCACCCCACCGAGGAATACTACCGGAACATCACGCGCCGGCAGTTCTTCGATGTCTCGGCGCGGACGATGAGCGCCGCGATGGGCGCGATGGGGATCGCCGGTCTCGCGGGCGCCGCGGAGAAGATCGCCGGCACGCAACCCGGGGTTTCGCTGCCGAGCCAGCCCCACTTCCGCCCCAAGGCGAAGCGCGTGATCTACATGCACATGTCGGGCGCGCCGAGCCAGATCGACCTGTTCGACTACAAGCCGGCGCTGCGGGAGCGGTTCGATCAGGACCTCCCCGAATCGATCAGGCAGGGCCAGCGCCTCACCACGATGACCAGCGGGCAGAACCGCTTCCCCGTCGCGCCCTCGATCTTCCGCTTCTCGCGGTACCCCAACAACCAGGACGGCGCCTGGGTCAGCGAACTGATGCCCCACACCGGGTCGATCGCGAAGGAACTCTGCTTCATCAAGTCGATGCACACCGACGCGATCAACCACGAGCCCGGGATCACCTTCTTCCAGACCGGCAGCCAGCAGCCGGGAAGGGCCTCGTTCGGCGCGTGGACCAGCTACGGACTGGGCAGCGGAAACGCGAACCTGCCCTCCTTCGTCGTGCTCATCACGCAGGGCTTCGGCAACATGCAGGCCCTCTCCGCCCGCTTCTGGGGCTCGGGCTTCCTCCCCAGCGAGCACCAGGGCGTCCACCTCCGCAGCGGCAGCGAACCGGTGCTCTACCTCAAGGACCAGCCCGGCATCGACCGGGCCGACCGACGACGCATGCTCGACGCCCTCGCGGAACTGAACGAGGCACACCGCGTCCGCACGCTCGACCCCGAGATCGACACCCGCATCGCCCAGTACGAGATGGCGTACCGCATGCAGATGTCCGTCCCGGAACTCACCGACTTCTCGGATGAGGACCCCGAGACCCTCGAGATGTACGGGCCCGAGGTCCACAAGCCCGGATCGTTCGCCGCCAACTGCCTGCTCGCCCGCCGACTCAGCGAGCGCGGCGTCCGCTTCGTCCAGCTCTACATGCGCGGCTGGGACGCGCACGGCAACCTCCCCGCGGAGATCCGCCAGCAGTGCGCCGCGGTCGACCAGCCCCAGGCGGCGCTCATCCGAGACCTCAAGCGCCGGGGTTTGCTCGACGACACCCTCGTGCTGTGGGCGGGTGAGTTCGGACGAACCGTCTACAGCCAGGGCCAGCTCACCACCGAGACCTACGGCCGCGACCACCACCCGCGCTGCTTCACCGTCTGGCTCGCGGGAGGCGGCGTCAAGCCCGGCATCACCTACGGCGCGACCGACGAGTACTCCTACAACATCACCCAGAACCCCGTCAGCGTCCACGACCTGCACGCGACGATGCTCCACCTGCTGGGGTTCGATCACACGCGGCTCATCTACCGCCACGCCGGGCGCGACTTCCGCCTCACCGATGTCTTCGGCCGCGTCGTCCACGAGATCCTCACCTGACCCGAACCCCGCGGACCCCCGGATGCCGACCACCGACGCGATCCTGCAACTCCTCGGGCGGACCCACCCCATGGTGCTGCACCTGCCGATCGGCCTGCTCGCGGGCCTGGTCGCCCTCGAACTCTGGAACAGAGGACAGAACCGAGGAAAGAACAATGAAGGTCAAGCAAGCACGCGCCCCGCGATCACCCTCGTGCTCTGGCTCACCGTCTTCGCCTCGCTCGCCGCAGCCGCGAGCGGGCTCGTCCTTGCCGAAGAGGGGACCCACACCGGCACCGGGGTCGCGATCCACCGCACGCTCGCCCTCGTCTTCACCGGAGCGCTGTGCGTCGCCGGGTGCTGCCACGCCTTCGGATTCCGCACCGCCTATCGCCGCCTGCTCGTGATCGGTCTCCTCGTGCTCCTTCCCGCCGGGCACTTCGGCGCGTCCCTCACGCACGGCGAGCGATTCCTGTACGCCCCGCTGCTCGCATCGGATCTCGGGCCCGCCGAACCGATCGCCGCCCCTCGCGGCGGACCGATCACCTTCGGAACCCACATCGCCCCGGTTCTCGACGCCCGGTGCGCATCCTGCCACGGGACCGACGCCCGCAAGGGCGGGCTCCGCCTCGACTCGTTCGACGCGATCGAACGCGGCGGGACCTCGGGAGCGGTCCTCGTCGCGGGCGAACCCGAGCAAAGCCCGCTGCTCGCCCGGATGCGCCTCCCGCTCGAGCACGACGAGCACATGCCGCCCGCTACCAAGCCGCAGCCGCGGCAGCGAGAGATCGCGTTGATCGAGGCGTGGATCCGTGCCGGGGCGCCCGCTGAAGGAGCATTCGAGTCCGAGCCGCTCGCGCCGGGTGCGGACATCGCCCATGAACCGGGCCCCACGCTGGAGGCAACCAAGCCGAACACCGAGAGTCTCCCGACCGCCCCGCCCGCGGAGCCCTCGGATCGCGGGCGCCTCGCCGATGCCTTCGTCCATGTCTCCCCCGTCGCGCCGGGAGCCCCCAACCTCTGGGTCGATCTCGCCCCCATCGCGGCGACCGTCGACGACGACCGGTTCGCGGAACTGGTCACGCCGATCGTTCCGAGCCTGGGCGAACTCCACGCGGCCCGGACCCCGATCGGTGACCGCTCGATCTCGGCGCTCTCCCGCGCCGAGGCACTCACAACGCTCGATCTCTCATGGACCAAGATCGCACCGGGGGGACTCGCCCCCCTCGAGACGCTGCCCAACCTCCGCGAACTCCGGATCGTCGGAACCGACCTGGGCGATGAATCGATCGAATCGCTCGCCAGCATGCGCGCGCTCGAACGCGTCTATCTCTGGCGCACCCGTCTCACGGAGGACGGCCTCGAATCACTAAGGAACCAGCGCCCAGATCTGCGGATCAACACCGGTGCGCCGCCGACAGCGGCGATCGAGACGGAGGACGAACCCGCGTTCTCGAGCGATCGCCCGCTGCCCGGCGAGCCACAACACGACAGACCTCCGGCGGTCTCGCTCGCGCCGGTCAACCGTGACTGCCCCGTCTCCGGCGCACCGGCTGATCCGGCTCACGCGATCGTCTACGAAGGGCGCGTCATCGGGTTCTGCTGCCCGGTCTGCCTCAAGTCCTTCGTCGACGATCCGGGGTCGTTCGCCGCGTCACTCGACGCAGAATGAACCACAACCGAACCTCCTCACCCGCCGCTCCGCCGCAAGACGAGTGCCGTGAACACCGGTCTATCATCTTGGACCGGTCACTCTCGCACCATCACAACCCGGAGGAGCCATGAACACCCTCGCTTCCCGACGCCACGCCGCACGACTTGTCGCGGTCCTCACCTCCGCGACCGCGAGCCTCGTCCTCGCCGCGGGGTCCGTCGAACCAGCCGAATACGAACCAGCCGATGCCCAGAACGCCGCGCACGCGATGACCGGCATGATGACGAACCGCGACTGGTGGCCCAACCAGCTCAACCTCGACATCCTGCGCCAGAACTCGACCAAGAGCGACCCGCTGGGCGCGGACTTCGACTACGCCGCCGCCTTCGCGACCCTCGACCTCGAAGCCGTCAAGAACGACATCAACGAGGTCATGACGACCTCCCAGGACTGGTGGCCCGCCGACTGGGGCACCTACGGCCCGCTGTTCATCCGCATGGCATGGCACAGCGCCGGAACATACCGCGTCACCGACGGGCGCGGCGGCGCCTCCGACGGCACACAGCGCTTCGCGCCCCTCAACAGCTGGCCCGACAACGCTAACCTCGACAAGGCCCGACGCCTGCTCTGGCCCGTCAAGAAAAAGTACGGCCAAGCGATCTCCTGGGCGGACCTCATGGTCCTCGCGGGCAACTGTGCGCTCGAATCCGCGGGCCTCGACACCTTCGGCTTCGGCGGCGGTCGCGAGGATGTCTGGGAACCCCAGGACGATATCTACTGGGGCCCCGAAGGCGAGTGGCTCGCCGACGCCCGCTACTCGGGCGACCGCGAGCTCGCCAATCCCCTCGCCGCGGTCCAGATGGGCCTGATCTATGTCAACCCCGAGGGACCCAACGGAAAGCCCGACCCCCTCGCCGCCGCGAAAGACATCCGGACCACCTTCGCCCGCATGGCGATGAACGATGAGGAAACCGTCGCCCTCATCGCGGGCGGGCACACGCTGGGCAAGGTGCACGGCGCCGGGCCCGCCAGCCATGTCGGGCCCGAGCCCGAAGCCGCCCCGATCGAGCAGCAGGGCCTGGGCTGGAAGAGCAGCTACGGCACGGGCAAGGGCGCCGACACCATCACCAGCGGTCTGGAGGGCGCCTGGACCCCCACCCCCACCAGGTGGTCCAACGCATACCTCAACAGCCTGTTCGCCTTCGAGTGGGAGCTCACCAAGAGCCCCGCCGGCGCGTGGCAATGGACGCCCGTCGATGCACCGGCAATCGTGCCCGATGCGCACATCGAAGGCAAGAAGAACAAAATCATCATGCTCACCACCGACATCGCGCTGATCGAAGACCCGATCTACCGCGAGATCTCCCAGCGGTTCGCAAACGACGCGTCCGCCTTCAATGACGCGTTCGCGCGGGCGTGGTACAAGCTGACCCACCGGGACATGGGCCCCCACGCCCGCCTGCTGGGCCCCGATGTCGCGCCCCCGCAGGTCTGGCAGGACCCCGTCCCACCCGTCGACCACAACCTCGTCGATGCGCGCGACATCGCGTTGCTCAAGCGCGACATCCTCGCATCGGGGCTGCCCGTCGCCGACCTCGTCAAGGCCGCCTGGGCCTCCGCGTCCACCTATCGCGACAGCGACAAGCGAGGCGGCGCGAACGGCGCCCGCATCATGCTCGAACCCCAGCGCTCCTGGGAGGTCAACGATCCCGATGAGCTGGAAGGCGTGCTCGCGACACTCGCCGAGATCCGCGAATCGTTCAACGACGCCCAGAACGACGACACCCGCATCTCCATGGCCGACATGATCGTCCTGGGCGGATGCGCCGCGATCGAGGCCGCCGCCCGCGAAGCGGGACACAGCATCACCGTCCCGTTCATCCCGGGGCGAACCGACGCCACCGCGGAGATGACCGACGCCGAATCGTTCGCCTTCCTGCGCCCGATGACCGACGGCTTCCGCAACTACACCGGCGCCGAGTACTACCGGCGCCCCGAGGTCGAACTCGTCGACCGCGCCAACCAGCTCACCCTCACCCCGCCCGAGATGACCGTCCTCGTGGGCGGCATGCGAGCCCTCGGCGCAAACACCGACGACACGACCCGAGGCATCCTCACCAACCGCCCCGGCGAGTTGACCAATGATTTCTTCGTCAACCTGCTCGACATGGGCACCGAGTGGAAACAAGCCGAGGGCGACGAGCACCTCTACATCGGGTTCGACCGCGAGACAGGCGCGCAGAAGTGGACCGCAACGAGCGTCGATCTCATCTTCGGCGCCAACTCCGAGCTCCGTGCGCTCGCGGAGGTCTACGCGAGCGACGACGCCTCCCGCAAGTTCGCCGAGGACTTTGTCTCCGCCTGGAACAAGGTCATGAACCTCGATCGCTTCGACCTCGACCCGCACACCCACGGCGCCTCCGCCCGCGCGATGACGACGGACTGACGCCTCCAATCCCGATACGCGATCCCTTCGCCCGAGCGGGAACCAACCGGTTCCCGCTTTTTTTATGGCCCTTGCGGAGGAATCAGGTCCGCGTTGCGGATCTCGGACATCTCGAACACCCGCGCCCGCTCGGGCTCCGCCGCGTGCCGCCGTGAGAGGCGGATGTAATGCTCGGGAAGTTTCGCGAGATACGCCCGGTCCGCGTCGTTCACGGCGCGCACGATCTTGCCGGGCACCCCCACCACCACCTGTCCGTCGGGCACCTCCATCCCGGGAGGCACCACCGCCCCCGCCCCGATCAGGCACCCCTTCCCGATCCTCGTGTGCCCCAGCACCACCGCCCCCATCCCGATCAGCGTCCCGTCGCCGACCGACTCGCCGTGCACGATCGCCCCGTGCCCGATGGTGACAGCCCGCCCGATGACATTCGCGTACAGGTGATCGCAATGGATGACCGCGTTGTCCTGGACATTGGTCCCCTCGCCGATCACCACCGGCGCGACATCACCCCGCACCACCGCGCCGTACCAGACGCTGACACGCGCACCCAGCCGGACATCGCCGATCACGCGCGCCGTGTCCGCGATAAACGCGCCGTCCCGTTCCCTCACCGTCACGGCTGATCCTCCCCGTTTCCATCCCCGCGTTGCTCCCGCACCCGCGCTTCGGAGCCTTGGGGCTCAAGCACAACCGGCGCGATCATCTCGCGCAGCAACCCGTCCATCTGCTCGATCGTCCCTCGCTGACTGGGCTCATCCGCGAGGTTGTACCACTCGTGGGGGTCGGTCCGATGGTCATACAACTCGATCGCGCCGGTGTTGTACCGGACATACCGATGCGTCCGCGTCCGGATGCTCCAGTGCTGGCTGGCCGGGTCGTCGTGTGCCTCGGGAGGCTGCTCGCGCGCCGCGTCCTCCTCCGCATGCACCATCGTCAAAGCCGCGGGAGGGCCCTCCCAAACACCGGCAGCCGGATCGGTGAGCAGCGGACGCAGCGAATGCCCGTCCAGCGGTCGCCCCGCCGCGCTCTTCCGCGTGTCGCCCTCCAGCCCGCAGAGGTCCGCGAGCGTCGGATACAGATCGATCAGGCTCACGGGCGTGTCCGTGCGCCCACCCGCGACGCTCACCCCCGGCGCGCGCACGAAGAGCGGCACCCGCGTGCTCTCCTCCCACGGGCTGTTCTTGAACAGAAACGACTTCTCCCCGATGTTGAACCCGTGATCGCTCGTGATCACGACCACCGTGTTCTCGTCGAGCCCCGTCCGCGCAAGCGCGCCGAGCACGACGCCGATCTGCGCATCCGCGAATGCCGTGCACGCGAGATAGGCCTGCGCGAACCGCTTCAGCCCCGCCTCCGCCGAGCCGTACGACGCCTCGATCAACCGGAAATACCGCCTCCCCTTCACCTCAGGAGAGAAATGCGCCGCGTACCGCGTGTCGCCCGCGTCCCCCGCGAGCCTGGGGGGCAGCTCGACCGAGTCGAGCGGGAACCGGTCGAAGAACGCCTGCGGCGCATACATCGGCGTGTGCGGCCTGATGAACCCCACCGCGAGGAAGAACGGTTCGCCCTCCTCGCTGAAACGCTCCAGCCGTCGCGCCGCCCACCGCGCCACCCGCTCGTCAGGCGTCAGGTCCCGATCGTCCGGCCCCGCATACCGGAAGGGTCGCACGGATTGCCATCCCCCATAGATCCACCCCGACCCGGGCTTGTCGGCATCGGGCTGTCGCGGGTCGTCCGCGAACGGCACATCCGCCAGCGAGCCGAACGATCCGTCGATTGCGCCGATCGATCGGAAGGGCTCCGCGACGCTGGGGTGCCCGACGCGCCGCTCACCATCCCACGCGAGCGGGCCGTAATCCGCGGGGTTCGGGAACTCGTCCCACTCCCCGCGGCGCGCATGGTGCATCAACTTCCCCGAGCCCACGACGCGGTACCCGTTCTCGCGGAAGTACCCCATCAGCGTCTTCGACTCCGCGAGCACCGGGTTCTCGAACCACTTCTTCCAGAACAGGTTCCCCGAAGTATGGGGGTAGATCCCTGTCAGGAAACTCGACCGCGACGGAGCGCACACCGGGTTGTTGGAGTGCGCGTTGGTGAAGGTCACGCCGGTGCGTGCAAACGACGCCAGCGCCGGCGTCTGCGCCTGCGGATGCCCGCCCAGAGGCTCCACCCAGTCGTTGAGATCGTCGCACACAATCAGCACGACATTCGGGCGCGACGGCGCCGCGGTCGCCCCACCACACGCGACCGCGACACCGATCAGCGTTGCAACCACTCCGAGCACATGTCGCATCATGATCCCCGTATATCCGCTGCGCTCAGCCGTCGCCACCGGGGCGCTCAGCGTCGTCCGCGTTGCGCGCGCGCTCGAGCGTTCGCCTCGCCCTCTTGACGGGCCCCGCCCCGGGGCCCATCGCCGCTTCGAGATCCTCGACCGCGCGCACGAGCAGGCTCTCCGCCTCCGCCCGATCCGATGCCGAGCCGCCCCCCAAGATCGCCTCCGCGAGCGACGCCCGCGCCATCGCGGTGCTCGGATGCGCCGCGCCGATCGCGCGCACCGAGGCATCCAGCACACCCCGCAACACGGGGATCGCCTCGCGCGCCCGCTCCGTGCGCACGAGAAGAACCCCCAGGTTCTGCCGCGTCGAGATCGTGTCGGGGTGCTCCATCCCCAGCGCGCCCTCCTGCGCCGTGAGCACCGCGCGGTAGTCCGCCTCCGCCTCGACCACGGATCCCGCTCGCTCCCGCGCGACCGCCCGGTTCGCGCGCGCCTTCAGCGCCAACGCGTGCAGCGGGCCGTACAGCAGTTCCGACATCTCCACGCACCGCCCGTGCCACCGCAGCGATGCTTCGTGATCCCCCGATCGGCTGCACAGGATCGCCATCGTGTTCAGCGTCACGCACACCGCGGGCGAGGGCGCGCCCCGCCCCGCCGCAGCCTCCGCGTGCGGGCGCAGCATCCCGAGCGCCCCCGCCAGATCGCCTGATTGGGTCACGATGATCACCCGCTTGTTGATCGTGTGCAGCAAACGGTCGTCGTCCGGCTCCAGAACCGGTTCGAGCAGCGACCACGCCTCGTCGAGCGGCCCTTGCGCCTCTTCGAGCCGACCCGCCGACAACCGCAGCCCTCCCATCGCGTCCAGCGCGATCCCGAGATCGAGCGGCCCGACACCCGGGGCGCGCCGCCTGATCTCGATCGCCCGCTCCAGGCGCGGCGCCGCCTCCTCGAAACGACCCCGCTCGGCCTCGAGAATCCCCCTCGCGAGCAGCGTGTCGGCCATCGCCGGAGAATCCTCCTGTCCCAGCACCCCCCGCAGCCGCTCCGCTTCCGCGAGGTGATCCGCGGCGCGATCGACCGAGCCGATCGCCGCGTAGGTAGCGCCGACACGGTGCTCGAGCGGCGCGCGGACCGCGGGCGACTCGATCGCGTCCGATCGGAGCCGATCGTGCGCACGATCGAGCACCCCGCGGAGCAGCGCCGTATCACGACCCCGCGCGTTCTCGGGGTCCACGGTGCGGAGCATGTCATCCAGGAAGACCCCGATCTGCTCTGCGATGATGCGTTGCTCCTGCTCGGCGCGCGCCGCGCTCGATACACGCTGGTACGCGACCGATCCGGCGACGACCGCCCCGATGCACCCGAGCACCGCCGCGGTGCCCGCGATCGCCGGGACCGGGTGCCGGCGCACGAACATGCGCGCCGTGTACGACGCCGACGCGGGGCGCGCGAGGATGGGCCTGCGGGCACGGAACCGGCGCACATCCTCGAGCAGCCGGTCCACGCTCGCGTACCGGTCCGCGGGCGACTTTGCCATCGCCTTGCGCACGATCCGGTCCAGGTCCCCCCGGAGGCGCGACGCCCAGCGGCGCGCGCCCGCGTCCCCCGCCGCCGCTCGGCTCGGGGGGGCGGGGTCGGTCTCGCACACCACGCGCTCCGCCTGCTCGCGCGAGCCCTCCACCCGGTAGGGCTTGGTCCCCGACACCAGCTCGTAGAGCAGCAGGCCCAGCCCGTAGACATCCGTCGTCTGGCTCACCGCGTCCCCCCGGATCTGCTCGGGGGCCGCGTATTGCGGCGTGAGCGGGCGGTCCCCCAGAAGGGTGACCCCGTCTTCATCGTCGCGCACGATCTTTGCGATCCCGAAGTCGAGGAGCTTGGGGACCCCCTCCCGCGTCACCAGCACATTCGCGGGCTTAAGGTCGCGGTGGATGACCATGTGCGCATGGGCATAGGCGACCGCCTCGGCGATGCGTTCGAACAGCGCCAGCCGCGCCGGGAGAGCCAGGTCGTCCGCGGCGCGGTCGAGCCGCACGCCGTCCACATGCTCCATCACGAAGTAGGGCCGCCCATCGTCGGTGACCCCGCCGTCGAGGATGCGCGCGATGCCCGGGTGCTCGAGACGGGCGAGGACGCGTCGTTCGATGCGGAATCGCTCGCGCGCCGCGGGGGATCCGGCGTCCGCGAGGAGCACCTTGACCGCGACGGTCTGCTCGAACAGGCCGTCGGCGCGGCGCCCCCGATAGACCCGCCCCATGCCGCCCGACGCGATGGGCTCGATGACCTCGAACACCCCGAGGCGCGCGCCCAGCAGCGGGTCCGGCTCGCCCTCGAAGGGGGCGCTCCCGTCGAGCGCCGCGGCGGGCGTGTGCTCGAGGAATCCCGTCGCGGAAAGCTCGACGCGCCCCAGCGATTCGGCGAGCGCCAGCGCTTCGGGCGAATCGGCGAGCGCGTCCCGGATCGCGCGCGCGCGGCGGTCCTCGGGGAGCGCATCCGCCCGATCGATCGCGCGGAAGACGCGGTCCCACAGCTCGTCGGGCACGGTCGCTCCGGTGCGCTCAGGCATCGTCGCCTCCCGTCGGGTTTGTGCCGAGTTGGAGAAGGAGCCATGCGCGGGCCGAGTCCCATTCGCGTTTCACGGTCGCGGGGGAGATCTCCAGGACGCGTGCGGTGTCGTCAACGCCCAATCCCCCGAAGAAGCGGAGTTCCACGACGCGCGCGCGTCGCGGGCTGATCGACGCGAGGCGCGAGAGCGCCTCGTCGAGCTCGACGAGATCGAGCCTTGCCGGATCGCTCGCGAGGGCATCGACATCGAGCGGGACGCGTTGTCGCTCCCCCCCGCGTTTCTGCCGCTTGTGCCGTCGCGCGTGGTCCACGAGCACGCGACGCATGGTCGTCGCCGCGACCCCGTAGAAATAGGTCTCGTCCTCCCACTCCACGGCTGTCTGGTCGAACAGGCGGAGATAGGCCTCGTGCACGAGGGCGGTGGGTTGCAAGGTGTGGTCGTCGCGCTCGCGTCGCAGGAGGGCCTGCGCCAGGCCGCGGAGTTCGGCGTAGACGACGGCGCCCAGACGCTGGGCGGCGCCGGCGTCGCCCGTGCGACCCGCCTGCAGCAGCACTGTTGCCTCGGAAATCCCGCCCACGCCGCACTCCCTCGCCCGGTCGGCCCCTGACCAGCATACACGGCGGGCGCCGGATCTCGGTTTTTTCCGTTTTCGTGAGCTCCGACGGCCCCGGATGACGCGAGGGCCCCTGAGCACACGCCGGGGCTCGCGGCCGGGGCGATCCGGACCGCGGGTGTTGCCCCGGACACGCCATCGGAGCAAAGGAGACCATCATGGAATTCACGAACACCGCCCGTGCGCTGTGCGCGGGCCTGCTCGCGGGGCTCGCGGGCACCGCGTCCGCGATCGATGTCGGGTTCACCTACCAGGGCTACCTCGAGGACAACGGGGTCGCGGCGGACGGCGCGAGCGATGTGCCGATCGCCTTCCGGTTGCACACGAGCCCCACGCTGGACCAGCCTGTCGGCGGGCTCGTCACGAAGAGTGCGGGCGAGATCGAATTCGACGGCGGGCTCTTCTCGACCGACCTCGGGTTCGATGTCGGCGCCTTCAACGGCGACCAGCTCTGGCTCGAGGTGATCGTCGACGGGACGGCGCTGTCGCCCCGCCAGAAGGTCACGGCGGCGCCGTACTCGCTGGCGACAAGGGGGATCGTGGTGGACGGCGACGGCGATGTGGGAATCGGCGTCAGCGATCCGCTGAATCCCCTGCATGTTGATGGGCGGATCCGCTCGACAGGGGCCGGGGCGGGGCTCTCGGTCTACAACCCCGACAACCAGGAGGCCTCGTACTTCCTCGGCTGGCAGAACGGCGTGCCTCGCCTCCGGATCGGCGGGAACGGGCCCGGCGGGAACGGCGGGTTCGATATCCAGCGGATCGGCGACGCGACGCTGCTCCGCATCGACGGGGACGGGCGGCTGGGCATCAAGGAGAAGAACCCCGACCTGCGGCTGACGATCGACCAGCAGGGGCTGGGGCTGAACAACCCGAGTTCGCAGACGCTCGCGTTCCACACGAACGGCGCCGAGCGGATGCGGCTGACGAGCGACGGACTCTTCGGGATCCGCACGACGAGCCCCGCGACGCTGTTCGAGGTCGACGCGTACGACCTCGCGCTGCCGACCGGCGCCAGCGGCGCCGCGGCGTTCCGCTACGCGACGGGCCTGCCGTTCCCGGGCGCGGTGCCCAACACCGACAAGGCGACGGTCGATATCACGAGGCTGGGCGGAACGAGCGGCGCGGAGGCGCTGGATGTCTACGCGGAGGGCGCACGGGCCGCGACATTCGTGAGCGATGAGTCGGTCTCCCCGACCGTCGAGGTGCAGAACCTGCAGGCGGCGACGGCGCTGAAGCTGCTGTCGTTCGGCGGGAACGGGCCGATCATGGATATCGAGATCCCCGGGCCGGGAACCATCGGTTCGGACTACATCGTGATGCGGAACTCGGGGGGGAACCAGGCGCGCATCGATCGCAACGGACGGGGCTACTTCAACAATGGCACGCAGACCGGCGGCGCCGATGTCGCGGAGTGGTTTGCGGTCGAGGGCTCGGTTTCGGTCTACGAGCCTGGCGACCTGCTCGTGATCTCGACCGAGTCGGACCGCACGGTGGCGCGCTCCGCGGAGGCGTACAGCACGCTCGTCGCGGGCGTGCACGCGACCAAGCCGGGCGTGCTGCTCACCGAGCGGCATGTGGACGCGGACCACTCGGACATGGTGCCGATGGGTGTCGTGGGGGTGATCCCGACGAAGGTGAGCGCCGAAAACGGCCCCATCCGCCGGGGCGATCTTCTCGTCGCGTCGGGCACGCGGGGGCACGCGATGCTGGGCACCGATCGCTCGCGGATGCTCGGCGCGATCGTGGGCAAGGCGCTCGAGGACTTCGACGGACCCGGGACGGGCATCATCCGCGTCATGGTCAGCCCCCGATGAACCGGAAGGAGGAACCGACGATGCGGACAATCTTGTTTCCATCCCTATCTTCGCGGCTTGTCGCGACAACCCTTGTCGCCCTCGCGGGCCTGACGGCTCCCGTCGGCGGGGCACCCGAGATTCCCTGGTCGTCGATCGACGGCGGCGTCGAGCGGATGTCGGGCGCCGGGTATGTTCTGACCGGCACCGTCGGGCAGCACGACGCGGCACCACCCGCCGCGGGCGCGGGTTCCGTGCTCTGGGGGGGCTTCTGGCAACCCACGCTGACGGACGGCGCACCGGGCTGCACGGCCGCGGATCTTGCGCCGCCGTTCGGCGTGCTCGACCTCGCGGACATCAACACATTCGTCGGCGCGTTTCTCTCGCAAGAGGTGATCGCGGATCTCGACGGAAACGGGGTGTACGACCTCTCGGACATCACCGCGTTCACCTCCGCGTTCCTCGCGGGGTGCCCCTGAGGGCTCTTTCCGCTGCGCTCTGACGCGGTGCCGCTTGACTTTGCCCGCTCCCGTGCACGGCACGCGGAGCGGGCTTTTCGCGCGCACGATGTCCACCCGATCTCGTCCCCGACATATCCCGATACAGCGCCCTGCTCGGGGCACGATCTGGTACGCTGGAATCGCGGTCCGTTCGAGGTCGTGTATGGGAACGCAGCAGATCAGCCATCCTGAGGGGGAGGAGAGCCACCGGCGTGCGATCCAGCATGTCCTGCGCGATCTCGATGCGCTCGAGTCGATGATGGAGCAGGGCTGCTTCGAGACAGATGCCAAGCGGATCGGCGCCGAGCAGGAGCTGATGCTGATCGACCGCGCGTGCCGGCCGGCGCCGCGGAGCGGGGAGGTGCTCGAACGGATCACCGATCCGCGCGTGGTTCCCGAGCTCGCGAAGTTCAACATCGAGTTCAACAGCGATCCGATCCGGGTGGGCGGCGATTGTCTCGCGACGCTCGACCGCCAGCTGCGCGAGGGATTCGCGACGGTGCGTGACGCGGCGGGCGAGATCGGGGTCCTCCCGCTGATGACGGGCATCTGCCCCACGATCGATCTCGCGGATCTCTCCCGCGACAATCTCGCGCCGATGGACCGGTACCTCGCGCTCGACGACATGCTGCGGCTCATGCGCGGCACGGATTTCGAGCTCCACATCGAGGGCGCCGACGAGCTGCTGGTGCGTCACCCGAGCATCATGCTCGAGTCGGTCAACACGAGCTTCCAGGTGCATTACCAGACGACGCCCGACGATTTCGCCGCGGATTACAACACGGCGCTCGCGGTCGCGGCGCCTGTCCTCGCGGTGAGCGTGAACAGCCCGATCCTGTTCGGCAAGCGGCTGTGGCGTGAGACGCGGATCGCGATCTTCCAGCAGGTGGTCGACACGCGCGCCAAGGGCGCCGGGCACCGCGAGATGCTGGGACGCGTCCGGTTCGGAGAATCGTGGGTGCGCGAGTCGGTGCTCGAGGTCTTCCGCGCCGATGTCGCGCGGTTCAAGCAGGTGATCGTCGCGAGCGAGCACGAGGTGGAGGACCCCAACGAGGCCCTCGAGAGCGGGCGGGCACCCAAGCTCAAGGCTCTGCAGGCGTTCAACTCCAGCATCTACCGCTGGATCCGCCCCTGCTACGGCATCACGGACGGCAAGCCGCACCTGAGGATCGAGAACCGCCTCTTCCCCTCGGGCCCGACCATCCAGGACGAGGTCGCGAACGCGGCGTTCTGGATCGGGCTCATGGCGGAGGGCCCCCACCGCTGGCCGGACATCCACAAGAAGCTCGATTTCCGCGATGTCCGGTCCAATTTCATCACCGCGGCTCAGCAGGGTCTGTCGTGTCACATCTGCTGGATCAACGACACCGAGCGATCCATGCGCGAGCTGATGGTCGAGGCGTTCATCCCCGCGGCACGCGTGGGGCTCGCTCGGCTCGGTATCGACCGAACGGACGCGGACCGGGCGATGTCGGTCATCGAGTCGCGCGTCTCGACGCGGCGCACCGGCGCACGCTGGCTGATCGATTCTGCCGCACGCCTGCGTGGACAGGGCACGCGCGCCGAGCGGCTCGACCGCCTCACCGAGGCGATGCTCGCGAACCAGGACTCGGGCCTTCCGGTCCACGCCTGGCCGCTCGCGGAACAGTCCGCGGGCCCGGCGCGCAAGGGTTCTTTCTCGACGGTTTCGCAGTGCATGAGCACGGATCTGTTCACGGTCTCGGAGGACGAGTGCATCGACCTGGTCGCCTCGATCATGGATTGGGAACGCCTGAGGCACATCCCGGTCGAGAACGAGGATCATCAGCTCGTCGGGCTCGTGTCGTACCGCACGCTGCTCCGGATCCTCGCGAAGCGGTGCACGCCCAGGAGCGCGCGAGAGATCGCGGCGCGGGATGTCATGATCGAGAACCCGGTCACGGTTTCCCCCGAGACGCCCTCGATCGAGGCGATCGCGCTGATGTGCGAGAATAAGATCTCCTGCCTGCCTGTCGTGGAGGACGGCAAACTGGTCGGCATGGTTTCCGAACGCGACTACACCGCGATCGCGAAGAGACTGCTCGAACGCGCACTGCTCGAAGACGACGAATGACACCGATCGCCGCGCCCGCAACGCTCCCCCGCGTCATCTGCGACCACCACGCTCCGCGCCCCGGGCCCACGCTCATCGCCGTCGGGGGGCTGCACGGCAACGAGCCCGCGGGGATCCTCGCGTCCGAGGCGCTGTCCCGGCGCCTGCACAACAGCGGAGGCCTCGCGTGCGGGCGCTTCGTCGCGCTGCGGGGGAACCTTTCGGCGCTCGCGGTGGATCCGGAGGAGCCGTCCAACAACCCGCGGTATCTCGCCCACGACCTCAACCGCCTGTTCCGTGAGGACGACACGGATCGCACGCCCGATCACGCGCAGCGCGACGCGCTCCGAGACGCGCTCGCCGCGATCGAGGGCGAGCGGACGGGCCCGGTGTACCTGCTCGATCTGCACACGACCTCGTCGGACAGCCCGCCCTTCATCGCGGTGGAGGATTCGCTCCCCGCGCGAAGGTTCGCCGAGCGGTTCGCGCTCCCGCTCATCCTCGGCATCGAGGAGGACCTGCACGGGTTGCTGATGGACGAGGCGACCGCGCGGCTCGGCGCCGTCGCGCTCACCGTCGAGGGCGGGCGGCACGATAGCCCCAACGCCGTGCGCACCTTGGAAGCGGTGCTCTGCATCGCCCTGGAGTCGCTCGGGCTCACGGAGCGGTCCTGGGCCGATTGCTTCGATGGGCGCGAGCCTCTCGAGATCACTCGCGCGGCCGCGTCTCGGCACGCGCACCGCGTCTATGACATCCGGCACCGCGAGCCCGTTTCGGCGTTGCCCTACGAGCCCGATCCCTCGGCCGAGCCGTTCGATCGGGTGCGCGCACGCCGGACGCGTATCGCGGTCCAAGAGGGGTCGGATCTGCTCAGCGCCGAGTCCGGCTTGCTGTTCATGCCCAATAAGCAACGCGATATCCGGGTCGGGGACGACGCGTACTTCGTTGTGCGACGCGTCGGGTGGATCTGGTTACGACTCTCCGCGTGGGTCCGCCTCCGCCCGGGCCTGCACGCGCTGCTCCCGCGGATCCTCCCCGGCGTGCGCCGACGCCGGGACCACCCGCACGATCTGCTGGTCGATCCTGAGATCGCGGCGGTGCTGCGTCGGGAGATCTTCCACCTGCTCGGCTACCGGCTCGTCCGCTTCGAGACAACGCCGGGCGTCTCACCCGTGCGTCGGCTTGCCCGCGCCGTGGCGCTTTCGATCCATGCGACCGTCGTGATCGCACGCAACCTGATCTCGCGGGGGTCAACCGACGACGCTCACGAGGCGGGGGATGCGGAGTGGATTGTCAGCCGGCACACACTCGATCGGGCGGCGCACGGACCGGACTGATTTGCAGAGACCCGATTCAAGTTCTCTTTCATTTTTGATGTGAATTGACTTTGCACGGGACGCCCGCTACCGTGGTCCTACTTAAAGAAACTTTATGGAACGGAACACAGATGATCTTTCATTCCAACGCGTCTCGCCGAAGTCTCCGCGCACTCCTGATCCCCGCGTCCGCCCTGCTGGGCTTGGCCGCCCTCGCCGGCTGCAACGATTCCTCCGCCGAAGAAGCCGGTGAGGAGATCGACGAGGCGATCGAAGAGGCGGGTGACGAGATCGAAGAAGCCACGGACGGCTGATCAGTTTTTCTCAAAGAACCCGGCGCACACTTGCTCGGTCGGGTCAACGCCCGATGGTATCTGCTTTGTATCTCAATTCTTCTTGAAAGGACTTCTCATGCTTGGTTGGGCAATCTTCTTCCTGATTATCGCGCTGCTTGCCGCCGCTCTCGGCTTCACCGGCGTCGCCGGGACGGCCGCGTGGATCGCGCAGCTGCTCTTCGTTGTCTTCCTCGTTCTCTTCCTCGTGAGCATGGTCGTCCGGGCGATGCGTGGAAGAAGCGTCGCGTGATGCGGCTGTGAGTCTTCGACGCCTGCCGTGCGCGAGTCCTGCCAAGCGTCGAGCGCGCGGCAATCAGCCCGCGGGCGTGACTCAGTCCGCGAGCCGCGCTTCGATCTCGTCGAGCATCAGCGCCGCGCACCCCCCGGGTGACACGCGCGACCGCACACTCGCATCGGCATCGCACGCGTCCGCGTCCATCCCCGCGATGGCCTCCGCGGCGCGCCCATACGCGTCCCGGAACGGCACGCCCTCGCCCGCCAGTTTCACCGCGTGATCGGTCGCGAACATCGCGGGGTCCATCGCGGTGCGCATGCGGCCCGTGTGCAGCGTCGCGGTTTCGATCAGCCTCGGGATGTGCGCGAGCGCTTCCAGAGAGACCTTTACCGCGCGCACCAGCGCGGGCTTGGTGATCTGGAGGTCGCGGTGGTAGCCGCTGGGCAGGCTCATCGCCTGCTGGATCTCTCCCATCGCGCCCCCCACCACCGCGGCAGAGGCGCGCAGCAGTTCGGCCATGTCCGGGTTTTTCTTGTTGGGCATAATCGACGAGCCGGTGACGAACCCGGGGCCGAGTGTCACGAATCCGAACTCTTCAGCGCTGAAGAGCGAGTAGTCCCACGCGAGGCGGCGCACCTCTTGCATCGCCTGCCACAGCGTCGCGACGACCTGGTGCTCGAGCCTCCCCCGCGACGACTGCGCCGCCATCGGGTTGATCTGGAGCCGCGCGAATCCCAGGTCGTCGGCGACCCGCGTGCGCGCCAGCGGCAGGTTCACGCCGTACCCCGCCGCGGTTCCCAGGGGCGAGGCGTCCAGCCACGATCGTGTCAGCGCGCACAGCTCGGCGCAGTCCGCGAATCCCTCGGCGAACGAGCCCATCCACAGCCCCACCGTGGACGGCACCGCCCGCTGCAGGTGCGTGTACCCGGGCATCGGGTCCAACTCGTGCGCCCGCGCCACGCCGAGCGCCGCCCGACCGATCGCGAGGCATGACGCGCGCGCACGATCCAGCACATCCAGCATGTAGAGGCGCAGCGCCACCGCCACCTGGTCGTTCCGCGACCGTCCGAGGTGCACGCGCTTGCCCGCCTCGCCCAGCTTCTCGACCAGGAACGACTCGATCGCGGTGTGCCCGTCCTCGAATCGTTCGTCGAGCACGAAATCGCCCGAGGCGAACAGCGCGTCGAGTTCAGCGAGCGCCGCGTCGATGCGGTCGCCGTCTTCCGCTTCGATCAACTCGATCGAAACAAGCCCCTTGACATGCGCGCGCGTTGCGCGGATGTCGAACGGGAAGAGTTCACGATCCAGGATCACATCGTCCCGGCTCATGAACGCCATCGCGTCGGCCTCGACCGCTGCGCCCGGCTTGGCCCACAGCGGGCTCGCCCCGCCCCCGGATCCGTCCGCCGGTCCGCTCACACCCCGTCCTCCTCGTGCCCGGTGCTGAGGCCGGTCAGTTCGTCGTACCCCAGCGCGAGGTTGATGTTCTGGATCGCCTGCGACGCGGCCCCCTTCCGCAGGTTGTCGATGGTGCACACCACCGCGATCTCGTCGGGGCGGTCCGGGTTGACCGCGAATCCGCCGATCTCCGCGCCGTCGCGTCCGACGATCTCCTGCACGCGCGGCGTGTCCTCCCCGGTGATCTCGATGAGCGGGCAGTGGTGGTACGACGCGATGTACCGGTCCGCGAGCGCCTCCACGCTGGTCTTCTCGGTCAGCCTCGCCTGTACCGTCATCGTGATGCCCCGGAAGAACGGCGCGACATGGGGGCTGAACCGGATGCCCAGCCCGCCCGCGAGCCCGAGGTGACGCGCGATCTCCCGCTCGTGCGTGTGGTTCACCAGCTTGTAGGGCAGGACCCCGTTCGCCAGCGCCCGGTGGTCGTTGCGGTCCGACCGCTTCTTGCCGGCGCCCGAATAGCCCGAGACCCCGAAGCAGTGCGGCGCCTCCGCGAGCAGCGGGAGCAGCGGACGCACCGCGAGCTGGGCCGCGGTCGCGTAGCACCCCGGGTTGCTGATCCGCGTCGCGCCCTTCAGTGCTTCGGCGTTGTGCTCCGACAGCCCGTAGGTCCAGGCGTCGGTGAACCGGTAGTCCGCGCTCAGGTCCACCATCACCCGCGGCGCGTTTCCGCTCGCTTCGAGCGATTCCGCGAATGCCGTCGCCGCGGCGTCTGGCAGTGCCAGCACCACGATGTCGGCGTTCCGCTCCGCGACGCTCTCGGGCGTCAGGTTCTCGAATTTCATGCCGCCGAACGAAACTTTCGCGTGCTCGCTGATCGGCGCGCCCTCGAACAGGCGTGACGAGGCGTACGCGAGGTCGAGCAGCGGGTGCGATCCGATGATCTCGAGGAGTTCCACGCCCACATAGCCTCTCGCCCCGACGAGGCCCACGCGCAGCGTCTCCAGCTTCTTGGGTTTCATCTCCGCTTGCACCCCGCTCGCCTTGGTCGTCGTTCCGGTCTCAGCCGACATCTGCCGTCTCCTTCGCCTTGTTGCTGTTCGCCGTGCCGCCCTTGGGCTCCGCTATCGAGGCGTCCCCGTCCGGCGCGATCAACGCGCCGAAGGAATGTCCCAGGCTGAGCGCGTCTTGCACGCACGCCTCGATCTTGCCGCGATCGTTGTCCAGGCCGTACCAGAACACGATCCACTCCCCCGCGCGTTGCATCCCGTCGGCGCGCCCGAGGTACCACTTGTTCGCCTCGTTCGCCGATCGGCTGCGCCAGTAGAGCGCCGGGTGATCGCGTCGGATCCGGTTCCAGAGCGACGCCCCGAGCCCGATGCCCTGGGCCCGCTCGCTCAGGCCCAGCTTGTCGAGGTACCAGCCCGGACCGCGCTGCTTGAGGATCGCGATCGCCGCGTAATCCCCGCCGACATAGACCTTCGCCTCTTGCAGTGTGTCGAGGTAGGTCGGGTCGAGCCGGCGTCCGAAGCTCTGCTCGAGCAGCGCCGTGACACGCTCACGGTCCAGATCACCCAGCCCGGTCTGCGCGCGGATCGGTCGCCCCCGGCGGACCAGCGTCCCGCTCCCGCGGTGGGTGAACAGCTCGCGCGCGATCTTCGCGGGGCTCGTGATCGACACCGATGCGTGCTCGTCGAGTTCGCCCAGCAGATCGCGGATCTCGACGAGCTTGCGGGCCATGCCACCCGAGACCAGCCCCGACTCGAGCATGCCCGGCAGGTCCTCCGAGCAGTTCACCGCGGGGATGATCGCCCCGTCGGGGTCGAGGATGCCGCCGGTCGGGGTCAGGTAGATCACCTTCGTCGCGTTGAGCGCGAGCGCCAGCGCCCGCGTCGCGGTGTCCGCGTTGATGTTCAGCAGCTTGCCGTCCGCGGTCGTGCCGACGGGGCTCAGGATCGGCAATTGCCCCCGCTCGCTGGCGCGCGTGATCGCCTCGGTCAGCACGCCCGACACCTCTCCCACATGCCCCAGTTCGCTCCGCGTTGTGGGGATCGCCTCGAACACCCCCGTTGGAAGCGGGCGGGCCCGCACGCCGCGGCCGTCGATCGCGTCCGCGAGCTGCGCCCCGACGCGCTGGAAGACCCGCTGCGCCGCCGCGAGCACCTCGGGCGTGGTCACGCGCAGCCCGTCGACGAATGTCGTCTCCACGCCCGACGCCGCGAGTTCCTCGGTCAGCTGGGGCCCGCCGCCGTGCACGACCACCGGTGTCAGGCCCACATGGTGCATGAACACGAGCGCGCTGGCGAGTTCTTCCAGGTCGTCGGCGATGAGCCCGCCGCCCACCTTGACCACCGCGTACCGGCCCGCGCCGGTGTACTCGCGGAGATACCGATCGACCTCGGCGCGACCGCCCAGGTTGTGCAGCAGGTTGAGAACGATCTCACGAAGCATGCGATTCACCCCCGACCGAAACCGTCCCGCGGATGCTCGACGCCCCTTCCGCCCGCACCACCGATGCGTATGCCACGGCGCACGCCTCCAGCTGCGTCACCATGACGAATTCGTCCGCGGCGTGCGCCTGGGCGATATTGCCGGGCCCCAGCACCACCGAGGGCAGCCCCTCGTTCCCGTTGTCGCCCGCGGCGAAGAGCGCCGCTTCGGTCCAGAAGTCCACATCGGGGCCCGCGTCGAGACCCCACGACGCGACGCACGCCGCCATCCCGCTGTCCGCGGTCAGGGGCGGCGCGATGAACCGGTCGGTCCACACCGCCGATCCGTCCGAGGGCAGCAGCGCCTTCAGTGCGCGCACCCGCTCAGCCGTGCGCTCCGGGGCGTCCAGCCCGGGCTCGGGGCGGAACCCGAAGCGCACCGTCGCCTCGGAAGCGACGACATTGGAGGCCGTCCCGCCCTGCACGATCCCGATGTTGAAGCGGCTCCCCCCCAGCACCCCGCCCCGCTCGGCGAGCGCGAGCGCCCCGTGCATCCACGCGACCGCCTTATGGACCGCGCTCCCCCGGGCCGCGTGCGCGGCGGAGGTGTGCCCCGCGGTGCCCGAGAACGACACCTCGAACGAGGCGAAGCCCCGGTGCTGGAGCACCGCCCGCGCGCCTGTCGGCTCCGCGACGATGACCCGCGACCACCGCGAGCGCTCCGCGTCCAGGAAGGCCTTCACGCAGGTGCCCCGCCCGCCCTCCTCGTCGGTCGTGAACAGGACCGCCATGGGTTCGTCGGTCGCCTGCGCCACTCCGAGCAGGCAGGCCGCCGCCCCCTTGATGTCGCACGCGCCCAGCCCGTACGCCCGCGCGTCCGGGCCCTCCCTCTCGACGGAGAGCGCGAACGGATCCCGCGTCCAGTTGGGGTTCACCTTCACAGTGTCCAGGTGGCAGTTGAAGAGCGTGCCGTGGCGCGCGTCCGCGTCCCCGCGCACCGCAAGCAGGTTGACGCACCCGCCGCCCAGGTCGCGCAGCGTCACCGCGCAACCCGCCGCCTCGAGCGTGCGCACACAGTGCACGATCGCGGGATGCGAAGGAGACATCTGCGCGACGGGGTCGGACGAGTCCGCCGCGACGAGCGTGCGCAGGTGGTCGAGGATGGAGGCCGTCGGGATTGTGCTCACGCCGTGACCTGCTCCGCCTGCTTGAAGGCGATCTCCGAGCCCGCGCCCGTGCCCTTCTTCAGCACGCTCGCCCCGAGCGCCGAGGCGTTGCCCGCGATCTTGATGAACCCCTCGGCGTCCTGGGCGCTCCACGACGCGCTCTGGGCGTAGACATTCGCGTCGTCCATCAGGGCGTTGGAAGTCTCCACCGACACCGCGAGCGCCGCGCCGCCGCTGGTCTCGACGACCACCGTCCCGCTGACATTGCGCTGAGTCGAAGAGATCAGGGCCTCGAGGTCCGCCCGCAGGGGCTCGAAGAACAGCCCGCCGAACACGAGTTCGGTCCACTTCGTCGCGGCGACCGCCTTGAAGTCGTTCTGGTGCTTGGTGACCGTCAGTTCCTCGAGCGCCTTGTGCGCCAGCAGCAGGGCCTCGATGCCCGGGCACTCGTACACGATCCGGCCCTTCAGGCCCACGATCGTGTCGCCCGTATAGATCCCGCGGCCCACGCCGTACGCGCCGAACGCGTCGTTCAGCGACGCGAGCGCCGCCTTGCCGTCGGTGATGGGCTCGCCGTCGATCGCGACCGGCACGCCCTTCTCGAAGGCGATCGCGACCCGCAGGGGCTCTGCGGGCCACTCGGCGCGGGGCCTGGTCAGCTTCCGGCTCGCGTCGTCGGGGGCACCGAGCTCGTCGATCTCCGAGCCCGAGACGGTCACGCCCAGCACATTCTCGTTGATCGTGTACCGCTTCGCGCTCGCGTCGACCTCGAAGCCCCGCTTGGCGAGGTCCTCCATCTCGTACTTCCGGGGCGTCTTCGTGATCGCCTGGATGTCCCGGATGGGCGCGAGGATCGGTAGGTCCGTCAGGCAGCGGACCGACTGGTCGAAGCGGAACTGGTCGTTGCCCATCGCGGTGCAGCCGTGCGCCACCGCGGCCGCGCCCAGTTGGTGCGCCTTCGCGACCATCGCCTCGACGATGACATACCGGTCGCTGCACAGCAGCGGGTAGCGGTTCTGATACCGTGCGCCGCCCTGCACGAACGGGATGACGAACGAGGACCACAGGGCCGAACCCGCGTCCACCGCGTCGTGCCCGACGGCGCCCAGCGCGAGGGCCCGTTCGCGGATCGCGTCCTGCTCCGCTTCGTCCATCCCGCCCGTGTTCACGAAGACGGTGTGGACCGCGTACCCCTTCTCGATGAGATACGGCACGCAGAAGGAGGTATCCAGCCCGCCCGAGAAGGCGAGCACGACGAGCGGTTTGCCCTGGTTGTTGTCCGACATGGATCAATCTCCGAACACCGGCGGGCGTCTCGGCCCCCGATGCGTGTGCTGGTTCTTGGCTGCGTACGCCATGGCCGTTCCGGCCGTGCGAACGATCCCGCGGCCTCGATCCGGCGGGCACGGCCGACACGGCCGTGGCACACCGTTGATTACCTGTTCGCCCCCGCCAGCGCCGCCATCAGCGCCTTCTGGACATGCAGGCGGTTCTCCGCCTCCTCGATGATCAGCGAGTTGGGCGAGTCCATCACCCCGTCGGTCGCCTTGATGTTCCGGCGCGCCGGCAGGCAGTGGCTGAAGCACGCGTTGTTCGTCGTCGCCATCTTCGCCTCGTCGACGATGAAGTGCTTGTTCGCGTCGCGGATCGGCTTCTCGGCCTCCCAGTTCCCGAAGAACGGGATCGCGCCCCACGACTTCGCATACACGATCTCCGCGCCGTCGTACGCCGCGTCGATATCGTGGCTGACCGCGAACGAGCCGCCCGTCTCCTGCGCGTTGCCCTTCGCGATCTCCATGTACCGCTCGTCGAGCAGGTACCGCTCGTCGGGGCACAGCATGGTCACATCCATCCCCGCGCGCGTCGCGATCGTCACCGCCGAATTCGCGACCGCGGTGTTCAGGGGCTTGGGGTGGTAGGTCCAGGTCAGGACATACTTCTTGCCCCGAAGATCATCCGTTCCGAAGTGCTCACGCAGCGCGAGCAGGTGCGCGAGCTCCTGGCAGGGGTGCGTGATCGTCTCCATGTTGATCACCGGCACCGTCGCGTGCGTCGCGAACGAGCGCAGCACCAGATCCTGCCGGTCCAACGACCAGTCTTTGAATTTCGGGAACGCCCGCACCGCGATGATGTCGCAGTAGCGGCTCAGCACCCGCGCCGCCTCCTTGGCGTGCTCCTCGGCGCTGCCGTCCATTACCTCGCCCTCGCCGAAGGCCATCTCCCACGACCCCCCGCCCGGCTCGAGCACCACCGCGTGCCCGCCCATCTGGTGGGCCCCGATGTCAAACGACGCGCGCGTCCGCAGCGAGGGGTTGAAGAACACCAGCGCGATCGACTTGCCCGCCAGCAGGGGCTGGAACGGGTCGTTCTTCAGTTCCGAGGCGTGGTCCAGCAGCGCGCACAGATCGGGCCACGACCAGTCCTGCGTGTTCAGGAAGTGCCGGGGCGCCGTTGCCGGCGACTTGATCTCCGCGGTCTGCATCGTCATCCCTCCATCATCCCTTCCAGGCGACGCACCAGCCGCCCCGCCTCGCGTTCCGATCCGGTCGCGATAAAGATCGTGTCGTCCCCCGCGATGCACCCGACCATGCCGAGCGGGCGGGCCGCGTCCAGTTCGCTGGCGACGAAGTTCGCATGCCCCGGCGCCGTCCGCAGCACCACCAGCCCCGCCGCGGGCTCGACCGAGATCGCGTGCTCGCGGATCACACCGGCAAGGCGACCCTCCGCCCGAGGCGGCGCGACGGCGACCCCGCCCCCGACCTGCTCGGGCAGGCGGTACCCGTCGGGCCCGCGCACGGCGCCGATCGCCGCGAGATCACGCGAGACCGTCGCCTGCGTCACCGCCATCCCCGCGGCTTCGAGCCCCTCGACGAGCGCGTGCTGCGTCGTCGCCGGGGAATCGGCGAGCATTTCTCGGAGCAGGGCCTGACGACGGACGCGGGACATGCATTTTTATACGCAGTAGTGCATGATTATTCAAGACGACCCTCCGTCCTTTGTTCGCCCTGCGGGTGCTCCTTCTCGGTTCTGACCGCGATGCTGTGGTTATCGGGCGTCGCTGCGGGCGAGCCGGGGCGGGGCGGCGGCTTCGCCCGTAGACTGCCGGACCCGGTTCTCGGGCGTCGATCCGAGCCGAACCGGTCCCCCTTTGGAGGTGTTCTGATGTCGATGCAGCGTTGTGGCAAGCGGGCGATCGGGTTCTCGCTCGGTCTGCTGGGCCTGGCGGGTTCGCCGGTGGTGGCGCAGGATGTTTCGGGCGATTGGTTCCGGCACCCGGCGATCTCGCCCGATGGCGCGGTGATCGCGTTCTGCCACGGCGGGGACATCTTCGTCGTGCCCTCGGTCGGGGGCACGGCGGTCCCGCTGAGCATCCATCCCGCGTACGAGCACTCGCCGGTCTGGAGCCGGGACGGATCCATGCTCGCGTTCTCGAGCGATCGGTTCGGCAACGACGATGTGTTCGTGATGCCCTCGAAGGGCGGGCCCGCGACGCGGCTGACCTTCCATTCCGCGGACGACACGCCCAGCGATTTCACGCTCAACGGGGACGGGGTGATCTTCTCGAGTGCGCGCCTGGACGATGTCGATTCGGCGCTGTTCCCGAGCGGGGTGCTGTCCGAGTTGTACCGGGTCCCGGTGTCGGGCGGGACGCCCGAGATGCTGCTGACGACCCCGGCGCTCAACGCGGTGTACGACCCGGTCGGGCTGCGGATCCTCTACGAGGACCGGAAGGGGTACGAGGACGAGCTGCGCAAGCACCACACCTCGTCGATCGCGCGCGATGTCTGGGTCTACGACATCCGGAGCGGATCGCACACGAAGCTGACGGACTTTGACGGGGAGGACCGCGAGCCGCACTGGGATCCGACCGGCCAAGGAATGATCTTCCTGAGCGAGCGGGACGGGGACTTCAACATCTACCGCCAGTCGGTGGAGGCGGGCGCTCCCGCGGAGCGGATCACCGACTTCGAGCACCACCCGGTGCGGCACCTGAGCGTCTCGTCGAACGGGCGGATGGCGTTCAGCTGGCACGGGGACCTGTACACCAAGGACCCCAACCAGCCTGCGCGGAAGATCGCGGTCCGCATCGCGGTGGACGCCGGCGCGGGCGAGCCCGAGACGGTGACGAACCGGGGGGGCGCGACCGATTTCAGCGCGTCGCCCAACGGCAAGGAGATCGCGTTCATCGTGCGGGGCGAGGTCTTCGTGACCTCGGTCGAGTTCGGGACGACGCGCCGCATCACCGACACGCCCGAGCAGGAGCGGAGCGTCATGTTCTCCCCGGACGGGAAGAGCCTCGTGTACGCGGGCGAGCGGGACGGCTCGTGGAACATCTACGAGACTTCGCTGGTCGACGAGGACGAGTTGTACTTCTTCAGCGCAACGAAGTTCGAGGAGAAGGCGCTGGTCGCGACGAGCCAGGAGGAGTTCCAGCCCCGCTATTCGCCTGACGGGAAGAAGGTCGCGTACCTGCACGAGCGGAGCGAGATCCGCGTGCTGGACATCGAGTCGGGCGACATCGTCGTCGCGGCGCCGGGGGACACCTTCTACTCCTACTCGGACGGGGATCACCATTTCGACTGGTCGCCCGACAGCGCATGGCTCGCCGTGCAGCACTACAGCCGGGGGCGGGTGTTCTACACCGAGGTCGGGATGATCAAGGCGGACGGCTCGGGCGAGCTGATCGACATCAGCAAGTCGGGATACGACGACAGCCGGCCTTACTTCGCGATGGGCGGGAACGCGATCATCTGGGCGTCGGACCGCTACGGCGAGCGGGCGCACGGGTCGTGGGGCTCCGAGGGCGATGTGATGGGCGTGTTCCTGAACCAGGACGCGTGGGACAAGTTCCGCCTGTCCAAGGAGGAGTACGAGCTCCAGAAGGAACTCGAGGAGAAGAAAAAGGAAGACGAGGAAGAGGCGGAGAACGACGACGATTCGGGCGAACCCGGCGATCCGGAGGCCGACGAATCCGCTGACGCGGAGAACGGCGACGAGGACGCAGAAGACGAGGAGAAGGTCGAGCCCATCGAGGTGGAACTCGAGGGGCTGGACGACCGGAAAACCCGCCTGACGATCCACTCGAGCGACCTGGGCGGGTACGCGCTGAGCCCCGAGGGCGACAAGCTGTACTACCTCGCGCGGTTCGAGAAAGGCTACGACCTGTGGGTCCGCGATTTCCGGGAGGAATCGACGAAGATCCTCGCGAAGCTGGGCGCGGGCTCGGCATCCATGGAGATGAGCGCCGACGGGAAGACGATCTACCTGCTCTCGGGTGGGTCGCTCTCCAAGATCGACACGGCGAGCGGCGAGAAGAAGGGCATCTCGTTCGCTGCGACGATGGACATCGAGGGCGACGCGGAGCGCGAGCACCTGTTCGAGCATGTCTGGCGGCAGACGCTCAAGAAGTTCTACCGCCCCGACATGCAGGGCGTGGATTGGGCGTTCTACCGCGACCAGTACGCGCCCAAGGTGAGCGGTGTGACGAACAACCGCGACTTCGCGGTGATCCTCAGCGAGTTCTTGGGCGAGCTGAACGCCTCGCACACCGGGGGGCGCTACCGCCCGGGCGGGGAGCCGGGCGATGCGCGGACCGCGTCGCTGGGCGTGTTCTACGACAACGACTACGAGGGCGCGGGGTTCCGCATCGCGGAGGTCATCAAGGGCGGGCCCCTCGACCGTGCGGACCTGGACATCGGCGCGGGCGACATCCTGCTCGCGATCGACGGGGTCTCCCTCGGTGACGGGGTGAACCTGTTCGCCCAGCTCGACCACAAAGCGGGCGATCGCGTCCGGCTCACGATCCGGCACGCGAACGGCGAAGAGCACGAGCATGTTGTCAAACCCGTCTCCCTCGGCGCGGTGAACGGGCTGCTCTACCAGCGGTGGATCGATCAGCGCGACGCGATCGTGAAGGAAGCCTCCGGCGGACGCCTGGGCTATGCCCATGTCCGCGGGATGAACGACGCCTCGTTCCGCGCTTTCTACGAGAAGGCGATGGGCGAGGACTACGACACCGAAGCGCTCATCGTCGACACCCGCTTCAACGGGGGCGGCTGGCTGCACGACGACCTCGCGACCTTCCTGACCGGCAAGACCTATGTCGAGCTCTACCCCCGCAACGACCTCGCGCCGGGCAAACGCTACCACGGCGATCCGAGCACGCGCTGGGTCAAGCCCAGCGCCGTGGTTATGAGCGAGAGCAACTACTCCGACGCACACTTCTTCCCCTGGGTCTACACCGAGCTGGAGATCGGGCCCACCATCGGCATGCCCGTGCCCGGCACCGCGACCGCGGTGTGGTGGGAGACGCTGTTCACGGGCGATCTGATCTTCGGCATCCCGCAGGTCGGCACCAAGGGCAGGGCCGGGTACTACCTCGAGAACACCGAGCTGCAGCCCACCTACGAGGTACCGCTGACTCCCGAGGACGCGGCCGCGGGGCGCGACACACAATTGCTCAAGGCGGTCGAAGTGCTGCTGAAGGAAGTGGACGGCTGACCTGCTGATGACCGGATTCGGAACCCGATAGGCTGGCGGCATGAAGCCGTCAGCTTTTCTTTTTGCGCTCGTTTCTTTGATTGCTATCCCATCGGGCGTGTGCGGCGCGCCACCAATCGGCGGGGCGATCGACCGGTCGCCCGGCGCGACGCTGCGCGTCTACCGGATCGGGCACGCTTTGTCGCGCGTCCCCGAGCTCGTCGAGGGGCAAACGCCCAACCACGACCGCCTGGTGCCGACGCTCGATATCCGGGGTGAGGGCGCGTTCGGAGGCGTGCTGGCGCCGATCGTGACGACGCTGACGGCACGCCTCCGGATCGACGCCGCGGGCGAGTACCGCTTCCGCCTGACGAGCGACGACGGGTCGGTGCTGGACCTCGACGGCGTGCGCCTCATCACCAACGACGGGCGGCACGGGATGGTGGGCGTCGAATCCGAGCCCGTCGCGCTCGAGGCGGGCGGGCACGAGATCGCGGTGACGCACTTCGACAGCGGGGGTCGGCGCGGGATCCTCGTCGAGTGGATGCCGCCCGGCACGGGCGAGTGGGCCGCGATCCCGGGGGATCGGCTCACCACCGACCGCGACCCGACGCGGGTGACCTCGCCCGGCATCAAGCGCATCGTCGGGGGAGGGCGCCCCGGCGACGGGATGCCGCTGGACGGCGTGCACCCGGCGTGGCGCGTCGACTCGATCCGCCCCGAGGGCTTCGAGCCCATGGTCGGGGCGATGTGCTTCGACCGCCGCAACCGCCTGATCGTCGGGACCTTCTTCCCGCTGCAGCGGGACGAGGTGGCGCTGCCCGATATCGACGCAAAGGAGCCCGACACGCTCGTCGCGCTCAGCGGGGTCACGCTCGCGGAGAACCCCGAGGGCGACCCGTCGAAAGTTACGGTCGAGGTCGTCGCGGAGGGGCTGTACGAACCCGCGGGCCTGTGCGCGATCGGGGGGGACCTGTATGTCGCGCAGCGGCGCGCGATCACTCGCCTGCGCGACACGGACGGGGACGGATTCTACGAGACGCACGAGACCGTCGGCGAAGGCTGGGAGGGGTGGAACTACCACCAGTTCACCTTCGATCTCGAGCACATCGATCGCGACGGCGACGGGCCCCACCCTGGCTACCTGTACGCGGCGCTCTCGACGGCGATGGCGCCCCCGGCGTGGGAGGGCATGGGGACCAACGCGGCGGTGAACGGGCCGATGCGGGGCGGGATCCTCGAGGTGGATCTTTCGTCGAACGACGCGCGGGTGATCGCGGGGGGCACGCGCACCCCGAACGGGCTGGGGCAGGGGCTCGATGTGTACGGCCATCCGACCCTTTTTTACGCGGACAACCAGGGCACCTGGATGCCGACGAGCCAGTTCAGCGAGGTGATCCCGGGACGGTTCTACGGGCACTACAACCGGACGAACATCGTCCCCAACCTCGCGGAGCGGTTCCCGGAAGGCGGTCACCCCAGCGTGTTCGCGGAGCGGGAGCGGACGGCGCCGGCGCTGTACCTGCCGCAGAATGAGGTCAACAACTCGCCAACGGAGTCGGTGCGGCTCTGGGATGATCCCTTCGAAGGGCAGATGCTGCTCGGTGAGCTGACGGCCGGTGGGCTCCGCCGCGTGTTCCTTGAGCGTGTGAACGGACAGTGGCAGGGGGCGCTCTTCCGGCACACGCAGGGGCTCGAGGTCGGCGTCAATCGGATCGCGGAAGGGCCCAACGGTGAGTTGTTCATCGGGGGCATCGGCGGCGGAGGGAACTGGAACTGGCGGGACACGCGGTTCGGATTGCAACGGCTGTCATGGACCAGCGAGATCGCGTTCGAGTTTCAGTCCGTCCGCGCGACTCCAACCGGGTTCGAGCTGCGGTTCACGCGATCCGTTGACCCCGAGTGGCTTGCGGACCCGACCAACTATCGGATCGAGCAGTGGGGGTACGAGCCCACCGCGGAGTACGGCGGCCCGAAGAAGCGCGTCGAGCGACTTCGCGTAACCGACACTTGGGTGGGCTCCGGACCAGACATGACGGCAAAGGTGGTCCGCCTGACCATTCCCGGACTGAAGACGGGTTCATGCGTTCACATCCGCTGCGACGCCGAATCGATCGACGGCGACAGGATGTGGTCACCCGAGGCGTGGTACACGCTCAACGCGATCCCAAGGAGTATGCCATCGGGCGTGACGGATGCGTCGGTCACGCACGACATCGAACGCACAGGCGTGGGTGTCGGCGTGCTGCCACCCGCCGACGCGACACCGCTGATCACGCGGAGTTCCAAGCCCGTGTTCCGCCCGGCCGGCAAGCACCGGGGCGGGAACCTGGGGACACGAACGCAGGACGATCTGCTCGCGGCGCCGGGCTATGTCGAGGCGAGCGGCGGCGACTTCGAGACCGCGACGCGGTTCGGGGATGCGCGCCTGCATGTGGAGTGGTACGCGCCTCCCGGGGGCATCGGGCAGCTCGCGGGCAACAGCGGGGTGTACCTGCAGGGCCTGTACGAGATCCAGGTGCTCGGGACGAAGGCGGGGGACGACGCCCTCGAAGCCAACGAGGCGGGCGCGATCTATGGGATCAGGCCCGCAGACACGAACGCCTCGACCGGGCCCGGCACCTGGCAGGCGTACGACATCTGGTTCACGGCCGCTCGGTTCAGGGACGGCGAGAAGATCCGCGACGCGCGGGCGACCGTGCTGTGGAACGGCGTGGTGATCCACGACGATGTCGCGCTGCCGCGCCCGACGGGGGCGCGGAACCAGCCCGGCGCGGAATCGGCGAACCTTGTGACACTCCCGAACGGTGAGTCCGTGAACATCGGCCCCCTGCTGCTGCAGGACCACGCCTCGATGGCGGAGGGGCCGGTGCGCTACCGGAATGTCTGGATCCGCTCGCTCAAGCCCGAGCGGTACACGCCCGGGCCTCGGCTGGACGCGTTCGACGGCGATTCGCTGTCGGGCTGGACGGTGGTCGGCGGGGACGCCGAGTACCGCGTTGAAGACACGGACGCCGGCCCGGCGATCGTCGGGCAAACGAGGCCCGACACGCCCAACACCTTCTTGGTCTTCGACCGCCCGCTCGGCGATTTCGAACTGCTCTGCGAGGTGAAGCAGCACCCCGAGCTCAACAGCGGGATCCAGATCCGCAGCGCGATCGAGGGCGGGCTCGCGGAGCGGCGCGGGCGCCTGAGCGGCCCGCAGGTCGAGCTCGATCCGTCGGACCGGTCCTACTCGGGCGGCATCTACGGCGAGTCGCTCGACACCGGGTGGATCTACCCCCTCAGCGATGCGCCCTACGCGCGGCGGGCGTATCGGCCGGGCGAATGGAACCGCGTGCGGATCCTCGCGGAGGGCGCGCGCGTGCGGACTTGGATCAACGGGATTCCCGCGGCGGACATCCTCGATGAAACCGCACGCCGGGGGCACACCGCGCTGCAGGTGCACGGCGTGGGCGCGCGGACGGAACCGCTTGAGGTCCGCTGGCGGAACCTGAGAATCCGGGAACTCTCGCCCTGAGACGCGCGTGATCGCCCGCTCAGGCCGCGAGCGTCGAAAGGCGTGCGATCGCGTCGGCGTGCACCGCGCGGAGCGCGCGGAGGTGGTCGTTCGCCGCGTCGGCATCACGGGTGCGACCCGCGGCATCGAGCTCCGAAGCGGGAGCGGTGAAGCCCGGCATGCCCAGGGACTCACCCGACCCGTGCACGGCGTGCCCGATCGCCGCGACGGTGTCGTAGTCCCCGTCGCGGATCGCCCGCTCGGCGCGATCGAGCTTCTCGGGGAGCTCCGCGAGCCAGGCGATCGCGACCTCCGCGAGGTCTCGATCCGCCCTGAATTCCTCGAGATTCAGTGTCGGCGGGGCTTCCGGTTCGGCCGCCCGTTCCTGATCGGCGCTCCCGCGCGGGAAGCCTGTTTCATTCATACGGATCCACCTCGCGGTGGTCTGGATCAGCACCGCGGTCTCGAACGGCTTGGCAAGGAAATCGTTCATGCCCGCGTCGAGACACGAGGCCCGATCGCCCCCCGACGAGAACGCGGTCAACGCGAGGATGGGCATCGTGTGCCCCGCGCTCCGGATGCGGCGCGTCGCGTCGAGCCCGCTCATCCGGGGCATCTGGACATCCATGAGGACGAGATCGAACCGGCTCTTCTCGACCTCCGCGACCGCTTGCTCCCCATCATCGACGGTCGTGACCTCCGCGCCGGCACGCGTCAGGAACATCCGCGCGACCTTGCGGTTTGCCTCGACATCGTCCGCAACGAGCACCCGCGCGCCCTCGAGCGGTGTCGCGTTCTGCCCGTCGCCCTGCACCCAAGGATCGCGGGTCGGCAGGGGATTGGGCAGCGCCTCGCCCGGCAGCAACGGATGCGCCGCGAGCGTCACGGTGAAGACACTGCCGATACCGGGGGCGCTGCGGACGGTGATGTCCCCGCCCATTTTGCGGGCGAGATCGCGCGAGATGGAGAGCCCGAGACCCGTGCCGCCGAAGTCGTCGGTGATGGTCCGGTCCCCCTGCTGGAACGGGTTGAACAGGTTACGCACCTGCTCCTCGGACATGCCGATCCCGCTGTCGCGCACCTCGATGACCAGCCGCCGGTCGTCGCCTTCGCCCCGCGCGGAGGTGGTCACGCTCACACCGCCCTGCTTGGTGAACTTCACCGCGTTGGAGACGAGGTTCATCACGATCTGGCGGATGCGGGTCTTGTCGCTCCGGATCGCCGCGGGGACCGAGTCATCGAAGCGCTCCGTGAGCGCGATGCCCTTCTCGTCGGCCCGTGATCGCAGCAGCAGCACGGCGTCCGCGACGACCGAACGCGGGTTGCACGGCGCCAGACCGATGTCCATCTTGTCCGCGTCGAGCTTCGAGAGATCGAGAACATCGTTGAGCAGGCTGAGCAGGTGCTCGCCGCTCCCGTGGATGATCCCGATCCACTCCGCCCGGGTCGCCTCGTCGCCCGCGTCGGCACCCCGCTGGAGCAGCTCCGCGAACCCGATGATCCCGTTGAGCGGCGTTCGGATCTCGTGGCTCATCGACGACAGGAACCGGCTCTTCGCCTCGTTCGCTCGCTCCGCCTCGAGCTTCGCCTGCTTGAGCTCGGTGAGGTCAGACTCGACCGCGATGAATCCGGTGATCGTGCCCGCGTCGTCCCGCACCGGCTGGATATCGACCCCGAGCCAGTACTCGCGCCCGTCCTTCGCACGATTCAGGATCTCGCCGCTGAAGCCCCTTCCCTCCCCGATCGCCTCGCGGATCGCGCGCCGCGTCTCAGGGTCGGTCTTCTCGAACTGCAGGAACGAGCCGGGCTTCCGCCCCACGCATTCCTCGAAGGTATAGCCCGTGATGTCGGTGAAGCCTTGATTGACCCATGTGATCCGCTGCTCAGCGTCGGTGATGATGACCGCATTGGAAGTGTTCGTCGCGACCGCCGACAGGGTGCGCACCCGCTCGGTCATCTCGTTCGCCAGGCGCAGGGCGCGGCGCCGCCCGCTGCTCATCGCGTGCAACAGGCCCGCGACGAGCGCCGTGATCGCGATCCCTCCCGTCGCGACGAATGTCGGGAGGTCCCGGCTGATCCCAGCATCGAACGCGGGGGTCGATCGGAACCGGAGCGTCCAGGATTGCCCGCCGATCTCGAGCCGCGTCTCGTGTTCGAACGGGACCGTCGAACTTGTCGGGTCGGGAGCCCCCGCCCGGCTCCCGTCGAGGCTTTCCCCCATGCCGAAAAGGAAGTGCCCCGGCGCTTCATCTGGCAGACCGGCAATAACATCGAGGGTCGCCATCCCACCCAGCGCCGGGGTGACCTGAGCCGAGAGCGCGCCGGGGTCGAAGGTCGCGATGAGCACACCCGCGAGGGCGCTCCATCGCTGCTCGCTCGTCTCGCACGGCGCCCCGTTGGTATACACGGGAACGAGCCAGAGCATGGATCGTACCGAACCGTCACCCAGCGGAAGATCAATAGGCGGGGTCAGCCTGTTCGCTTGCCGCTCGACACTCTCGCGCAGGATCGAGATGAGCCGCGGGTCGTCGACCGGATCTCCCGGCGCGAGCCCGGACACGAGCGAAGGCTCCGCGTGCCGCACCGACCAGCGGACCGGCGCGGGGCGCTCGCTCTCGGGAACGAGAAATCCCAGCTGTCCCACACCCGGGAACTCGCGGGGCAAGTCCCGGCTGGCGACATACCGCGCGAACTCAGCGGGCGAGACGCTGTCGCTCGCCACGAACACACCACGCGCACCGTGCATGCCGTAGATGGGTCGGTAGACCCAATCCTGCAGCGATCGCTCCGCATTCAGGACAATGGCCTCGAAGCGGCTCTGGGCCGTCCTGTCGATCTGCCTGCCCAAGGCCCACGCGAACGCGAGGGAGAGCGGAACACCGACGGCGAGCACACCCAGCACCGGGAGCGGGCCCGAGAACCAACCCGCACGCACCGGTGCAGGGTCGCTGGCGCCGCGAGTGCTCCACGCGGAGACACGCCACAGCACGAGGGGGCCGACCATCGAAATCAAGAGGAACGCGTCGAGGAGAGCGCCGCGCCAGCCCTGCAGGTGCCCCGCGATCTCGGGAATCACCAGCATGACCGCGAGCTCGGCGAAAAACACGAGCAAGGCAATCTTGAGGACAAGGCGTCTGTACGGATTCTGTCCGAGCATGCGCAACGACTCCTCCCGGGTCACCCCCCTATCGGCGTGTCCCGGGTCCGGATCAAGGAGACGACGAGGTTCGTGCCCATCCACGCTGATCGATGGACATACGACCCGACCGCCCCGATGCCGGGCGTTTCCGCAAGGTCATGCGTCACGGTGCGCAGAGCCGGATGCACATCTCGGATGCGCGGGGCCCGCTGCGCACCCGATCGCCCGGTCTCCTCCGACGCGGATCCCCTCATGGGGAACAACGCGTGCCATTCTTCACGAGTAGTCCGACCGAGGCCTGAGCGAGCGTGCACGGCCATTGAACTCGCCCGCTTGTCGCGGATTACTGCCCGAACAGGTTCTTCTCGGCGAACATGCCCTTCTCCTCGAAGTAGGTCAGGGCATCGTCGGTGCTGGTGAACCACTTCGTGCAGGTTTCGGTGATGAAGGGGCTGGGCTGCTTGCCCGGCTTCCAGACGACATAGACCTCTTTCGCGTGCTCGAACGCGTGCTGGAGCTCTCGCTCCACCCCCGAGGAGAGCCCGGGGAAGGCCTTGCCGTCCTCGCCCGGCAGTTCGGGCACATAGCTCACGATCATGTCGGACTGGTCGATGAGCTTGAAGTCGCGCATGTAGATCTGTCCGTCGATGTCGCCCGCGATGTCGAGGACCTCGCGCACGCGGACGCGGAGCGGGTCGGTGCCCGCCTTCTTCGAGCCGCCGAAAGTGTGGGGGGTGACATCGAGCCACTGGTCGACATTGCCCAGCTTCGCGGCCTCGATCGCCCGATCGAGCAGCAGCTTCTCGTCGACATCGCCCGGGTCGAAGGTGATGAAGTGCTCCGCGAGGGCCGCCCGGAAGGCGTCGATCTCCGCCAGCACATCGGGCATGTCCACCACATGGCTCATCGGGAACGAGGGGTAGACCTTCCGCATCTCGGGGCGGCAGAGCAGGCGGAACATGGTGCGCGCGGTATCGTCGTGCCGCCCCCGGCTGACGATGTAGAACTTGCTCCCCGGGATCGCCTGGCTGAGCAGCTCGGTCGCGAGCAGCTCCTCCTCGCGCCAGACCATGCAGTCCTTGAGCGTCGCGTCGATGTCGTGCTCCGCGTGGAGGCGGTGGTGGACCATCTCGATGTTGTCCACCAGGCAGATCATCAGGTCCGGCGCGAGCTTCTCGACCTGGTCGAAATCGAAAGCGCTGAACAGGCCGTGCCGCCAACGGAAGGTCGCGTGCGTGTTGACGATGAGGTTCTCGTGATCGCGGGCGGCGGCGATGACATCCTTGAAGGCCGCACGACGGAGCGAGTTGAGCCGGCTGAGCGGGAGGTTGAGGATCTGCCCCTGCGGGACATCCTTCGCCTCCTCGTACATGATGTCCCCGATGTTGAAGACCTCGAGCGGCTCGCCCTGCTGGCCCGCGAAATCCGCGACCTTCTGCAGATAGGGCTTCTTGTCCATGCCGACCTGGCCGGTGACGATCGCGCGCATACCCAGTGCCTCCCGAGAACTCTGTGAGCGGGAAGCATAAGCGTGCCAAAGGCTTGGGACAGCAGGCAGAGAGTCGAGACCTCAGTCGAGCTCGACCTCGACGGTGCCCCGCATCCGACCCCGGACGAGCTCGATGATCGTGTTCGCAAGACTGTTCTGCAGCCCACGCATCAGTTCATCCGCGTCGTCGACCTTGAAACCGTCGACCTCCGTCAGGATGTCCCCGATCTCGATGCCCGCGTCGGCCGCGGGCGTGCCCGGCTGCACATCCAGCACCAGCAACCCCGGCACATGCTGGGAATACCCCATGCGCCGGCTCGTGTCGCGCGTCATCTCGCGCACGATCACGCCCAGCTCATGCACCGGCGTCCCGTCCAGCTGCGCCGCGCGGATCTCGGTGATGTCCGCGACGCGGGCGCGGACCCGGATCGGGCGCTCGTTGCGGAGCACCTCGATCTCGATCTCCTCGCCCGGAGGGGTGAGGCTGATCAGGTTCCGCAGGCGGTTGAGCCCCCCCACGACCTCGCGACCGTTGATCCGCAGGACGATGTCGCCCTCCTCGAGGCCCGCGTCCTTCGCGGGCGTGTTCTCCTGCACGCGCCCGATCGAAACCCCGACATCGGGACGGAGCCCGAACGAGCGACGCTGCTCGGGGGTCAGGTCGCGCATCTCCACGCCCAGATAGCCCCGCCGGACCCGGCCGTACTCCACAATCGACGACACCACCCGTTCCGCGATGGCGCTGGGGATCGCGAAGCCCAGGCCCGCGCTCTGCCGGGTCGCGCTGATAATCGCGGAGTTGATGCCCACGACCTCGCCCGCGAGGTTGATCAAAGGGCCCCCAGAGTTGCCCGGGTTGATCGCCGCGTCGGTCTGGATGAACTCTTGATACGACGGCTCATTGGGATCACGATCGAGCGAACGACCCTTGGCGCTCACGATCCCCGCGGTCACGGTGCTCTCGAACCCAAAGGGGCTGCCCAGCGCGAGGACCCATTCCCCGACGCGGAGCGCGTCGCTGTCGCCGAAGGGGACCGCGTGCAGGTCGTCCGCCTCGATGCGGAGCACCGCGAGGTCGGTGGGCTCGTCGGACCCGATCAACTCCGCTTCGATCTCGCGTCCGTCGTCGAGGCGAACGATGAGCCGATCGCCCTCCGCGACGACATGATGATTGGTGAGCACGAGCCCCTCGCCCGCGTCGATGATGACGCCCGACCCCAGCCCGTTCTGGCGCAGCTCGGGGGGGCCGACACGGAACCGGCGCCCGAACAGGTCCTGCCGGTACCGCTGGATCTCCGCTTCGGTCGTGATGTGCACGACCGCCGCATCGACCTTGTCGGCCGCCTGCTCGAACGCGCGGGAGAGCGCGTTCGCGAATCGCAGATCATCCGCCGCCGACTGCGCGCGCGCCGCGGGGGCCAGAAACAGACCGACCAAGACCGCGAAGAGCAGCCCGGCGTGGCAGGTGTTCCGAATCAGATTGAAGTTGAGCATCATGCGTCCCTCCACGAAACGAGTGCGTCTCTGCCAGGGAACGAACCCCGATTGTCGGTATACGGGATCGGCAAGCTCGGGGTTCAGATCCCGTACTCGGCCCACGACGAGGAGGTCTCCGTCACGCGGACCCGCTCGATCGTCAGACCCGTCGGGAACCCGAACGCGTTCCCGTCCGCGTCGGTGAGCGTCCGCCCCTCCGCGATCGCCGCGGTGACCTCCTCGAAGATGCGCCGCGCCATGACCTCCGTCGTGGGGTCCTCGTCATCGAACACCACGACCCGGCTCGCCATGCCGCCCTCGATGAGCTCCTTCGCGAAAGGATCCCCCGCATTGAGGGCCATCGCGTGATCGAATCGATCGAGCAGGTCCGCGACCGCGAGCTTGATCGCCTTGAAATCGCAGACCATGTCGTGATCGTCGAGACGCTCGCTGGAGACCACGATGTCGATCCGCCTCGAATGACCGTGCGGATAGCGGCACCGCCCCGGGTGCTTGCTGAGCATGTGCCCGCTCTCGACTTCGAAGGATTTGCAGACGCGGTAACGCATGGGAGGCAAGAATAGGAGCCCACCCGGGAGGACCGGAACCCGCCTCCCGCGCGCGGCCGTGCGTTGCCGCTTGCCTCGCCCGGTCTGGCGCCTATTCTTGAGGTTCCCCGCGGGAGGTGGGGAGATGGTGTGCCGTGGTGGGCACGCCGCGATTCCGACAACCGGGTCCCGCTGGTCCGACGACCCTGACAGAGGCAGAACCATGCCGACGATCAATCAGCTTGTCCGCAAGCCCCGCAAGACGCCCAAGGTGAAGTCCAAGGTCCGCGACCTGGAGCAGAGCCCGCAGCGTCGCGGCGTCTGCCTGCAGGTCAAGACGACCACCCCCAAGAAGCCCAACTCGGCGCTGCGCAAGATCGCGCGTGTCCGCCTGAGCAACGGCAAGGAAGTCACCGCCTACATCGGGGGCGAGGGCCACAACCTCCAGGAGCACTCCATCGTGCTCGTCCGAGGCGGGCGTGTCCGCGACCTTCCGGGTGTCCGCTACCACATCGTCCGCGGGTCGCTCGACACGCTGGGCGTGGACGGCCGCAAGCAGGGCCGCTCGAAGTACGGCGCTAAGAAGGGCAAGTAACCAGATCACACGCCGCCCGTCGTGAGAGCGACGGGCGTTTGTTTCGGGACGATCGTCCCGTTGAGTGCCGGCTCGGAATGCCGACGCTCGGGCAAGTAATCCGCACGCCTAAGGCCGGGCGCGCGGGTGAACAGACAGCCGAGACCGATCGACCACGATCGACCGGCAGATGAGCCTCAGAAGGAGATTCGACATGGCCGGCCGCATCACGATGTCCGAAGAGCAGTTGCGCCCCGATCCGGTCCACGATGACCTGGTGCTGGCGAAGTTCATCAACTGCATCATGTACGACGGCAAGAAGTCCCGCGCCCAGCGCGTGATGTACGACGCCCTCAAGCTGATCGACGAGCGGCTCGCCCGCTCCACCGCGGAGGACAAGCCCGAGAACGGGCTCGCCGTCTTCCACATCGCGGTGGAGAATGTGAAGCCCTTCGTCGAGGTCCGCAGCAAGCGGATCGGCGGTGCCAACTACCAGGTGCCAATCCAGGTCAACAAGAAGCGCCAGCAGTCGCTCGCCTTCCGCTGGATCATCCAGGCCGCCCGCGCCGACAAGGGCCGCCCCATGGCCGAGCGCCTCGCCGAGGAACTCATCATGGCCGCGAAGGGCGAGGGCAAGGCGATGAACACCCGCGACCAGACCCACCGCATGGCCGAGGCGAACAAGGCGTTCAGCCACTTCGCC
>MDTD01077112.1_pt1 | contig 43110 bp, 36 predicted proteins | sample 811221 | NCBI WGS metagenome assembly MDTD01 (sample SAMN05326646, study PRJNA326480) | marine metagenome | isolation source: seawater | place: Pacific Ocean: South West | collected 2011
CCGCTGAGGAAGACCTGGTCGTTCTCGAACTTGGGGAAGGTCTTGCTGGACACCATGCCCTGGGCGCGATGGCTCCAGGCGGCGTGCTCGAACTTCAGCGGGGTGACATCGATGTCGCCCTCGTCGTACTCGTCGAAGATGTTCTGGGCGTCGTAGGTGCCGTAGTAGTCTCCGACTCCTGCGTGGTCCCGCCCCACGATGAAGTGGGTGACGCCGTAGTTCTGACGAACCAGTGCGTGCAGGACGGCTTCGCGGGGACCGGCGTAGCGCATCGCGGCGGGCATCACGGTCAGCATCGTCCGCTCGTCCACGAAGTAGTGCTCGATGATGGTCTCGTAGCAGTTCATGCGGACATCGGCCGGAATGTCGCCGGGCTTGGTCTCGCCCACCAGCGGGTGGATGAGCAGGCCGTCACAGATCTCCTGGGCGCACTTGCAGAGATATTCGTGGGCCCGATGGATCGGGTTGCGGGTCTGGAAGGCGGCGACCGTCTTCCAGCCGCGTTCGCTGAAGGCGGCGCGGGTCTGCGCGGGGGCCAGCCGATGATCGGTGAACTGCTCGCCGGGCTCGTGCTCGGGCGTAACGGTCAGCACGTGGATGGGACCACCGACGCACCAGTCGCCTTCGTCCATGACGGCCTTGACGCCGGGGTGGGCCTCGTCCTCGGTGCGGAACACGTTGGGAATCTCGAGGGCCTTGTCATGCTCGTAGATGGACTCGATGTCGATGACGGCAAGCAGGGTGCCGTCGCGGTGATGCAGTGCAGCCTGCCCGCCCTCGGACAGGGTGGCCTTGACATCGTCGTCGACCGACAGGGTGATGGGGATCGGCCACGGCGTGCCGTCGGCCGTCTTCATCGAGGTGCAGATCGACTTGAAGTCGGCGGGACCGACGAAACCGGTCAACGGGCTGAAGGCGCCGATGGCGATCATCTCCAGATCGCACGCCTGCTTGTCGGAAAGGGTGATCGACGGCATGGATGCCGCTGCGTCGGCCAGGGCCTTGGCGGCGTCGCCTTCGACCATACGGTTCACGAGGGTGCCACCATTGGGCTGGATCAGCTCGTTGGACATGTTCGTCGCTCCTGCGGGGTGGCCCTGGACGTCGGCCAAGGCAAAAAAGTCGGTCGTTCGGGACCCTTGTCGGATCCCCTGAATCCCCCTGAATGGGGAAATATCCGGGAAAAGCGAAGATGGTAGCGATCTCCCACCCCCGATTCAACGGCTGCGGACGCGCTTTGTGTATTTCGCCCCTACGGCCCTTCTAGAGGATGCCGAATCGATCGGGCTACCGAATTCGTGTGTAGACGGCTTCCAGATCGCCGACGAGGTGGTCCCAGTTCCACCGCTCCGCCATGTCCGCCATCGCCGCCTGACCCATCGCCAGCGTGCCCTCGGGATCGGCCAGCAGTTCATCGAGCGCCTGGGTGAGATCGGAGGGATCCGTCGTGCCCACCAGCCGACCGGTGACTCCGTCCCGGACGAGTTCCCGATTCGAATCGAGATCGGAGGCGATGGTGGCGATGCCGGCCACGAGACTCTCCGCGATGACCAGCTGCGGATTGATCGAGAGATGCCGCATGGGCTGGATCACGCAGATGGATTCCAGCAGCAGGCCGGGCAGGGTCACCCCGTCGGGATACGGGAATCGATGGACGTGGACATTGTCGAACTCCTGCTCCAGTTCGTCGATCCCCGGAACCTGGTCCCAATGGGGGCGGATGGCGAAATCGAAGTCGAACTGCGGGTACCGGGGGGCGAGCGTGCGATAGGCCGCCACGGCGAGGTCCGCGCCGTTCTCGACCGAGGGATCACGCCAGAACAGAATGCGACGACGGGGGCCGATCTCCGCGTCGCCGTGTTCCGCACGGGGATCGCGGATGATGCCGTGACGGAAGCGATCGACTGTGATCCCCTCCCGCGCGAAGTGCTCGACGACGCAGTCCGTTCCCGCCACCACGGCATCCAGACGTTTCCAGAGTCGCCGGGTGATCAACGGCAGACGCTCGGGAAAGTACGCGGCGAAGACCGTGCAGACCGTCGGCGTGCGCAGCCCCAACAGGCGCAGTCCCCCGCCCAGATGCGCCGTCCGGTTGTAGCCGTGCAGATGCAGCACATCGAACTCGTGTTCGTGGCAGATCTTCTTGATCTGGGCCACCTGCCGGAGCAGGGATGCGAACCGCAGGCCACGCCCCTGCTCGGAATCGCGGGTGAGGATGCCCCCCCGCTTGCGGGAATCGGCGACCCGGTGGACGGGAATGCCCGGATCGAGGCAGGCGGGGAGGCTTCGACCCTCGCCGTACTCGTTGGTGATCAGATGGACGTCGTGCCCGGCGGCCCGCAGTCGGGCCATCCCCTCCAACGGCACCTGGATGTGGCCCGAGACGTTGTGCTCGAAGCCCTTCTCACCCGCAACCACCGAGATGAAATTGCCGATCTTCATGTGTTCCAGTGATCCAGATTGCGACCGGTTAGTTCCGCCAGCCTCCGGTTGCTGTCGTGAAACTCCTCCAGCAGTCGGATTCGCGTGGCCGGTTCCATCGTCGCGTACCCCCGCTTGCCGGACTTCTTCTTCATTCGCCGGACCATCGTGCCCACGGGGCTGCGACTGAGCCGGTGCAGGACGGGCCGCAGCCCGAGGGCCGTGCAGGCCCTGCGAATCCTCGGAAACATGGCCGAGTTCTTGATCTGCCCGAACTGTTTCGTCTCAATGCCGGCGTCGACCCCGAGAAATTCGCAGATATCTCGGTAGTACGCGCGATCGTCGAGGGCCAGGTCCTCGTGGAAGAGGACCTTGATCCGGTCGCGGGGCCAGTGCTGCAGCATCGCCTCGAGCTGATCCGCGTAGCGGCTGCGGGCCACGAGATCCGGATCGTCCTTGATCGCCTGTTCGAGGGACGTCCATCCCTGCTCCTGCTTGCGAACCTGGTAGTTGCTCATGAGCCGGTCGACCGGGTGACGCACGACCATCAGGAGCCGGACATCGGGAAAGTGCTTCGCGACCAGAGGGACCACGTCCACCAGGCAGTAGCCGGTGGCGATCTCGCCGACGGCACGATGCTCGGCGGTGACCCCGCGGAACAGATCCCGGTACCAGTCGATCCCCCGGTCGTACGCACGGTCGAAGAAGTACGACTGCTTGGAGTCCGGCAGGTAGACCTGGGGGTGGTCGCGCAGCGCCGCGTCGACCCACGTGGTCCCGCACCGCTGACAGCCGACCATCAGGAACGTCAGGGGGCCGTCGTTGGTTGCGGTGCTCATCGATCGTCCAGTCTGCGCGGGTGCGGTTCGGTCCTGCGGCGAACGGATCATAGATGGCACGGCCGAATCACGTCCAGCCGACGACCGAGTCAGGGATCGCAGGGGCCCCACAACGAGACGACCCGCAGCAGGTCGTCCACACCGACCACGCCGTCCAGGTTGAGATCGGCGGGTTCGTCACCGGTCGAACCCCATCCCGAGATGACGCCCAGCAGGTCGTCGACCCCCACTCGTCCGTCGCAGCTGATGTCGCCCTCGCACGACGGTGTGCCCGTCGTCGTCGAATTCCGATGCAGCGTGAGGGTTCCCCGATCGAACCCCGGCAGGGAATCGGCGGAGACGACGTCCGGCGAACCGTCGAGGTCGAAATCGGCCACGGCAAGGAATTTGGGCTCGTCGCCGGTCTGCATCGATTCCTCCGTGACGAACGAACCATCCCCGCGATTCACGTAGACCTTGATCTGATCGAGATCCTTCACCGCGACGGCGAAGTCCGGAAGACCGTCCTGGTTGGCGTCGAAGGGTTCGGCCAGTTCGCTGCTGTCGGGTATCACGAGATTGCCGATCGTCAGACCGCCCGCGCCGTCGTTCAAGAGCAGGGTCGCATGCGGTCTCGACCGGTGGCAGATCAGAAGATCCCGGTCACCATCGCCGTCGAAGTCCGCATCCCGGATGGAGCAGGCCCCGTATTCCAGCAGCAGCGTGGTGTCGTACAGCAGCCCCGCCCATTGATCGGCTCCCGGTCCCAGGTTCTCGAAGACATGGACCATGTTGGTGCTGGACCGGTTTCCCACCACCAGGACCTCGGGGTGGTCGTCGCCGTCCAGATCCGTTCCGATGATGGAGATGCAGCGGGCGTCGAATCCCAGATTGACCGGCACCCCCTCGGAGAACTGGCCGGCGCCGTCGTTCATGAAGTAGTGGAATCCGGTCTCCTCGCCGGCCAGACCGAGATCCGCCACCAGCAGATCAGGATCACCGTCGCCGTCGAGATCCGCCGCATCGACCCAGTGCGGATCGGCCCCGGAGGCATGGAGCACGGGAACATCGAAGCCGAGCCAGAAGGTCGACTCGCCGAGGCCCCGGTTCAGCATCACGACCAGGCCCTGCAGCGAACTGATCGCGAGATCCGGAAACCCGTCGCCGTTGAGATCCTCCGCGATCACGATCCGGTTCCATTCCCCACCGGTTGCTTCGAATGCAAGCGGAGGAAGAAACCCGCCGGCGCCGTCGTTGAGCAGTACGAGCAGTTCGTCGTCGAACCGGTCGCTGGCGATCAGATCGGGCGCCCCGTCCTGGTCGACATCGGCCGCGACCACGCAGCGGATGAACGTGTTGTACTGTCCCGAGGTGTCCAGTTCGATGGTGTCCACCAGGGTGTAGTCGACGTCGTTGCAGACCGTACGCACGTCGGCCGAGGACGTCGCGGCGGCCGCCGCCGCGAGCAGGATCGACACCAGATGATCCGACCGCCTAGACACTGCAGTCACCCCACAGCGATATGACGAGCAGCATGTCGAGCACGTCGACCGTCCCGTCGATGTTGATGTCCGCCCGCAGGCAGGACTCGTCGAGGCATTCCCCCCACTTGGAGATGACCGCGAGCAGATCGAGCACGTCCACCACCTCGTTGGTATCGATGTCCCCTCGACAGAAGATCTCGACGTCGTCGTTCCAGTCGGAATCGTTGATGTGGACGGAGATCGTGGCGTTGTTCGTGTTGCCCGTGACGATGTCGGGCCGATCGTCGCCGTCGAGGGCGCCGATGAGCACCTCGGCCGCACCGCTCGGGGAAAGCACCTCGACCGGCTCTGCGAATCCCGTTCCGATGTTCTCGTAGACGGACAGCCGCTGCGAGCCGACGTGCGAGGCGACCACGTCGAGGTCGCCGTCTCCGTCCAGATCGCCGGCCGCACAGGAGTGGGGAGAGAACTGGGTCTCGAGCGACTGGTACTCGCTGAACTGCTCGTCCCCGTCGTTCACCATGAAGAAGATCTCGTTCTTGTTCTTGCTCACCACCGCATAATCGAGCGCTCCGTCTTGATTCCAGTCTCCCGTGCAGACCTCCCGGGGCGCGAGCGGACCGGCGAGCACCGTGGCCGGAAGCAGTGTGCCGTCTCCCGCATTCATGAGGAGATCGAGATCGTGCGACTGGAGATTGGTGACGATGACATCGGGAAATCCGTCCCCGTCGAAGTCGTCGATCTCCATTCCCCGGGGCTGGACACCGATCGGGACGGACGCACCGGGGCTGAAGGTGCCGGTGCCGTCGTTGATCAGGATCGTCACCAGACCCGGTGCTGCACTGGGCTGCGACGCGGACTGGTCCCAGTGCGGCACGACGACATCCCGGTCGCCGTCGCCGTCCATGTCGGCGATCTCCAGGATCGCGGGCCGGTACACGGAGACCTCCTGATGCGGAACCAGCAGGCCCTGCGGGTTCTGGAGCCCGATGCTGACCGAGGACCCGTTGTAGTTCGGGGTCGCGAAATCCGGACGGCCGTCGCCGTCGAGATCGCCCGCACGCACGTACCGGGGCAGCGATCCGACCGGACACTCCGGTCCGGGCTGGAACACGCCGGTACCGTCGTTGAGCATGACGATCACGTTGTTGGTGTTCCGATGGCTTGCGAACACGTCCATGTCGCCGTCGAGGTCGTAGTCGGCCAGGGAGACGCCGGTGCAGTTCCAGCCCCCGGTCGCGTACTGCACATAGGGTTCGAAGACCGACTGGGCGATCGCGGAATGCACGGACAGGCAGGACACTACTCCCGCTGCCAGCATCGTGATGCCGTATCCCCGGTCTCTGGTGTGCATGTGACCCTCGATTCCTCACTCTGAACGTACTTCAGGTGCGATGCAGGAGCCAGAAGAGCCGCTGAAAATGGCAAAACCGGTGTTTCGCACCGTTCCGTCTGGGGGAATCAGCCCGCCTTTCGGGTCTGCCAGACTACTTGCCGACCGTATTTCGGGCTCCCGGGCAGATCCCTACGATAGAGTTCAGATCGTCAGCAACAGGAGCCCCTGTCTTCATGTCCGAAGCTCGTCGAGGCCTCATCCGCATCACCACCAATTACGGCCGCCTGACGGCCACCTTGGTGATCGGCCTCATCCTGGTTCCCGTGCAGTTCGCCTGGGTGGGCACCGACGGATTCGGCCTGCTGGTCGCCATCGGGGCCTCCGCCGGCCTGGCGGCGATGTTCCAGGACATCATGCGGCACTCGATGGTGCGCGAACTCGGGACCGTCTGGCACGAGATGGAGTCACCGGATGCTCCGGTCGACGCCGAATCCCATTTCCGTCGGGTCTACGCCTCCGCCTTCGTGCTCTGCGGCGGCATCGCCCTCCTCACCGCGGGCGTCTTCGCACTCTTCCTGTGGCTCGTGCATCGGGCCATCTGGCCGTTCGACACCCTGCCCGACGAATTCCGCGCCGCCGGGCAGTGGATTCTCGTGGCCGAAGGCATCTCGACCTGCCTGCTGATCCTGCTGGCCCCCGCCTACAACATGTACGTGGTGACGGAGCGGTTCCTCGAGAACAACATCTGGTTCACCCTCAAGCGGTTCACCTACCTCCTGTCGGCCGTGGTGCTCTTCATCGTGCTCGGAAGCAATCAGGTCGAGTTGAGCCTCAAGCTCTACGGGGTCAGCGTCGCAGCCCTGTCGATGCTCATCCTCCTGGTCGCGGTCGGACGGATCATGCGGCAGGATCCCCGACTCCGTCCGAAGCTCGGCTGCGCCGACCGCTCCGCATTGCGCGAGATCATCGGCACCTTCGGCTGGAACGGCGCCGTGGTGACCGCCATGAACCTGCACGAACGCGTCGGCGTCTGGATCATGCTGGGGTTCTTCGGTCTCTGGGGAAGCACCATCTTCGGCCTCTCCATGCGTCTGGTGAGCTACGTGCGCATGCTGACGTTGGGCCTGACCTTCGGTCTCGATGCGGTCAGCGCCCGACTCAGCACCGGTGACGCCAAGGCCGCGTTCCGCTCGGTGGTGCGGCACTCGACCCGCCTCCACGCCTACGTCTCGATCCCCGCTGCGATCACCGTCTTCCTGCTCGCGGAACCGCTGCTTCGCCTGTGGGTCGGCCGGACGGTCCAGGATCCGGATCCGATCTCGGGCCGCGAGGTGATCTCGGCCACCGTGATCCTCGTCAAGATCATGGTGATCGGACTGATGAGCCGGGCCATCTCCGAAGGATGGATGAAGCTGCTCTACGGCGCCGGACACATCCGCCACTACGCCCCGCTCGTGCTGGCCGGCGGGATCGCCAACCCGCTCATCGCCTGGCTGCTGATCGAATGGCTGCCCCCATCGTGGAACTGGACCGGTGCCGCCATCGCCTTCGGAGTCGTGTTCCTGTCCGTCCACCTGATCATGCTGCCGGTCACCAATGCGAAGCAGCTGGGCTCGACGTGGCAGGACATTCTGGGAGCGCTGTGCCGCCCCGCCGTCCTGGCCCTCGTTCCGACCGTGGTCTACGCCGGCGTGCTGCTGTGGACGGATCCGGTGCCGTGGTGGATCGTGCTGCCGAGCTGTCTTGTGTACGCGGTCGCCTACGGCGTGCTGGGAATCTTCCTCGGACTCGAGCCAGCCGAGCGGGCCAGAATCCTCGCCCTGTGGCATCGGGCCAGGACCCGACGGGTTCAGTAGCCCTGCACGACGGTTTCGTCGTACTCGTCCCACGTCGTTTCGTCGTCCCATTCCCCCTCGTCGTCCCAGACCTCTTCCGCTTCGAGGTCCGGAATCACCCAGGCGGGATCCTGCTGCTTCAGATCGGTGCCGATGGAGATGAAGAAGACCGACAGGATCACGTGGACCATCGACCACGTGTAGGTGGGCCAGTAGACGACCTGATTGAAGATGCCCTGCGTGTACATCGCCACCAGCAGCATGCCGAGAATGCTGATCAGGAACGGATCCGCACCGATGAAGTTCCGCATCCGCCAGGTGCGGAAGGCGCAGCTGAGCGACGTGAACAGCAGGATCATCATCGGTACGAACAGGGACAGACCGCCCATGTACATCAGGTTGAAGTAAGCGCTGTGCGGGTGCGCCCCCACGACCGAACTCCGGAACGCCATCTCGGAGTTGACTCCAAGCAGTCCGAAGAGCGGACGCTGGCTGTAGACGTCGCGGGTGTAGGCACCCCAGACCTCGAATCGATTCGTCTCCAGTTCGGTGAACCGCTCGAAGGCGGTGTTCTCCGCGAGACCGACCACGTAGGTGATGGCACCGAACCCGACCGCCAGAGCGACCAGCGTGATCACCGGACGACGACTCAGCTTGAAGACGATGGGGATGCCGACCATGAGGATGGCCAGCAGCGTCTGCCGACTGCCCGTCAGCAGGGCCATGCCGAGACTCAGTCCCACCGCACCGAGAATGACCGGCTTCAACGATACGGCACGGGTGCTGATGGCCTTGTAGTACAGCAGCGGAATCGACAACGCGAAGAGCATGCCGATCTGGTTGGAGTTCACCCCGTAGGGCTGGAACCGACCGGCTCCACGCAGGAAGGCCTCGCCGGGAAACAGGATCAGGCCCGACAACGGAAGCAGCAGCGCAAGGAAGCACCCGAAGGCCAGCCCGTTGATGATCCGCTGGAGATCCTGGAACGTCACGACGGTGCGGATGAGCATGATCGCGGCGAACACGACCATCAGCCACTGCAGTCGGAGGATCATGGCGAGCATCCGGTCCTGCACCTGGAAGACGTACAGGAACATCACGCACGCCATGATCAGATACAGCCACACCAGGGTCGGGAGCTGTCGACGCGGTCCCGGATGCAGAAAGGCGCCCAGCCCCACCAGGAAGAACACCATCGCCGACGAGACCTTGGCCGCCTGCGAGATGATTCCCAGATCCGGAAGCCGCCCGATGGTCAGCCAGATCGGGACGATCGAAAGGGCGATCACGAGCCGGTACCGGGCCGGAACCGCCAGGTACACCACGATCGCCGCCGCGACCCCCGCCAGAAGGATGGGAATCGGGACGATGTCGAGATACAGCTCAATGCGATCCATGGGGCCTCTTGCGGTGTCGGCATTCCAAGGGTGCCCACTTAACCCGAAATCATCCTCACCGGAGATCCGGCATGGACCGACTTCAGCCTAGACTTTCCCGGACACCATGGAACGTCTTTTCCCACTCTGCCTGCTCCTCACGCTGCTGGTGACCCCCGGCTCGGCCGTCGAACCCCCGATCTCGCCCGCCCCCGCCCCGAAGGCCCCCACGGCCCCCTTCCCCAGAGTGCTCGACGGGATCAAGTACACCGAGATCGAACGGCAGGGCGCCCTCACCCGACAGACCTGTCGTCGACTTGGAATCCCCACTGTTCCCATCGCCTACCACGGTGGAGTCGACACGAATGCCGACGGCGTCATCAGCGAAAACAACATCGCACGGTTCACGGAATGGGTCGATCGGACGATCCCCCGCGAACAAACCATGCCCGCGGTGCTCGATTACGAACAACCCTGGTGGGACGAACTGACCGCGGAGTCCATCGAACCCGATCGACTGCGTGAGATCCTCGATGTCTACGTCGAGGGACTGGTCATCGCCGAGCAACTCAGACCGGACGTGGACTGGGGCTACTGGGGACTGCCCGCGATGCGACACACCTCGGAGAAGTGGCGGGCGCAGGGGCTGGCGCTCGACGCGCTTCTGAGTCGACAGGGCGCCGTGTACCCGGCCGCCTACGACTGCAATCCCGAAGGCGGCTCAGACGAGTTCGGTCGGTACGCAACCCGGGCCCTGGAATCCTGCGGCGGCCGACTGCCGGTGTGGGTGTTCATCAACACGCGCTACTGCGGCCAGCAGGGCGATCGGAGCAGGTTCATTCCCGTCGACGAAGTCCTCGCCAATGCGCAGGCGATCCTGACCGCCGAATGGACCGATCCCTCCGGCGGCGTCCACCGGGTGGCGGGCATCGTGGTCTGGGACACCTACGGCTGGAGCGACGAGGAGTCGTGGGGCGAACTCGATCGGCACAATGCCGACCTCTTCAGTCGTCTGCACGCACTGGCCGAAGCCCTGCCCTCGAATGGATCCGCGGCTCACTCGCCCCCGGAATCGCCTCCGGAATCACCCTGATCCCGACCGGGACGCATGAGGTCCCGGAGCCGGCGCTGTTCGTCGGGCGTCAGCGTGCCCGATTCCTGCCGCCCCCGTTCACCGCGACGATTCGAACGACCGGCGCCGTCCCTCGACTGGGCCGCAGCCCTCGCGAGCCGTTCCCTGAAGACTTCCTGCTGGGACGACGTCAGACCCGCCCACAACGTCGCCTGCACCTCATCCGCCTTGCGCTTCAGGGCGTTGAGACGTTCCAGTTCCGACTTCGCAGCATCGATGTCCTCCTGGGAACGCATTGCGGAGACCGGCGACTGCGCAATGCGACGGAGTTCGGCGATGCGATCCCGGTACTCACGCTCGAAGGAACGGTTGTCCCGGTCGAAGGACGCGATGGCATCACGGGCCGCGGTGCGCTGGGCCGGTTCGAGTTCGAGCTGCATGTACAGCTGAAACCATTGGCGGGGGCGGACGGCCCGCTGACGACGGACCGGCTCCACGTCGGTCGGAGCACCGGAGCGGATCCAGTCGGCGACCACTTCGATCTCCGCCGGGGACATCGGTTCGCCGTCGGGCGGCATGATCTCCTCGTGCGAGGCGGACAGCGTGATACGTCGGTAGAGCTCACTCTCCCGGGGCGAACCGCGACGGACGACCCAGTAGTCCTGCGAACCGGTGAAGAGCTGGGCGAGCGGCAGGATCTGCAGCCCTCCCTTCTGCTGCTGGGCTCCGTGGCAGCGGGCGCAGTGGGTGGTCAGCACGTTGACGACGTTCATCACACCACCGCCGCGCATGCCGGGCTCGGGCTGGGCGCCGGGAGAGCCGGGAACGCCCCCCCCACGCCGGCCGCCCTGCGGTTCGACGGAGGGACCCGAAAGATCCGTTTCGCCCGAATCCTCCTCATCGTTGCGTTCGGCGACGTCCGCGGGCGACGTGGGATCGAACGGCGGATCGTCGTCGGCGTGCCCCGCCACCGTGCAGCATCCGACCAGCACAAGCGGAAGCAGCGGGTTGGAGGATCGAAATCCGTGCATGGAGCACTCCTTCGGGCGGGGTTCTGCCGGTATTATTGTACGGCTGACGATCACCCTTCATCCCCGCAGGATCCCCCCGGCATGCCCCTGACCCACGACGCCATCCTCCAGACGCTTTCCAAGATTCTGCCCCCGGGTCAGGAGCGGGACCTGGTCTCCCTTGGAATGATCAGGGACATCCAGTTGGAGGACGATCGGGTCACGATCGGCATCGAGCTGCCGACTCCCGAGGAATCGATCCGTGCGCGGCTGCAGGCGGACATCGAAGGGGCGATCCGTTCGGAGGCGGGCACCGACATCCCGGTGGAGACCGTCTTCACCACCAAGGCGCCCCCGTCCACGCCCGCCGGAGACGCACCGCCCAATCCGCTGCCGGGGGTGAAGCATGTGATCGCGGTCGGTGCCGGCAAGGGCGGCGTCGGCAAATCCACCGTTTCGACCTTCCTTGCCACCGGACTCGCACGACTGGGTGCCAGGGTCGGCCTGCTCGACGGCGACATCTACGGACCATCCATGTCCACCATGCTGGGACTCGACGAGATCCAGGCCACCGCGAACGGCAACGTCCTCGATCCGTTCGAGGTCCACGGCATCAAGTCCATGACGATCGCCAAGCTGGTGGATCCCGAGAAGGCGATGATCTGGCGAGGCCCCATGGCCCACAAGGCGTTCTCTCAGCTGGTGCTGCAGACCGACTGGGGCGAGCTGGACTACCTCATCGTCGATCTGCCGCCCGGCACCGGCGACGTCCCCCTGTCGCTGGCCCAGCTCCTTCCCCTAACCGGATCCGTCGTGGTCTGCACTCCGCAGCGGGTGGCCATCGACGACGCACGTCGTGCGGTGCGGATGTTCCAGCAGCTCAACGTCAACGTGCTCGGGGTGGTGGAGAACATGAGCTGGTTCGTGGGTGACGACGGCAAGGAATACGACATCTTCGGCCGGGGGGGCGCCGAACAGATGGCGGCGGGAATGAGCATCCCGTTCCTCGGAGCGATTCCGATCCACATGAACATGCGGGTGAATGCGGACGCCGGCACTCCGCTGGCAAACTTCGAGATCAACGACGAGATCACCGGAAAGCTGGAGCAGGCCTGCCGGAACCTCGCGGAGCAGGTGTCGATCTCGGCGATGCAGGATCCCGGTCGCCCCACCCTCACGATCAGCGGGTCACCACCACCATCATCGTGATCAGCACCGCGTTGAAGCAGCCGTGCATGACCATCGGCGCCAGCAGCGAACCTCGCCACTCGCGCATGACCCCCAGGCCCACGGCGATGGTCGCCAGGGCGGGGACGACCATGAGGCCCTGGGGATGGATCGCGGCGAAGACAAGCGACACCACCAGCAGCGAGCACGCCATGCTCCCGAAGAGTCCCCACCGATGCGTGGCCGTCCGCAGCTGTCGGTAGAGAACACCGCGAAAGACGATCTCCTCCAGGAACGGAGCCACGACCGCGGCCACGAAGTAGACCTGCAGGATCGTCCAGAGCGAACCGTCGGAGACGTAGAGCAGAATGGGATGGGCCGGATCCTCGGACTGGCTGAAGTCGGTTCCGCTCGGGGATGCCGTCACCGCCCACTGGGTCACAGCGACCAGCAGCACACCCACCAGCAGCAGCGGCAGCAGCATCAGATAGCCGCAGAGCCCCCAACCGATTTCGCGCCACCAGCTGCCCCGCCCCTCCGGGCCGGTGGTCAGTCCGATTGCCCGTCGCACCCGGCTCCATCGATCGCCGCGAAGCACGGGCCAGAGGACCACTCCCGCCGTCAGGCCCTGAGCGACCCCCGTCAGCAGCAGCTGGATGGCCTGAAGCTGGGGAATCCATTCGAACAGTAGCCCGAGTAGGTACTGGACGAGCAGGAACAGCCCCAGCCACACCGCGAAGGTCTCGGCCAGCAGACCATCCTGTCTCGAGGCGGTACCCATCCCGTGACGCAATCGTCCCTGGCACGCCAGCACGATGAGGACGACCAGCAGGACCAGTCCGACGACGAACCCCGTCAGAAGCAGGAGCATCAGCACGCCCAGGCCGATCATCACGACCCGGGCCTTCGAGACCCAGCGGGAACGTTCGGAGGTCGCCCCCCGCCCGCTGGGATGAAGCGCAATGTCTCCGAACCAGCCCAGCTGCCCGACCAGGGCATCCTGCTCCTCGGGATCCAACGCGCCGGGAACCGAGTCCGCGGTCGGTGGCCCGGCGTAGACACGTCCCAGCAGCTCCATCATTCGAGCCTGTTCCGGATCGGGCTCGACCCCCGCCTCGTCCATCTGAACCTCGAGACGAAGCAGCGCCGCCTGCGCGGCGTCCGAACCGTTCACCTCACCGATGAGCACGACTCCACGGATGCGGCGACCGACGCTTCCGACTTCGAAGGATCGAAGACTCGACTCCACCGCGGCCCGAAGCCCCAGGGTCTTGGCTCCGACGATGACCTGTCCTTCCATGCGCTCCGTGATGTGCGAGATCTTCGCGCGGTAGTCCCGACCTGCCTCGGTCGAGTCGGAAGCGATGTGCTGGCCGATGATCAACAGGACGACCAGGATGATCGCCCCCCAGGCGAGTCGGGGGAATCCGGTCGGAGGCGAGGCGGTCCCGCTCCCCAGCGGACCGGTTCCTGAATCATTCGACTGCTGCATCGATCAACTGCTCCGGGAGCCACCGACCGGCGGTGGTCGCAAGCTGGCATCGGACGAACCCCCTCTGACGGGCCAGAAACCGGGGGTGGAGGGCGAAATCGGTACCCTGAAGGGCGTCGGCATCTTGACAGGATTCGCCTGCTTTGTATCCTCGCTCTTTCGCCTCAAGGTCGCAAGCCGTGGGGCGGTGTTTCATCTTCAAGACCACGATGCAGAGAGAAACGGTGGCACCATGCCTCGCCAGACGACATTCATGAAGCCCGGAGAGACGACCCGACAGTGGCATCACATCGATGCCGACGGTCAGATTCTCGGTCGCCTCGCGGCGAAGATCGCACCCATCCTGATGGGCAAGCATCGCCCAGAATACACCCCGCACGTCGATACCGGCGACTACGTCGTCGTGACCAATGCGGCCAAGATCGCACTGACCGGACGCAAGGGTGAGCAGCGGATGCACATGCGATACAGCGGCTATCCCGGCGGGCTGCACATGCGAAGCACCAACGAACTGCTCGAGAAGCATCCGGAGCGGGTCGTCGAACAGGCGATCAAGCGGATGCTCCCCAAGACCAGGCTCGGACGAGCCATGTTCAAGAAACTCAAGGTGTATTCCGGTCCCGATCACAAGCACGGCTCGCAGGCCATGCACGACCTGAGCATCTGACCAGCACCAGCGAGAGACACGAAGGCCTTCAATGACCGACGAGACTACCCCCAACACCGAAGCAACCCAGCCCGCCCCCGAAGCGGCTTCCGCACCCGAAGCTCCCGCGGTGGAGACCCCGGTCGTGGAAGAAGCCCCGCAGGCCCCCGCCCCCATGGTTTCCAACGACACCGTGAAGGGTCCCGATCCGCAGGGCTGGTGGCGTGGAACCGGCCGCCGCAAGGCCGCCGTGGCTCGTGTCCGGGTCAAGCCCGGTGAAGGCGTCTTCATCGTCAACAACCGCACGCTCGACAACTTCTTCACCGAGGAGCGTGACCGCAACAACCTCCACAACGTGCTGAAGAAGACCAACACCTTCGGGTCGATGGATGTGCACGTGAACGTCCGCGGAGGCGGTTTCACCGGTCAGGCCGGAGCCATCATCCTTGGACTCGGCCGTGCCCTCCGGAACTACGACATCTCCCTCGACTCCACGCTGCGTGAGAACGGGTACCTCACCCGTGACCCGCGGAAGGTCGAACGGAAGAAGCCCGGACAGCCCGGCGCTCGCAAGCGGTTCCAGTTCTCCAAGCGTTAAGTATCGTCCTTCGATCGATCCGGCGATTCCGCGCCATCGGTGCGCCGCGGGCGACGAAGGCGTCGCTCGATCGCCGAGGAGGTCGTTCCGTGCCGCACGGAAAGTTCCGCCAGCGTGCACGGCGCATCCCCCCTCATGCCGAAGCGTTCGTCGAACAGACTGCGAACGGTTGCATCACCCGCCGACGCGGCTTCGATGTCCGAACGGTCCGGGAGCAGCCACGCCCATGGCACCCGCCGGCGCAGCAGGACGCCGAGGCCTCCCTGGGCGGGGGCCGATCGACTGGCGGCCCGGCGTGGACGTGCGGAGATCCTCCCGTCCTCCAGCTCCGCATCCAACTGCTGCAGAGCCGCAGGAACGATGCCCTCGCCGGCCTCGACGTCGGCGTCCAGAATGGCTCGATCCAGCAGGTCGACCAGCAGCCGCAGGAGGACCGCACGCTCCTGGGTGGGAAGTTCGGCGACGGGCTGCTGCACGAACTCCTCCACCCGCTGCCTCAAGTGCACGAAGCCCTGCATCATCATCCGCAGATGGAGCATCGCCGCGTGCCGCAGCATCGTCTCCACCGCGTCGAGCTGTTCGACCGACGGCATCGACCCGCTGACGACCAGCCCCTTGGCGGCTTCCGAACAGAGCATCGCATGCGTACTGCAGTCCATGCGAAGCAGGGCGACATCCAGCGCCGCATCGTCGGCGAGCAGGCGATCCTCGTCGATCAGGGCATGATGGGGCAGTCCGTGCCGGACGCTGGCAGGCATCCGGTGCTCCTGCAAGTCCGCCTCCTGCCTCCAGACCAGCGGCAATGCCAGCAGGCGATCGAGCCGGAGTCGATGCAGGGCGCGGTGTACAGCGGAGACGCTCTTGCCGTACCGGTCCGCGAGGACTCCGATGTCCATCCCCCGCCCCCGGGCCCGCTCGATGACCCGTGCGTCCCGCAGGGTCAGCGGCCCGTGTTCGGCGAACAGCTGCTGCGTCCGTTCGTTTCGCTTCAGGATCCCGCGGACCGCTTCGTGGGAACGGCCCGTCTCGACGGCGATCCGTCGTGCCGCCTCATTGAGTGTGACCGACTCGTCCCTGCCCAGGCGGACCGCCTCTTCGATGATGCCTGCACGCTGGACATCCGTGAGTCTCGAGAAGGAGGCGGCAACGGTGATTCGGCCGGGATTGCTGGCCATGAACCGCTCCAGCGAATCGGGGTAGCAGGCGAGCCGACGCTGGCCGTCTTCACCGCGTACGAAGTGAAGCACGAGTCCGGCCTGGCGGCACCGCTGCAGCGTACGGCGGGAGACGCCCAGGCGTCGTGCGAGATCGTCCATGTCTTCCGCCCGGCCGCGATCGAGTGTCCGCGGTAGATCCAGATCCCAGCTCAGACACTGGATAAAGGTGACCAGGTCACGCTGCAGCGCCGCACCAACCACCGACGTCCGGGGGCCCGGCCGATCGGACCGGTAGCCGGTGATGCGGAAGGTGATGAAATCCTCGGGATACAACCGCGTCGGTTCGATGACGTCCAGCAGCGCCTCGGCGGCATCCATCTGACGGAGATGCGTTCCCGCGGGTGCGTATTCCAGCTGCCGCAGCAGTTCCTGCAGCACCCCACTGGTGAAGGCGGCGGACCGGGGCATGCTCAGTGATCCAGCCAGCGGATCGGCGTGCGCAGCGATACGAGACCGTGGGAACCGGCCAGTTCGTAGAACCGCTCGAGCCCCGCCCGCTGCACGGGCCCGAACTCGTACCGGATGCTGGTGCGCAGATAGTGGTCCGCGACGTCGATGGGCCAGTTTCGACCCGACTCGACCTGCGTGAGGATCGCCTCGAGATGCATCCGGTTGTAGCGATACTGCCGTTCGAGGAGATCGCTGGCGAGCCGGTGAACGGCGGGGTCGCCGTCGGCTCGCCCCAACCAGATTCCAAAGATGAAGGGAAGGCCCGTCAACGCCTTCCAGGCTTCCCCAAGATCGAGCTGATGCGGCATCTCGCCCTCCTCGGGCGACGCGGCGACGACCTTGTCACCGATCAGCAGGACCGCCTCCGGCCAGTCCGATCGGGCACCGGCCTCGAAGGGCAGGATCTCGACCCGGCGACCGTACCGCTCCTGCATGATCACCTGCAGCAGCACGACCGAAGTATGGCTGTCCGTGTCGCAGTGCACCCGTTCGATCGTCTCCAGGGGGTGTCTGGAGAACAGCCGGACCGTGTGGGTCGGGCCGTCGCAACCCAACGGCGGCGCAGGAAGGATGACCGGATCGCAATCCGCACGGTGGTAGTCAATCGACGAACACAGGGCGGCATCGACTTCACCGGATTCCAGCAGTTCGACCAGACGACTGGGAACCGCGGGCTTCAGCTGCACATCGTCCAGGCGCTCGAGCCCCGCGATGATGGGCTGGGTGTTGAGGAACTCGACGACTCCGAGCCGCAAGAGCGAGCCCGATCCCGACGGCACGGCGTTGTCGTCCACTTCCACCATGCTCACAGTATAGGAAGGGCGGGAGCAACGCAGCCGACGTGCTCACCAACGAAGAGAGGAGTCGTCGAACCCAGGAAGCGCCGGGTCAAAGGTGGGTCGGCCAAACTGGCGGTCCCGCGAATACCGTGCTCGCTTCCGGGGTTCGAAGACTCCCCCCGACGTGGGAAGGTCATCGGTCAGATCGCATCGGTCACCATTACATTTTGCCGGGGAAGGCCTTGGTTCCGATAGTGTTCGGCGCCGGACCCGTCAGACCACGTTTGCGCCGGACTGGAGCCGGTCGAGCCCCGCCCGGCCGTCGATGCGCGGCTGCTCGGCGAGGACGGCGCGCCGGATGCGGGGATGGAGACGGGCGATGACCGCATGCGGCTTCATGCCGGAGGCCGTCGCCAGTTCCCGAAGCCCGTTGGGCGCGCCGGGGACGCTGGACAGCAGTTCGACACGTCCCACCGAACCGATCGAATCCTCCGCAACGACCCCCGTGAGATCGATCGTCATCTGATCCATGCTGACCACTCCGACCACCGGCGCGTAGCCGATGACGCGGTCGTTTCGCAGCAGCCCGACCACCTGCGGGAGCGCCGAAGGTTCGATGGATGAAGGGCGAACCGGGTATCCGTCCGCATAGCCCACGGGAACGATGCCGATGATGCTGTCGCGTGCGGGCCGCCAGGTGCCGTCGTACCCGACCGGCTCCCCCGCCGGGACGGCACGGACCTGGACGATCGCGCTGGTCCAGCGCAGCGAGGGACTGAGCCCGGGGATCGAGGCGTCGCCGGACGCCGACGGACATGTTCCGACCCAACCGAGACCGACGCGGACCATGTTGCGCGTGAAACGTGAACCGAACATGACCGACGCCGTGCTCGCGCAATGCAGCAGGCAGTCGGAATCGATGAGCTCGGCGTTGGTCGCGAGGAAGGATTCGAACCGGTCCAACTGCCGGTCCGTCGTCTCGCGGCAGGTGCTCGAAGAGGAGAAATGGGTGCATATGCCGGCGAGATGCAGGCGGGGCGAATTCATGATGCGTTCGAGCAGCGCCGATCCTTCGCCCGGATCGCATCCCCCACGATGCATTCCCGTGTTCAGTTTCAGATGCAGGCGGAGCAGCACGTCGAGTTCCTCGGCGTAGGACTCCAGCAGATCCAGATGGGCGGTGTCGTGGACCACCAGATGCACCTGACCGGTACGGAGACCCGGATACATCGGATCCACCATGGAGAGGTCACGGACCGGCATGAGCACGAGCACCGGCACCCGGCTGCCCGTCGACAGAAACTCCACCGCCTCCCGGGGGGCGAAGACCGCGAACATGTCGGCCCCGGCCTCCTCAAGGGTGGGAACCACCCGTTGCAACCCCAGCCCGTAGGCATCGGATTTCACCACGGGGCAGATCCGGCAGTCCTCCCCCACCACGCGACGTATCTCACCGAGATTTCGGCTGATGGCGGCGAGATCAATGTCCAGTCGGCTCAGTTCGTCCATGGCGGCCCGGTGAAGCGTCCCTGCTCCCTGCATGGTTGTATCGACAACGATGTGATCCTACCATGATCCCCTCTCGATGTCGCAGCGGACCTCGAGCACTCCCCATCGAGATCAACCGCATCATGACGACTAACGACATCTTCGAAACCACCCAGACGTTCGCCGACCTCGGCCTGTCCGATGCCATCCTCAAGGGCATCGAGGACCAGGGATTCGAGCACCCCACGATCATCCAGTCCCAGCTGATCCCCCTCGCCATCGAAGGCAAGGACATCCTGGGCCAGTCCAAGACCGGCACCGGCAAGACGGCCGCATTCGGACTTCCCGCCCTGCAGGTGCTGGACGGGTCGACTCCCTACGCCTGCCTCTGCCTGGTGCCGACCCGCGAACTCGCGATCCAGGTCACCCGTGAAATGCGGGAACTGGGAGCCCACACCAACCTGAAGGTGCTCGCCGTCTACGGCGGCCAGGCCATCAGCACCCAGGCGGAGAAGCTCAAGAAGAAGCCCCACATCATCGTGGGAACCCCGGGACGGGTCATGGACATGCACCAGCGCAGGCTGCTGCCCTACGACCGCATCCAGCTGGCCATGCTCGACGAGGTGGACCGCATGCTGGACATCGGCTTCCGGGAGGACATCCGCAAGATCCTCGGCGGAATCCGCCAGAAGCACCAGACGATCTTCGTGTCGGCCACGATCTCGGACGAGATCATGCAGTTGGCCAGGAAGTACATGAACGATCCGGTGGATCTCTCGCTCAGCGAGGCCAAGAGCCTCACCGTCGCCCAGGTCGATCAGGAGTGCGTCTCCGTCCAGAACTGGGACAAGCTCAAGATGCTGCATCATGTCCTGAAGATCGAAAAGCCCGATCTGGCCATCGTCTTCTGCCGGATGAAGGTCACCGTCGACAAGGTGGCGAAGTCGCTGCAGAAGAAGAACATCGACGCAGCGGTGCTGCACGCAAACCTGCACCAGGGCAAACGCAACCGGGTGATGGAACAGCTTCGGAATCGTGAGATCCGCATCGTCGTGGCCTCGGATCTCGCGGCCCGTGGAATCGACGTGGACAACATCACCCACGTGTTCAATTACGACGTGCCCGATGATCCGGAGGTCTACGTCCACCGGATCGGCCGCACCGCCCGCAAGGGCCAGGACGGCAAGGCGATCATGTTCGTCACACCCGAACAGAGCGAACTGCTGATGAACATCGAGCGGCTCACCAACGTCGAGATTCCGACCCGGACCTTCGAGGACTTCAAACCGGGACCGGAACCCGAGCGCATCCAGCAGGATCGCCGCCGGGCGGAGGCCGAGCGGGAAGCATTGCGAAAGGCGAACAGCCGGACCGTCGCGGAGGTTCCCGCCGACACCCAGGGCAGCGACGACGCCAAGTTCCCCGGCGGTCTCGTCCCCAAGCAGCTTCCCAGCAAGCGAATGGGCGGCCGACTCCGCACCCGCCGCCGATGACCGCGATCGTCCTGCATCCGGAAATCGAGGAGGCGCTCGATCGACATGCTCCCGTCGTGGTGCTCGAGTCGGCGGTGCTCACCACCGGACTTCCGAATCGCCCCTGGGAATCCAACTGGGACCGAGCCGCGCTGACCCGGGCCGTTCCGGACTGGGACCCCGAAGCACCGCTGGCGTCGGAACTCCAGCACCGCATGGAACAGTCGGTACGGGACCATGGGTGCGTCCCCTGCACCACCGCACTCATCGAGGGTCGCCTGCACCTGGGCATCGACTCCGCCGACGCCCGTCGGCTGATGAGCGAGGGGCTCGGTCACAAGGTCGCTTCGACCACCCTGGCGATGGGGATGGGAACCGGCCGCAGCGCCGGCACCACCGTCTCCGCCGCCCTCGACGCCTGCACCCTCCTGCGCAACCGCGTGGAACACGATGCCTGGGCTCCCGTGCTGGCGACCGGCGGCATCGGCGGGGTGCATCGCGGCTGGTCCCAACGCCCCGACATCTCGGCGGACCTGATGGCCCTGAGTCGCACCCGGGCCTGCGTGGTGTCCGCCGGCAGCAAATCGATCCTCGACATGACCGCCACGCTGGAACTGCTGGAGTCGATCGCGGTCCCCGTGCTGGGCTGGAGGACCGACCGCTGGCCCGCATTCACTTCGAGCCCCCCCGCCGACACCCCTTCCGTCGAATCGATCGACGATCTGCAGGACCTCGGACGAATCTGCTCGCATCACTGGCAGGATCTGGGGAAGTCCTCCGCCATCCTGCTGGCAAATCCTCTCGCGACCGAACTGACCCTGGAGCACGAGGAGATGGAGCGGCTGATCGCCGCGGCCGAAGACGACGCCACGGCCCGGGGCCTGGACGGCGCCGCTCGAACCCCCTTCGTGCTCGGATGGATTGCGGATCGCACCGGAGGCCGATCGGTCGCCGCAAACCTCGCCCTGCTGCTGAGCAACGCGCGGCGGGCGGCGGAGGCGGCGTCCATGCTGGCCGGTCCGCATCTGGCGAATCCTTGACAGGCCCCGGCGGGCCTGCTCTACTTTTGGTCACACGCGAACGGTGGCGGCCGAGGGACCGAGCCGACGCGTGCACCATCGACGCTCAACAGAACATCCGCCGCCCCTCCCTGCAGGCCAGTCGGCGAAACCGTTCCCGGGCGAGTTTTCCACGATCCGTTTCGGCAGCATCCGATCATGACCACCGTCAGCGGCATCCTTGAATGGCTCTCGACAACCGAGTGTCGCGTGCGCCAGGTGGAGAACGGTCTGGTGAAGGGCGAGGACGATCCGCTGGTGCCCCAGCAGCTCTCCGAGCAGTACCAGCTCCGCCCCGGACAGGAGATCACGGCCACCATCACCATGAAGCGTCCCCGCCGTCGCAGTGGACGCAAGCGAGGGGCGGCCAGACCCGTGGTCGACGAGATCCTCACCGTGGAGGGACAGCAGCCCGACCAGGCCATGGCCTTCACCGCCTTCGACGACATGGAGGCCGTGGATCCCGCCCCGCGGATGAAGCTGGAATACCCCGGAGCGCCTCCCGCCTGCCGGCTGATCGACCTCTTCTGCCCCCTCGGCTACGGCACCCGCGGACTGATCGTCGCTCCCCCCAAGGCCGGCAAGACGGTGCTCCTGCAGAACATCGCCTTCGGCATCAAGACGAACCATCCCGATGTGGAACTGGTGGCACTGCTCATCGACGAACGGCCGGAGGAGGTCACCGACTTCCGTCGCAACGTGCCGGCGCACGTCCTCGCCTCCTCCAATGACCAGGACATTGAACGGCACATCGAACTCGGCATTCTCGCCATCGACCGGGCCAAACGCATGCTCGAGGCCGGTCGTGACGTCGTCGTGCTGCTGGATTCCCTGACGCGTCTGGGACGTGCCTTCAACAACTCGCGAACCCACGGCAACAGCGGCCGCACGATGTCCGGTGGACTCGACTCCAAGGCGATGGAGGTCCCCAAGCAGCTCTTCGGTTCGGCCCGCAACATCGAAGACGGCGGCTCCCTCACCATCATCGCCACGTGCCTGGTCGACACCGGTTCCCGGGCGGATCAGATCATCTACGAGGAGTTCAAGGGCACGGGCAACATGGAACTCATCCTGGATCGATCGATTTCCGAACAGCGGCTGTTCCCCGCCATCAATCTGGCGGCCTCGGGAACCCGCAAGGAGGATCTGCTGATGGGTGAGCAGGAGCTGAAGACCGTCACGGCCCTCCGACGGCGGCTCATCAACATGAAGCCGGCGACCCAGATCGAACAGTTGCTGGCCGCCATGCAGCGGTTCGAGACCAACGCCGATCTCGTCAAGGGCTGAGCATGGCTGCCAAACCGGATCTCACCCGACTGACCACCACCATGTACCGGGACGGCGACGCACCGGGTGCGCAGCGGCTGGCGGAGGAACTCCTTCGTTCCCATCCCCGCAGCCTCGAGGCCAGGGCCATTCTGGGCCAGGCCCTCGCAGCACAGCTGAAGCACGACGAGGCCCGCACACAGCTCCTGAAGGCCCTCAAGCAGGCCCCGAAGAACCCGCAGGTCCTGTGCCTGCTGGGAGAGCTGGCCATGAACACCGGCAGCTACCGGGATGCCATCGGCTACTTCGAGAAGGCCGGCAAGCATCAACCGGATCTGGTCCCCGCGATCGCAGGCAAGGCGGAGACCTACCTGCGCATGGGCAAGCCGGAGCAGGCCCGCCGGGTGCTCGAACGGCAACGGATCGAACCACGCGACCCCCGGCACGTACCGCTCTGCAAGCCGCTGATCACGGCCCTGCTCAGACTCGGCGAAGCCGATGCCGCAGCAGCGCTGGCCGAGGACATGATGCCGCTGGACCCCTCCCTCCCTCTGGAACATCGCAGAGCGATCCTCTTCGCCCGGGGCAAGGCCCTGCTCGATGCGAACCGGATCGACGATGCTTTCGAAGCGTTCCGCGAAGCCAACGACACGGTGGCGGGACGCTGGGCCGCACAACGCGACGACCAGTCGGCCCTGCAGCAGCGACTCATCGATACCCTCGACCGCACCGCCCTGGACTCGATGCCCCGAGCCGACCTGGACGCATCGAACGTCGTGCTGATCGTCGGTCTTCCCCGCTGCGGCTCCACCCTCACCGAACAGGTCATCGATGCACATCCGTCGGCGCACGGAGTCGGCGAATCACCGGCGATGCCCGCTCTGGTGCAGTCCATGCAGGATCGATTCGGCCTCTCCGCACCCTGGCCGAACTGCCATGAGGCGCTTTCGGCGGATCAACTGACCGACCTCGGACGCCGCTACCTCGATGCCGTGACCGACGGCGTCGGACCGGATCGCATCGTCGTCGACAAGCAGCTGGGCAACTTCATGAATCTGGGACTGGCCCAGAGCATGCTGCCGGGCGTCCGCGTCATCCATTGCCTGCGGCATCCGATGGACCTGGGACTCTCGACGTGGACCAACAAGTTTCCCCCCGATCAATGCATCTGGAGCGATTCACTTGAGGACATCGCGGACGCCTGGCATCGCTACGTCGCCCTCATGCGACACTGGGAGACCAACTGCTCCCTGCCCCTGCTGACCGTTCGGTACGAGGACTTGGTGCAGGATCTCGAGGGGCACGCCCGAACCATCCTGGATTTCTGCGGCCTCACCTGGGACGACCGGTGCCTCAGATTCTGGGAATCCAAGCGAACCGTCCTGACGCTCAGCCAGGATCAGGTCCGCCAACCCATCTACACCACGGCCAGCGGTCGACACGAGGCCTGGGGTGCTCATCTGGCTCCGCTTCGCAACGCGCTCGGGGACGCCGTGAGCGACTACGAACGGGCCTGATACGACTTGGCGTCACCAAAAGGACACCGCCGCAGGCAAGCCTGCGGCGGTGCTGTGTGTGTGTGTGTGTGGTGCAGTCTCGACCCGAGGGTCTCAACTGCGGAGGTGAGGCTGCGAGGCCCTTCCTCAGTTGCGGCGACGCCGGCGGCCGGCAATACCCGCAAGGCCCAACAGAGCAAGAGCTCCGGGAGCCGGAATCCACTGGTCAACGACCTGCCAGGTGGATCCATCTGCATTCTTGCCCTGCAGGTTCACATTGCCGTACATGGAGTCGATGCCTCCGGTGCCGGCTGCGAAACTGAACTGGCCGATGAGCACGAGCCCACCAGCCCCCTCACCCTGGGCGTCGTCCGGGGTGACGGTCCAGGTGCCGTTCGAAGTGCTGACTTCGTAGTCGAAGTTGCTGAAATCGACGGCCTGGACAAGCAGAGCATCACCGGTACTACTGAGGTTACCGATGGTGACGAAGGTGTCGAACGCAACAGAGTTGTAGACACCGAAGAGGGCGGAGTTGATCTGAAGCGATGAATCTCCACCAGCGGCGTTCTGATAGAACGACGCTTCGGTACCGATGACAAGATTGTTGTCAGCGGAACCGAACACTGAATCGAGTCGGTCGCCCGCATTCTCGAGGTTGACGTAGAGCCGGACGACGTCCAGGTCCCACGACTGCCCAAGAATGTTGGTGCCCGAAACGTTAAACGTTTCCGCCGTCAGGCCAGCGTAGCCTGCCGACGCTGAGGCAGCGAGGATCAGGGATCCCAAGCCACCACAGATTGCCATTGAGGTCTTCATAGTTATGCCTCTCTTCCTCCATAGTTCACGTGAAATATGGTGCACACACTCATTCTCATTCGGCGCTCCACCGTTACCGGGTTCCCCCCCAGCCACACAGCTGAATGGGGAGCGGCAACTGCGCCACACTCCATTGCTGAAGTTACCAGAATCAGACCGGATTCCACCCCCGAATCTGCAATTAATCCCAACTGGCCCATGGGTTTACGAACCACCACGAACCCGCTTTTTTGACACCCTGAGAGCCACTGAGTTGACCCCCACCCCGGGAGGGCCCCCGGAAGGCATTCGCAGCGGGGGATTGTGAAAAAATGAACACCGCCGCAGGCGAGCCTGCGGCGGTGTCGTGTGTGTGGTTGGTGCATGGCGAACCCCGGAGGGTTGGCCACACAAGGCCATCAGCTCGAGGCCGATGGACTCAGTGGCGGCGACGCCGACGTCCGGCGACTCCAGCCAGGCCCAGCAGAGCCAGGGCTCCGGGAGCCGGCACCCACTGGTTCAGAGCGGTCCAGTTGGATCCGTCTGCGTTCTTTCCCTGCATGTTGACGAGACCGTCCATGCTGGAAAGACCACCGGTACCGGCAGCAAAGCTGAACTGACCGATCAGTACGAGACCATCGGCCCCTGCTTCGCCCTGGGCATCGTCGGGAGTGACGGTCCAGGTACCGTTGCTGGTGCTTACTTCCGTTGAGAAGTTGGTGAAATCGACCGCCTGCACGAGCAGGGCATCACCGGTGCTACTGAGATTACCGATGGTGACGAACGTGTCGTATTCAACCGAGTTGTAGACACCGAACAGTGCAGCATTGATCTGCAGCGAGGTGTCACCACCGGCGGCGTTCTGATAGAACTCCGCGGAGGTGTTGATGAACAGCGGGTTGTCCGCGGAGCCGTAGACGGCGTCGAGTCGATCACCCGCATTCTCGAGTTGGGCGTAGATTCGAACGACGTCGAGGTCCCAGGACTGTCCCAGGATATTCGTGCCGGAAACGTTGAACTCCTCGGCAACGAGGCCTGAATAGCCTGCGCTGGCCGCGGAGGCAAGGATCAGTGATCCAACTCCGGCACACAGTGCAATTTTGGTCTTCATGACCGTCTCCTCTTCTTTGATTGACTGCTTAAGCAGTGCGAGCCAAATCCTTCTCTCGGTGTTCCTCAGTTCCCTGTCACTTCGAAGTCGCACAGTCCCAAGGAGGGAGGGAACAACACCTATCGCTTCCACGCGTAAATGTACCCCCAACAGACACCCGGTCAAGCGGCTTCCAAGGTTGTTCAGGCCCTGAGTTGTGATTTGTTGGAATGACCGGAAAAAACGTCGTGGAAGGCCCTTTAACCCATATTCAACCGTCCATTCGAATGAAGGAAATGCGGGCTTCTGCACCTCGTGTACACATCTTTGCCACATTCCGATGCGGTGAGGCAGACCAACGGGAAGACCCCAAAAAGACAGCCGCTGCGGACAAGCCGCAGCGGCTGGATGCTTCTGGTTGAAGCGTGGCCTTCATGGAAGGCCAGGTGTCATCGGGCGACTATCAGGCGCGACGACGACGACGACCCGCGAAACCAGCGAGGCCCAGGAGCGCGAAGGCACCGGGTGCGGGAATAGCGAACTCGTAGGAGACGCTTTCGGCGGTCCAGTTGGAGCCGTCAGCGTTCTTGCCCTGCATGGAGATGGTTCCGTAAAGGGTGGAATCATAGCCATAGGAGGTGAACTGAGCGATCAGCACTCGACCACCGATTTCCTGACCCTGGGCGTCATCGGGAGTGATGTACCAGGAGCCGTCAGCGGAATCGATTGCGTCAGCACCGAAGTTGATGCCGATGCTGGCAAGAGCGTTGCTGCCCTGATCTTCGAGGCCGATGGTGACCCAGCTGTCGTAACGCAGCGAATCGAAGGCGGCGTAGAGAGCGGGGTTGATGGACGCGGAGGTGTCGCCACCGAACGCGTTCTGGTAGAGGCTGGACGTGGTGGTCATCAGCAGGGGATTGTCACCATTGCCGTAAACGGCGTCCAAACGGGAACCTGCGCTGAGATCAGCGTAGATACGTGCGGTCCAGGTGCCATCCACGAGGTCCGTGCCGACGAGCTCGGCGCTAAGACCCTGGAAGTCTGCCTGGGCAACGGTGGTGGTCAGCAGTGCTGCTCCACCGGCGATCGTCATAAATCGCTTGACATTCATGTCGTTACCTTTCTCTTCTCTGTCGAACCTTTGGATCCAAAGTGCACTTGATCCCAGAAGACTTCAATCTCGAGTCCAGGCTTCAACCTGGTTTGAAGTCTCCGTCCTAGTTGACCGGCACGGTTCGAACAGAACCGGCTTTCCTCGGACGGGACAGGGATGTTGGAGACTAGATATTCCTTAACTCATATCTTCCAAGAGTTTGCAAGGAGTCTTTCCGACTCCCCCACCACAAACTCCAAGTTGAAATTACTCGACTCGAAGGGGCAGTCAAGTCTGTAGTCGATCGCATTTACGGTCTTTTTTTGCATAGAAATGGCGATCGAATACTCAAAAACAGCCCTGGGTACCACCAAAGAAGGGGTGAATACCCCTTAAACAGGCAATTTCACCTGTTCCAATGACCCCACAAGCAACCGGGGGGCTGATCCATGTATGCGGACTGGGAGGATTCGACCGATCAGCGAGGACGCGTCAACCCCCGGAGGAGCCTCAAAAACGGTGATGAGATCCCCCGGCGTCCGTCCTGACAACTGCATCGCGGGGCCCTCCCAGCCCAACTCAACGCCGCCGGGCCGACGCTGCTCCAACGGACTGACCCGCTCCACGAAGACGTCCTGGGTGGTGCCTTCGAAGGAACGGTGAACGTCTGCGGACACCTCGCTCTGGATTGCAAGCAGTTCGTTGATCCGGCGTCGCTTGACGGGGCCGGGCACGTCGTCCTCGAGACGCTTGATCGCGGGTGTACCGGGGCGAGGCGAGTACGTGAAGACGAAGTTGTTCTTGAAGGGAATGCGACGAACCATGTCGCAGGTCTCCTGAAACTCGTCCTCCGTCTCGGTCGGGAATCCGACGATCAGATCTCCGGCCACCGCGGCATGTGGAAGATGGTCGAAGACGCGATCGATGAAATCGACGTAGGTCGCGACGTCGTAGCCCCGGTTCATCAACTTCAGGATCCGGTCGGATCCCGACTGAAGCGGTACGTGGAGGTAGGGGCAGATCCGGGGAGAAGCAGCCATCACTTCGAGGATGTCGTCGCCGAAGTCGCGGGGGTAGCTGGTGACGAACCGCAAACGCTGCACCGCCGGAACCTCTTCGTGGATCCGCTGCAGCAGATCGGCGAACGTCGTGACGTTCCGGCCGGAGGATTCGATCCCGTTGTTCCGGAAGGCGGCGGCTCCCGGCCCCACCTGAGGCATTTCACGGCCTTCATCGTCCACGGCCGCTCCGTGGACGTATCGGTAGTGATTGACCGTCTGCCCCAGCAGGGTGATCTCGATCACCCCCTGTTCGGCCAGGGCACGGCATTCGTCGACGATGGCATCCGGGGGCCGATGAACCTCGGCGCCACGGGTCTGCGGCACCACGCAGTAGGTGCAGAACTTGTTGCATCCACGGGTGATCCGTACGTAGGCGGAGCGGCCTCCGGCCGCTGCCGACTGCGGATCGAAGGCCCGTGAGAGGTCGAGTGACTCGAGATCATCCTCGGCGGCGGCCAGCGTGGCGGTCCGTCGGGACCGGCTCCCCTGAAGGGCAACCCGGTCGTCGCGGGCCACGACCTCGTTCCGCAGCGCGTTGTCGATGAGCATCGGAACCCGATCGAGTTCGCCCGGACCGCACAGAAAGTCGATCTGCGGCATCCGGTTCAGCAGCCCGGCACCTTCTCGCTCGGCCATGCAGCCCAGCACTCCGATCACCAGTTCACGACCGTCCTCCTTCTCCCGTCCGAGCAGCCCCAGACGACTCAACGCCTTGTTCTCCGCCTGCTGGCGAACGGAACAAGTGTTGTAGAGAAGGATCTCCGCCTGCCCCGGATCCGGCGTGAACCGATACCCCAGGGCGGACAGGTGACCGCGAACCAACTCGCTGTCGAGTTCGTTCATCTGACACCCGAAGGTCTCCAGATAGACCGTGGGACCCGTGCGGGCACCGGCATTGATCGTGAGTTCGACCATGAGCTCCCCATCGTACAGGGCCGCCATACCCACAGCCATGACGAACGTCCCAGACGGAGCGGTTCGCACGACCGTCCGAGAAGATCCATCCCGTTCGATCGGAAACGGACAACGCCAAAATCTGGCCTTCACGGTCGATCGCGAACCGGATTTGGGTCGATGACGTAACTGAACCGTGCCTCATCCCCACCGCGATTCCAACCCGATCCGATGCCGTGCCGCGTTGCTGCTGACGGTGGTCCTGTGCGTTGCGGGAGGCTGCCAGCAGGTTCGGGTCGCCGGTCGGGCCCCCACCGCCCCCGCCCTCCTTCCCGTTTCGTCGCAGCTGGTCCCCGTTCGTCTGGGAATCGGCGAACCGGCCGCTCCGGCTTCGGACACCAGCACCCGACGGATGGCCGACGGCTCCGGTCGCTGACCCCCCTCCTGAAACCGAAATCTGTGCCTCGTGGTGCGTCGTCGTCGATGTTGTGTTGATGCTTCGTCCCGGCCATGCGTTGATGCTCCTGCTGACCAGCCTTCTGGCGATCGGCGTGGTGGCGGTCCATTCCGCCGGTGTCGACCTGGGCTCCTCGCAGTCGTTCGATTTCGCCGATCTGCTGACGACGCGGGTGACCCTGATGGCGGTTCTGGCCTGCGGGGTGGCCTGGCTGACCTCCTTCGCACCGATCGACCTGCTGTCGGACACCACGACGGGGCGGCGACTCGCCATCATCCTCTTCACGATCTCCATGGGCCTGCTGCTACTGGTCCATGTCCCGGGCCTCGGACGCGAGGTCAACGGCGCCCGACGCTGGTTGACCATCGGCGGCCTCGGGTTCCAGCCGAGTGAAATCGCCAAGTGGAGCCTGGTGATCATCATGGCGTGGTACGTCGCCAACCGTGCGGAGGTGCTGCAGGGCTACCGAAGCGGCTTCCTCCCAGGGCTGGGCATCGCCATGCTGCTGGTGCTTCCGATCGTCTCGGAGGATCTGGGCACCGCGGTCCTGATGTCCGCCGTGGCCATCTGCATGCTCGTTGCCGCCGGATGCCGTGTCTGGCACGCCGCTTCACTGCTGCCGCTGGCCGTCCTCGGCTTCGTCGCCGCCGTGCTGGTCAGTTCGTACCGAATCGATCGACTTCGGGCATTTCTCGATCCATACGCCGATCCGCAGGGCTACGGGTACCACATCCTGCAGTCCATGGCCTCCATCTCCGGCGGCGGACTCACGGGTCGGGGCCTCGGCAACAGCGTCCAGAAGTTCGGCTACCTCCCCGAAGACACGACAGACTTCGTCTTCTCGGTCATCTCCGAGGAACTGGGCATCGCCGGCGTGCTGGTGGTGGTCGGACTGCTGATGGCGATCCTCGTCGTGGGACTACGCATCGCACGGCGTGCCACCACCATCCATCACAAGGTGCTGGTGCTGGGAATCATGCTGACGCTCGGCATGCAGGCCCTGATCAACCTCATGGTGGTGACCGGTATGGCCCCGACCAAGGGCATCGCACTGCCTCTGGTCTCGTGGGGCGGCACCGGCTGGCTGATGACAAGTGCCTGCCTCGGACTGGTCTGGGCGGTCGACCGTCGAACGGCGGATCGTTCCGCGGACCAGGCGGCACCAACGGCGTTGCCGGTCGGGAACGAATGAGCCGATGATCGATTCCAACGGTCCTCCCGATGTCACTCCTCTCGCCCGGTCCGTGCTGTTCGCAGGTGGAGGCAGTGGCGGACACATCAGCCCCGGTCTGGCCATCGCCGAGGCGTTGCGGAACATCGATCCTCGAATCGCGTGCCACTTCGCCCCGTCGGATCGTGAAATCGATCGCACGATGCTGACCCGGGCCGGCGCCTCCTTCACCGCCATGCCCGCTCGTCCGCCGAAGAAGTCGCTGCGGGGGTTCGCCTCCTTCTTCAGGGGATGGCGTCGGACGTTCCGGGACAGCTCCAATGTGCTGCGTGAACGCAACATCGATCACGTCGTGGCCCTTGGAGGATTCGTTTCGGCCCCGGTGGTCTCCGCCGCCGTCCGACACGACATCCCCGTACTGCTCCTGAACCTGGACCGGGTCCCCGGACTCGCCAATCGAATGGTCGCCCGAAAGGCCGACCTCGTGCTCTCCGCCGTCCAGACCATCCAGCACGGCACGGAATGGCCCGCGGTCGGACTGCCGATCCGATCCGCCGCCGCCGCACGGGGCACGGCGGAGGCCGCACGGCTCGAACTCGGATTGGAACCCGATCGCCGCACCCTGCTCATCACCGGTGCTTCGCAGGGGGCACGAACGATCAATGAACTGGCCCCGTCGCTCTGCATCGAGAACGACACCTGCCGATCGTCCTGGCAGATCCTGCATCTCTGCGGAGACGAGGGACTGACGGAAGCGCTCCAGCAACGATGGGATGCCGGTGGGGTGCGTGCGCGTGTCGTACCTTTCCTGCACGAAATGGGATTGGCGTGGACGGCGGCATCGCTCTGCATCAGTCGGGCCGGAGCGAATTCCGTCGCCGAAGCGTGGGCCGCCGCGGTACCGACCATCTTCCTGCCGTACCCGCATCACCGCGATCAGCACCAGCGTTTCAACGCCCAGCCGATGGTCGAGCTGGGCGGAGCCGTCCTCGTGGAGGATGCGATCGATACGGACCGGACCCGGCGTGCCCTGGCGCCGGTCTTCGCCGATCTGGTGGAGGATGCGGGGGCACGGGCCGCGATGCGCGAGATTCTGGTCCGGGAATCTCCCGGCGATGCCGCCCAACGGGTCGCCAGAGCGGTCCTTGGGCTGCGATAGAGCCTGCAAATCATGCAATTCCAATGGCGTCGCCCGCCTTGGCAGGTAGAATTCGGGTTACGTCGAAAGGTGACGCACGTCATGAGCGATGCCAACAACCCATCCTCGATGGCCCCCTGCGTGGTGCTGGCTGCCGCCGACCGGCCGCTGGACGGTCGACTGCCCGGTTGCATCGCGGACAAGGGCTGGTCGTCGCGCATCGAGCACGACACGAGGATGGCCTTCGCCGAAGCGTGTCTCGTTCGACGAACGCTGCAACTCCAGCACGCCTGGGACGAAGAGGTCGTCGCGCTGCCCGGCCTGCTGGTGGTGGATCCGGACGGAACCGACGATCTCCAGGCCCTGCAGGATGCCGTTCGGGAACACGTGCCGGATCTTCCCCTCTGGCGATGGAACGGTGAGGAGATTCTCCCCCTCAACCAGACCGCCAGCCGCACCGCTGCGCAGCCCGAGCCCGAGGACGAGAGCGACATCCCGCCGTCCTATCCGTTCCGTCCCGAACCGCTGACGCACGACGAAGTGTCGATGCTCCTGCACGGTCGACCGGATCCCGAGACCCCATGACCTCCGCTCCCTCATCCCGAGCGTCGCGTCGACGGATCCTCACGATCGGCCCCGTCGATCTCGGCCCGGATGTCCGGATCGAAACCACGGTCATGGACTCGATCTTCCAGGCGCTGGGCGCCATCGCGATCTGCCCGGCCGGCCGACCGATCGAAGCCGTCCTGCTTGCTCCCACCGAAGGGGGAATCGAGGATCTCGCGCATTCCGCGGACGCCATCCGGCGACTGGATGCGACCGTGCTGGTCGTGCTCGTCTCCGACGATGCGGTGTCTCCCGCGCTGGCCGCCCGATTCGACGGTCATGTCCGTGCTCCGGTCGACGACCGGTCACTGACCCGACTGCTGGACGGAACCTCCGATGTTCCGGCCCCCGCTTCGACGACGCCTCCGCCGGCGCCCGCACCAACCCCGACGACCGCCCCGCCGGCCGAGGTCGCTCCCGCTCCGCAGCACGACTCCCGCGAGACGGCGGATCCTCCGACGGCCCCCCTGCCGACGCTGCCGCGATCCCTCGAACCGCTCGGTGACACCGATCTCGTCGAAGCCATGCTGCACGGCCCCTACGGAGTCCGCTCCCTGCTCCTGCAGATGGTCACCCAGAAGACGGGCTGGAGCGATGTGCGCATCGAACCGGAGGACGCGACCGGACGGGGCGCCGCGATCCGCTTCGGTGGACAGGAGTTCGGTTTCCTCCTCGCCGCACCGGCATCCTGCGAAGCGGTGCGGCCGTGGGCCCACTGGATGGCCCGGTGGCTCGCCCTCGACGATGCGCAGCGCGAGCTGCGGGAGATGGCCTTCCAGGACGAGCTCACCTCGGCCTGGAACCGCCGGTACCTCAAGGAGTTCCTGGCGGAATCGCTGGTCGAAGCCCGCCGCATCCGTCGGCAGCTCACCGTCATGGTCTTCGACATCGACGACTTCAAGACCTACAACGACCGGTACGGACACAGTGCCGGAGACACCATTCTCCGCGAGACCGTCCGCCTGCTCGGATCGACCATCCGCGACGGGGATCGGGTCTGTCGGATCGGCGGCGACGAGTTCGCCGTGATCTTCGCGGACATGCAGGCACCGCGAACGCCGGGTTCCACGCACCCCGAGTCGGTCGAGGCCATTGCCCGACGCTTCCAGGAACAGATCTGCGCCATGCGCTTCCCGGAACTGGGGCTGGATGCACCGGGGACCCTGAGCATCTCCGGCGGACTGGCGTCGTTCCCGTGGGACGGCCAGGACGGCGAGGCGCTGCTCCACATCGCCGACCAGCGTGCACTTGAATCCAAGCGTCGCGGCAAGAACTGCCTCACCATCGGGCCCGGAGCACGCACACGCTGGCCCGAGCACGAGTAATCTGCCGGGGTGCCGGCCCCGTCCCTGCTCATCCTGTCCGACCTGCATCTCGGCGATCGCAAGCGAGGCATTCCCACCGCCGCGAAGCTGCGCCCCCTGTGGCGTGATGTGGATCGACTGATCCTCAACGGTGACACGGCGGAACTGCATGATCCGGATTGCGTGGAGACCGCGGAGCGGGAGACCCGGAAACTGGTGCAGGCCTGCCGGGAGGACGGTGTCGAGGTGTGCGCCGTCGCCGGCAATCACGATCCGTTCATCAGCTCGCTGAGCCGACTCTCGGTACGCGAAGGCCGCGTGCTGATCACGCATGGGCACACCATTCACCGGCTCGAACCCCGACCGCTGGTCGAAGGCCAGATCATGGAGTCCGGCGACGAGCACTCGATGTGCTGCGAACACCTGCTCGATGCCTCGGCGCTGGAGGAGTCGTTCGCCCGCGCCCGCCGGCTGATCCCTCCCCCGGAGGAACTCGAGACCCCTCGCAACCTGCTCGGATCCGTCGGCTACGCGGTGTCGCGCCCGATGGTGCTCTGGAAGATCATGCGGTACTGGCGGAACTTCCCCCGGTGGAGCGACCGCTACGCGACGCATCTCCAGCCCGCAGCGCAGGTGGTGCTGGTGGGGCACTCGCACCGCCAGGGCATCTGGAGGGTCGGTCCCCGGATCGTCGTGAACACGGGAAGCCCCACCTGGCCCGGGCGCCCCTGGGCGGTCCGGATCGTGGAGCACCGCGTGCATGTGCACCGGATTCTGCGTCGCCATGCCGAGTGGACACTCGATGAGGATCCCGTCGAGACCGTCGATCTCGAACCGATGCGGCTCACCCCGTCCGCAGCGGACGCCCGATGACCGATGCGACGGCTGCAGACGCCTCGCGAATCGAATCGAGTTCGACCCCGCAGTCGATCCCCTCGCCCCGACACAACTCCACCAGGTCCTCCGTGGCCAGATTGCCGGAGGCGCCGGGGGCGTACGGACAGCCGCCCAGGCCCCCGCACGAGGAGTCGAAGCGACGCACGCCCCGCTCGATGGCCCGTCGGCAGCAAGCCAGTGCCGAGCCCCCGGTGTCGTGCAGATGCAGACTGAGTTCGCCCGGTTCGACCAGGGACGACACGGCATCGAGCAACCGGTCGATGTCCTCGACGGTGGCGACCCCGATGGTGTCTCCCAGATCGATCTCGTCGACGCCCAGCTCCAGCAGGGAGGTCGTGACCTGTCGGACCGCCGCGGCATCGACCGGACCCTCGTAGGGGCACGCGACGACACAGCTGACGTAGCCACGCACGGGAATCGAATCGGCGCGGGCCGCCTCCACCACGGGGGCGAAGCGATCCAGGCTCTCGGCGATCGTGCAGTTGGTGTTGCGGCGGGCGAAGGTCTCGCTGGCGGTGGTGAACACGGCGATCTTGTCGACGCCGACCCGGCGGGCACGTTCCCAGCCGCGAAGATTGGGAACCAGCGCCGAGTAGACCACGTCGCTTCTGCGCTCGATGCCGGCGAAGACCGCCTCGGCGTCGGCCAGCTGGGGAACCCACTGGGGATTCACGAACGAACTGACCTCGATCTCCGCGACTCCGCTCTGCGCGAGCCGGTCGACCAGTGCGATCTTCGCCTCCACCGGAATGGAGACGGATTCGTTCTGGAGTCCGTCACGGGGACCGACGTCGGTGATGCGGATCGAGTCGGGACGCGTCATGATTCGTCCCGTTCCTTCGCGAACCGGAGAATGAGCAGAATCATGCCCACGACCATCAGGATGGTGATCACCAGGCCGAATCCCAGCAGCACCAGTTCGGCGGTCGAAACGGCCCCCAGCGTGTCGGCCGGCACGGGCGGAGCGGTCGTCGGAGCGGTCACGATGCCGTCTCCTGCTCCAGGAATTCCAGAGGACCGATCACCGCCTCGCCGCCCTCGCCCTCGTCGTGCACCCGGACGGTGGCCCCGGGTTCGGAGGACTTGGTACGAAGCATCGCGAACGCGATCGGGGTGGAACCGAGCATGGGCGACAGACAACTGGAGGTCACCATGCCGATCGGCTGCCCCAGCACGCCCTCAGCAGCGGGGAACACCTGACTGCCCGCGACGGGCAGGGTGTCGCCGCGCATGCGAAGGCCGCGAAGGACCTGCTTGGGACTGCCCCGGTGCTCGAGCCGGGCGACGATCTCCTGTCCGGGGTAGCACCCCTTGTTGAAGTTCACCCGACTGGAGATGAGCGACGTCTCGTGCGGAAGCGTTCCGGGGCCGAAGTCGATGTTGCACATGGGAGTGCCGCCTTCGATCCGTGCCATGTTGTAGGCGAACCATCCGGTCGTGGTGCAGTCGAGGGCCGACCAGACGTCGGCCGCATGCTCGAACGGGACGAACAGGTCGTACCCGGGAACACCCAGCCGGTCGTGCCGCAGCACGTGCACCGTGCGGCCGGCGATCTCCAGCGTGCAGCCGTCCATCGGTTCGAGGTCCCCGAAGGGCGATCCGGCTTCGGGACCGTGCAGTTCGATGCGATGCCATCGATCGCTGACCTCCTCGATCCGCACGTCCTCCGAGAAGACGAAGCCCTCGAGCGTGGAGGCGACGGCGGCGGACTGATGGATGTCCACGTCCACCAGCAGACGATCGCCGAGATTGAGCAGCTTGAGGTCCGCCTGCAGGCGGCCGGTCCGATCGACGAGAAACGCGCAGGCGCCCTTCGACGGTGCGATGTCCTTCAGCTTCTGGGTCAGCATCCGATCCATGAAGTCGCGGGCATCGTCCCCCTCGACGGTGAGCGTTCCGCGCATGGACGAGTCGAACCGGACGAGCGACCGGCGGATCGGAGCGTATTCGAGTTCCACCGATCCAAGGGTGGAGAGGATCTCGCACGCCACGTCCCCCCGCTCATCGGGAGGCCCCCAGGGGATGAACTCCGCCTTGGCCTCCTCCACCGGCTGCCCCGTCGCCGCACCCGGACGCTGGCCGCCCGCGACCGGACTCCGGTCGGCGTGGCGCGACGCGGCCTCGGCCACGAGCAACGACTTCAATGGAGATTCATGGAGCATGATCCGTTTCCTGCGGAATCAGTGCAGTGTAGCCGTCAACCGCCGTCGCCACGCGCCCGATGGACGAGTCGCCGGAAGAGGTCCGCGCCGAGCACGGGATCGTCGGTCCGCTCCGGATGCCACTGCACTCCGAGGTACATCGGACGATCGGGATCGGCAATCGCCTCGATGACTCCGTCTCCTGCCCGGGCGACGACCTCCAGCGATCCCGGATCGGTGATGGCCTGCCGATGCCGGCTCCAGACGATGCCGGTGCCCAGCAGCCCTTCGATCGGATGGGGCGTGCCGTCGGCGTGATCCGCCGCGGTGGACAGGGTGTCGGGCAGATGCTGATCGAGCCGCCCCCCCGCGTGCAGCCCCATCAACTGCATGCCGAGGCAGACTCCCAGGACCGGTACCGAGGCGTGATCGTCCAACGCGGCCAGCAGGGCGAGTTCGAACGTCTGTCTGCGGGGATCGATCCGACAGGCCTCGGGATGCGTGGTCTCCCCGAACGATTCCATGATGGGATCGTCACCTCCGGTGAACACGAATCCGTCCATGCGGCGAAGGATCGCCGGAATATCCGAGGAATCACCCGAAAGCACCACGGGCAGCCCGCCCGCGTACCGGACTGCCTCGAGATACGAAGGGCGGACCTGGATCCGGCCTTCGAGACGATCGGGCGTCACTCCGATCAGCGGGGGCATGGTCTGGTCGTTCATGTCCCTGATTCATCGGCCAGAAACGGGCAAAAACCTGCCGAGAAGCCGGATCCTTGTTCCCACGGGGGGATCAGGTACACTATTCAGTTCGTCGCCCCGTTCCCGTCGGATCGGGGCTGCCGGTTCCCGGTGTCCACGACGCGAGGAGAAGCACAGTGATTGGTCGCAAGCCACAACGTTCAAACTTTCTGAAGCGCGGAGTCAAGGACTGCGTCTGGGTCGACTACAAGCAGGTCGACGAACTCCGACGCCTCATGACCCCCAACGGCAAGATCTACTCGCGCAAGCGGCTGGGCACCTCGGCCAACGAGCAGCGCAAGGTCGCCCAGGCGATCAAGCGGGCACGCTCGATGGCCCTCCTGCCCTACACCAGCGGCACCCTTTGAATTGATCGGGCGATGACGGTCAGACGCTGCGGCGGCCCAAGCCGCACCGGCGGGCTGCCCACTGCGCCCACAGTCTGAAACGCAGCCGTCGCAGCCCCTCGTCGCGTGGATGGGCCCGCAGGGCCCGTCGCAACCAGGCCGACGCATGCACCAGGCGGCCACGCATGATCGATGCGAGCACCATGTTGTGCAGCGAACGGATGCAGTCTCGTTCCTTCAGCAACACAGCCCGACTGGCCTGCATGCCGGCGGCCAGCCGGCCGGACCGGTACCTCGCCATGGCGAGCCGACGCAGCCGCTCCGCCGACGGCTCATCGTGCGCGTCGGCCTCGAGCAGCGTCGCGGCCTCTTCGTTGAGATCGACGGACAGCAGCAGTTCCGCCACCCGGTCCGTCTGACGCCGGGCTCCCGCGGCGTCGTGCTCGCGAAACCCGTCCCATTGCTGGAGAGCGACTCCGAGCAGTCTTGCCGCCTCCCGCAGCCGGTTCGTGCGGACCAGAGCCTCGATGAGTCCGATCAGGGCCGTCATCTGCATGGGATGCAGACGAAGGACCAGCTGGTATTCCAGCATCGCGCGGTCGTAGTGATGCGAACGAAGCGAGAGATCCGCCAGCAGATGGTGGGCCTCGAGATGAATCGGATCGATGCGCAGCAGGTGTTCGAGGCGACCGATCGCCTCGGGCAGCCGATCCAACTTCACGAACAGTCTCGCCGACGACAACAGGACGAACGGATCCTCGGGACGAAGGCGGAGCAGGTCGCTGAAGATCTTGAGGGCATCGGCGTCGCGATCCGTCTCCGCCAGCAGCATGGCCAACTGGATCGGGGCGTCGGTCAGTTCGGAGTCGATCCGGATGGCTTCGCGAAGACACCACTCCGCCCGCTCGAACCGTCTGCGATGCACCAGGCTGGTCGCGACCGCCTGCAGGCAGATGGCACTCGAATCCTCCATGGCCAGCTCCGCGAGGTAGAAGGCCGTCTCGGCCTCCTCGTGCTCGCCGGTCGCGGTGAAGCATTCGATGCGTCCCGCGTGCGCCTCCTCACAGCTCGGATCGAGACGCAGCACGCGTTCGTAGGCTGCAGCGGAACGGGACCAGAGCTGCAGGCGGAAGGCCAGCGAGGCGACGGCCAGATTGGGATGCACCTGATCAGGGGCCAGTCCCGCGGCACGTTCGAACTGCTCCATCGCCTCGCGATCACGCTGGGCGGCCTCGAGGGTCAATCCGAGATTGAACTGCCAGTCGGCCTGATCCGGCTGGATGGCCAGAGCCTTGCGCAGCTCCGACTCGGCTTCCTCCAGGAACCCCCGATCGAAGAGTTCCAGGGCCCGGTCGGCATGTCGCTCCGCCTGCTGCCATTCGTTCATCGCATTGCTCCCCTCGACGCTTCCGGCGATCGAGCAACCCACAGTGTACCCCGACCGGAGACCGTCGGCAGCCGGTGCGGACCGCCATCCGGCCTACAATGCCCGCGACCATGCCGGACCCGCGCACCACAGCTGCACGATCGAGCCTCCACGGAATGGTGGCGGCATGCCTGCTCCTGATCGGTGCGGGCGGCGTGATCGCCGACACCTACCACCGGCCACTGACCACCGAGGAGCAGCAGCGGCTCCAGCAGCAGGCCACGATCCTTCTGGAACCCGATGCCGAGGTCGGCCTCCAGCGTCGCACGTCGGCCGCCGACGCGCTGGTGCGCATGCGAAGTCTGGAAAGCACCGCCGCCCTCAATGATGCCCTGCGCAGCGGTCGCGTCGAACCGATTCTCGCCGTGCTGATGGCGGAGGCGAGGCAGCCGGTGCCTTCGCCCGATCTGCTCCCCGCCCTGCTGGCCATCCTGCCCGACGCGCCCGAGGACACCGTCGGTTCGATCGGCGTCCTGCTGGCTCGCTACGCCGCCGCAGGCAGCGGATGCTTCGAGACGGTCGCCACGCTGGCTCGCGACACCGATCGCCCGATCGCCGCCCGGCAGCGTGCAATCGAGGTCCTGGGCGCGTTCCACGCCTATCCCGTTCCTTCGGTCGCCGTGCTGGTATCGATGCTCGAACCGGACGACACGCCGGCTCCGATCGTGGACACCGCCACGACGGCGCTCGCCTCCCTGACCGGCACGACGATGGACCGGGCGGACTGGATCCGATGGTGGGCGGACTTCGATCAAGCGGACGTCGCCGAACTGCTGCAGACCTCCATCGGCACGCTGCACCGGACGACCGTCGCCTTCGACCACCGATTGCGGCAGGCCGAATCCGAAGCCGACCTGGCCTCGCAACGCATGATCTGGGCCTACGCAGATCTGCTGCCGCTGCTGCCCCTGGACGTGCAGCAGCAGAAGGTGCTGGAACTGTTGGACGATCCGCTGGCCGCGGTGCGGAACTTCGCGGTCTTCCGGGTGTCGTTCATGCTCGGTGACGGACACGACACCCCCGAACTGCAGGAGGCGGTCGGACGACTGCTGACCGATCCCGACACCCTGACCCGACGCCGGGCGTCCGCGCTGCTCAAGCAGCTCGACCAGGTGGAGATCGATGCCGTCGTCCTCACCCGACTCGAACTGGAGGAGGACGAGGAGGTCCTGAAGTCGCTGCTGGACTACCTGTCCGCACGTCGTACGATCTCCGCCGTCGATCCCACGCGTCGCCTGCTCGGGGTTCCCGAATTACGCGAACCCGCGGCCCGGACCCTGCGGGCGATTCTGCTTGAGCATCCCGAACTGGACGACGAGGTCCGCCGCCGGATCGCACGGGACGCCCGGACCGCACTGGCGCCCTCCACGTGGCAGTCCATCGCTCCTCTGCTGGTGCTGACCGGCAACGAGGACGATCTCCGCTCGCTGGAGGTCATTCTGGACAACCCGGACCCCGAGGTCCGCGCCACCGTCGCCAACGCCTTCCTGCAGCGGGGTCGGGACGATGCCCTGCTCACACGGGCCTCGGACGATCGGATCTATCCATTCGCGCTCACGGCCGCCCGACGTCGAGCCACCGACCTGCCGCGTCTGCGCATGCTCCTCGCGATGGCTCCACCGACCGAACACACCGAAGTCTGGGCCGATGCAGTCGCCGAAGCGACGGAGATCCAGGATCCGATCCGGATCCTCGAGATCGACGACATGATCGGTGCGATCCCGCACGCGAACGATCAGCTGCGCATCCGCATCCTCAATGCCAGCCTCTCCCGGGGCGGCCTCGACGAGGCCATGCAGCTGCGGATTCTCAAGCGGCTGATTCCCATGCTGCTGGAGCAGGACTCCCCCGCGGCCGCGTTGACCCTGATCCAGGCGATCGATGAGGGGCTGCTCGACGAGCAGCTGCTCGACATGAAGTTCATCTCCGCCATCCGCGCGACGCTCTACGAAGATGCCGCCGGCATCCACGACGATCCCGACATGTGGATCCGGGCCTACCAGGACACCCTCGCCAGCCGCCCGGAATCCGCCCCCGATCTGCTCCAGGAGATCGTGCGTCGCTACAACGACCAGCTGGACGCGGAACGCCGGGCGACCCTGGGACTGGTCGACGATCCGCTGATGCCCGACGACGAACCGATCTCCGAAGACCCCGACGATCCGGACGCGTGAATGCTGGAAGCCGCCCGTCAGATCGTCGATGCGGCCGAACGAATCACCTGCTTTTCCGGTGCGGGTCTGAGCGCTCCCTCGGGCGTCGGCACGTTCCGGGATCCCGTGGGCGGATGGTGGACCAAGCACGATCCGATGCGGTTGGCTTCGCCACAGGGCTTCGCGGAGGATCCGGATCTGGTCATGGACTGGTACGCGGCGCGGCGAAGCCAGATCGGGTCCGCGGATCCGAATCCCGCCCATCGAATCCTGGCGGCACGCGAGGACATCGTTCAGGTCACGCAGAACACGGACGATCTGCTGCTTCGCGCCGGGTGCGATTCGGTCATTCAAGTGCACGGAGACATCGCAGCCGATCGCTGCCACGGCGAATGCGGACACATCGAACGCATCGATCTCACCGATCCGCCGGGGCGTCGCCCGTGTCCGTGCGGCCGGGCGGAGCTTCGGCCGGATGTCGTCTGGTTCGGCGAAGCCCTCGATCCGGACGTCTGGCAGCAAGCGGAGGCGGCCTGCTCGAACTGCGACGTGCTCCTGGTGGTCGGCACCGATGCCAGTGTCTATCCGGCCGCCGGACTCATCACTCTTGCGCGCCACCACGGGGCCCGAATCGTCGTGGTCAACATGAATCCCAGCCAGGCCAGCGGGATCGCTGACGTCGAACTCATCGGGTCCGCGGCGGAACTGCTCCCGGCGCTGCTGGCCTGAGCCGGACCGACGGGGTACCCTGCCTCCCGAACCAACAGGAGTGCCGAATCATGGCCACGAAGGCGAAGACGAGAACCGAACGCGACTCGATGGGGACAATGACCGTCCCCGCGGACGTGCTCTACGGTGCCAGTACCCAACGCGCCGTGCTGAACTTCCCCATCTCGGGGCGGGCCGTGGGACACGAGATCATCCATGCCTTCGCCCTGCTCAAGGGGGCCGCGGCGGAATCGAATCACGAACTGGGCAAGCTGACCCAGAAGCGACGCCGACTGATCGCGAAGGCGTGCACCGAGATCGCCACGGCGCTCGAAGGCGACGACCACGCACGCACGGCCATGATGCGCAACTTCCCCGTCGACGTCTTCCAGACCGGATCCGGCACGTCCAGCAACATGAACACCAACGAAGTCGTATCCAACATGGCCTGCCTGGCCGCGGGTGCGAAGATCGGTGCCCAGGACCCGGTGCATCCCAACGACCACGTCAACATGGGACAGTCCTCCAACGACACCTTCCCCACCGCCATGCAGGTCGCGGCGTGCGTCCAGATCAAGCAGTCGCTGCTTCCGGCCCTGAAGAAG
>MDTD01011640.1_pt1 | contig 43098 bp, 43 predicted proteins | sample 811221 | NCBI WGS metagenome assembly MDTD01 (sample SAMN05326646, study PRJNA326480) | marine metagenome | isolation source: seawater | place: Pacific Ocean: South West | collected 2011
CCCGACCCGTGACCCCGATCCGGCTGGTTCACCATGCCCCCGGCGCCCCCGGCCTGCGCTGGCTGGGCCTCGGACCGGATCTGCGCCCCAGCCGGGCGCTGCTAAAGCTGCAACGGCTGTTCGATCGCCACGCCTTCTGGGCCCGCGGCCGCAGCTTTGCTCAGCTGCGGCGGTTGCTGGGGGGTAGTGATGCCGTGGTGAGCCTCTGGCGCGGCAAGCGGCTAGTGGGCTTCGGCCGGGCCACCTCCGATGGCTTCAGCAGGGCCGTGCTCTGGGACATCGTCGTGGCTGGCGATCTGCAGGGCCACGGGCTCGGGCGCCGGGTGATTGAGGAACTGCTACACACCCCGACAGTGGTAGGAGTGGAGAGAGTGTATCTGATGACCACAAAAAGTGCAGGCTTTTACCGGCAACTGGGCTTCCAGGATGCGGAACCACAACAACTAATGGTGCTGAAACGGTGACTACCTCAAGAAATCAGAGGCTCGAAACACTGAAGAACCAAAAATCAAGGAAAGAAACAAGAAATAAATACAAGACGGAAAGACATCAGGACGAGAAAGAGAAAGCTAATTAAAGATAATCAAGCAAACCCCTAAAAACTTTAGATGGCGCCAAATCAATGGAACAGAAAAAGAGAAAGCATCAAAACAGAGGAGGCAAAAGGAATGACTCAGAAATGAAAAGTTGAAAGAGAAAGAACAAGGCCAAGCAAAGAGCAGAAAAAATATACTGAGATGCAAGTCTAGTTATGAACAATGTCAAAAAATTTCTTTTGAAGAAGATTTTCTAACGAAAATGACTCGAGAATCGAGAGAATTGATTCAACAGCACCACCGTCACCATATGGATTAGCAGAACAAGAGGATTGCGATTGAAACTCAGATGAAAGCGCCAAGGCAATGGACTCATGTATAGAGTTGGATTCAGGAGGACAGTCGATGACACTCAATGACTTAAGACGCCCTTCCTGCCGAGAACCAATATTAACTGTGGGAGTCTTAAAGCTTGGGACCTCGAGAAGACCACTCGAGGAGTTTCCAACAACGCAGTCTACATAACTTACACAGGAGAAATAACGCAGCTGCCCGAGTGAGGTGTACCAGGCAGCTGAAGGATTACGATCACAAAAGTGTTTGATATGTGTGATGAAAGAACGACCGCCTGCATCTGAATTTGGAAGCGTGAAAATAATACCTGTATCGACTAGGCGCTCAAGAGCCGAAAACAACTGGTTCAATTGGAAGATACCGGCTGAGTCATCATCCAATGTAACTGGATGGAAAGTTACCAAGATATTTCGCGGGAGGAACCGAAAACCCAGATCACTCTCGAGGATATGCCTAGGAAGTATATCTAAAGACAAAATATTATCAACACCTAGGCCGCCAACGCAGAAAACATTGTCAGGATTTTCACCAAGCTGAATAACACGTCGTCGATAATTAGAGGTAGCAACAAAATGAAGATGAGACATTTTAGTAATGCTATGACGAATAGCCTCATCAATCGCGCCTTCAGTCACTTCACCACCATGAAGGTGTGCAATAGGGATACGACTGAACATTGCGGCGGATGCCGCTGAGAAAATTTCATAACGGTCGCCAAGGATCAACATTAGATCGGGCTTAAGCTCAGACAAGGCTTCAGAAAACGACAAAACTCCGAGACCAAAAGACTTGGTTATGCCAACAGGCGTGTCTGAACTAAGAAGCATTTCAATTTTACGAGATATAGGAAAACCGTCATCAATAAGTTCTTGAATCGTATAGCCAAATTCAGGCGAAAGATGTGAGCCAGTAACAATCAATTGGAGGGATAATACGTCGGAGTTATCAATACGACCAATCAACCGCCGCAAGAGACCATATTCAGCTCTAGTTCCGGTAACGACGCAAATTTTTCGTTTCTTAGTCACCATTCTAGTAATTCGTCAGGCAAATAATGACGGGAAGATGTCCGACCAAGAAACGAATCCCAATACATTGGAGAGATACCTGAACCAGGCCTCTTTGATGTAACATTAAATTCACTAAAAATATCACCCTTCTTAATAGGCTGAGAGGCAACAAGTGACTTGCGCGCAACAAGCTTATTGGGAATTTCACTATGAGTCGGCTTTTTAATACCATCACCAAGAGCACATTCAATGGTTCTAATACCTTTTACCATTTCGGTGAACTGGTGAGGCTCAAGACTGGCTTTGTGATCAGGCCCCTGCAGATTGCGATCAAGAGTAAGATGCTTTTCAATCACTCTGGCACCCATTGCAACAGCGGCTATCGGGACAGCAATACCTTCGGTGTGATCGGAGTAGCCTACAGAAACACCAAAAGCTTGTTCAATGGTGTTCATGGCGCGAAGGTTAATCTCCTCAGGCGGTGCTGGATACTCAGTAGTGCAATGAAGAACAGTAATCTGAGTACGGGAAAGTCCAACCTGCTCCATGGAAGAAAGTGCAGCTTCAATTTCAGCAAGATTGGCCATTCCGGTGGAAAGAATCACGGGTTGACCGTAACTGCCAATTTGACGTAAGTACGGAAGATTAGTGATTTCACCAGAAGGAACTTTCCATCGCTTGGGTTTTAGCGATGCAAGTAGATGAAGACTTGAAGCATCAAAAGCAGTGGATAGAAATTCAATACCACTGTGCTGACAATATTGAATCAGCTTAATATAGTCATCTGGTTGAAGTTCAAGACGCTTCAACATTGCTAATTGCCCCTCTGAGGCATCCAAAACCTTGCGCTGATAAGCGGCCTGCTCGGCATGGTTGGTGGCTAATTGAGAAGCCTGAAATGTCTGGAACTTAACCACATCAGCCCCACATTCCGCTGCAGCATCAACAAGTTTTAGTGCCAAGGCTAGATCACCATTGTGATTGACACCAGCTTCTGCAATGACCAAAGTTGGATGCATCATATTCATTGATCAATTATGGGCCAGCCCATTACACGTTTACCTGCACCGATAACTGTAAAAGATGGCAAGGAAAGATTATCTCGAATCATGGCGCCACTTCCAATAAAACTCTCTGAACCGACAGACACACCTCCATTGACCAAAGCACCAGTGCTTACATGACAGTGATTACCGATCTTCACGTCATGTTCGATAAGCGCGCGACTGTTGATAATACAGTGATCGCCGACAACAGCACCTGCATTAACAATCGCACCATGGCCAACAACAGTCCCGCGGCCAAGCAGAGCATGGCGACTCACAATCGCGTGGGGTGAAGTCAAGACAGGAAATTTAAATCCTAAATGCTGAAGATAGTTTGCGAGCCGCACACGTGAAGTCGAATCGGTAAGCTGACCAATTGCCAAAACCGCTGACGAACATTCAGCAATCATGGCAGGAAGATCTTGATCGCAACACAACACCGAATAGCCGAAGACAGTTCGGCCAACCTGTTCAGGCAAGCCAACCAGACCAAAGATTTGCCAGTCCGATGTAGTTTCAATGAGCTCAATCAAAGATCGAGAATGTCCACCACAACCGATAAGCAAAAGGTTTTTCATAAGAGCTTACCGTGCAAAAGCTGAGGACTGCTGGGAAGGTTGAGCAATCGTGGCGACTCAGTGTCTGCAACCAAGAGGGGACTTGAGCTACAACTATCAAACATCGGAAGATGGTGCAATGGTGTCCATATAGGCCTAAGTAATAAACCAGAATTGTGGGAACGATCAAGAAGCTGATCCCTAAGATGAAGGGCAACCGAAGGGTCATGGGTTGTTAAGCGCAGGGTGACGAGCCAATGATTACTAAGACAACCATTAGGTTCAGATAGAAGCTCAACACCGTCAAGATCGGCGAAGGCATCTTGGTAATGCTTTGCTAACAATCGTTTTGCCTTAAGGCGACGGTCAATATCTTCGAGCTGGGCTACACCAAGAGCTGCATTGATATTTGGCATACGGTCATTCCAACCTACATAATCATGGTTAAACAACCAAGGGTGCGGGGTCTTGGCAGTTGTCGATAAATGACGAGCATGCTTTGCTAAAGCAGAGTCATTTGTAAGTAGAGCACCACCACCGCCTGTAGTAATTAGCTTATTGCCATTGAAGCTGAGAGTGCCTACTGAACCAAAAAGACCACAATGGATACCCTCACGATAGCTACAGAGAGCTTCAGCAGCGTCTTCAACCAAAGGCAAGCCCCAAAAATCTGCAACTAAACGGAGCCGATCGACCTGACAGGGATTACCAAACACATGAACTGGAAGTACAGCAGCAACACGTCTGCCCGTTTCGCGATTTACAAGAATACCGTTCCGTTTCTCTGCAATACTTTCTAGACGCTGAGATAACGCAACAGGGCACATACCTAAAGTCGTCTTCTCAACATCAATAAAATGAGGTACGGCGCCAAGATGAGCGACGGCATTAGCCGTTGCGACAAAACTAAGAGGAGGGACAAATACCTCATCATGGAAACCAACACCGACAAGATGCAAAGCAAGGCGCAACGCGACAGTACCGTTGCTAACGACAACAGCATGCTTGGCACCAGTAGTAATGCAAAGCTCTTTTTCAAAGCGGCTAACCCAACTGCCTGCAGTGCTGACCCAGCCAGTGTCTAGACAATCTTTGACATAGGTCCATGCTTGTGTTCCGCTAAAGTCAGGTTCATGAAGAGAAATGGGTTGGTTAACGGAGCTGGATCCAACCACTGAGTGAATTCTCTCAAGGACAGACTCAACATCGAAAGATGCACTAATTACCATGATTCAGACGGAATAAGTATCAGGTCGATAAAAAGCCAAATTAGAAGGGTTACTAAACCATTCAGCGGTAATAGCCAAACCGCGTCTAAAACCGTCAAACCCGCCGTATTGTGGCTGCCATCCAGTAAGTGCACGTAAACGTGAGTTATCTCCAAACAAACGATTAACCTCGGAAGCCTCTGGACGAATTCTCTGTTCGTCAGTAAATATTTCAAGATCGACATCCATCACTTCAGCAATGAGTGAAGCCGTATCACCAATCGAAATCTCAAAACTACTAGCAGAATTGACGACTTGACCTAATGCTGCATCACATTCTGCAATCGCCTGAAAAGCAGAACAAGTATCAGCGACGAAGTTGAAGTCTCGAGTGGGAGATAGGGCACCCAAACGTATTTGACGTTGACCTGAAGCTATCTGGGTAATAATAGTAGGAATAACAGCGCGGGAACTCTGTCGAGGGCCATAGGTATTAAACGGTCTTAAAACAGATATAGGAGTGTCAAAGCTGCGCCAGTAACTCAACGCTATCTGATCAGCACCAATTTTGCTGGCAGCATAAGGAGACTGGCCTACCTGCGGATGATCTTCTGTAATCGGGACAAACTGCGCAGTTCCGTAAGTTTCCGAGGTGGAGGTATGGACAACCCGAGATATTCCTAAATCTCTTGCCGCTTGAACAACATTCAAAGTACCGTGAATGTTGGTGTCGACATAGCTAGATGGTGCGATATAACTATATGGAATAGCAATTAGAGCTGCAAGATGGAATACGACGTCACAATCAGTCATAGCAGACTTTACTAGAAAAGGGTCGCGAATATCACCTAAAACGACATCAATATTGGATTTAAACGAAGGTTCTAGCCTGTCTAACCAGCCCCAACTACCTGCGGAATTGTACATACAAAAAGCACGTACATCAAATCCGCGGGAAACGAGACTTTCGACAAGGTGAGAGCCAATAAAACCGTCAGCACCTGTTACAAGAACTAGCGTCATAAGTTTTAGGGGTCAGATAGAACTACTGAAGGAGTACAAGCTAAGCCGTCGCGATGAGAAACAGAAGCAAGAATTAGGTTTGTATCGGGAATTTCACGAAGTAAGTTAATAAAAGTACGATCCAATGACAGGTCAGAACTCCATTCTTTCTCAAGACCAAGAACTGCATATGAGTCATGAACGGGGACAGTATTACCATCCAAAACATCATACTCAAAGCCAAACTTATCAAGAGATGGCCTCAGAGAATTGAAGTATGGGGAAGAAAATAATTTAGATGTAATCAAAAGACAAGAAACAGAAGAAGCAAGTTCACGGAGCATATGTGAATCATCGCGAAAAGACAGATGTGAAACCGATGGCAAAGAAGTAATAGGAGTTATAGATGAAGTTGAAAATTTAGGAAGAGAGTGTGAACGAGTACCGAGGAAAGAGTTGCATATGAATAAGACTTGACGATGCAGGCATGCTTGATTTGGCAAAGCGAATTCATGATTTACCAACAAGTCTGACACATTGGTTTTGTTTACTTTGGAGGCAAGCTCAGCAGAAGATGATAGAAAGGAATCAAAATAGATGGCTTCAACCGAATGAAAGGATGAAAGAAGAGTTGAGCAGTGTGCCATCATTTGCTCATCTATTGGAAGATTGATAAAAAGCTTTCCGCGAGGGTTGACAAGAGACAACAGATTGCTAAGCGCAGTATTTTGCTGGGAAACAGGTAAATGAGAAAGAGTATTACAACTAACTACAACATCAAAACAGCTAGCGATAGAAAAATTTCGCGTCAAATCTGCTTGTAAAAGCACATCTTGATCTCGTTTAATTCTGAGTGCAGAACCGAGACGTTGGCTAGAAACATCTAAACCATGATATAGGTATCCATCAGGAAACATATTTCTAGTAAGCAAGGAATGACATGCAGCATCTAAGACGGAAATGCACGAGTTCTTCGTGGCTTGTAGGTCAATGGTAAGAAGATGGTGGATTAGACCCCAAAGATATGCTTTGCTAGTGCGAAACTCACAAAATATATTGGATGTATCAAACCTAGACTTAGCGGGCTTAGATATCAACTTCATAATGTGTTTTAGTAGATATCAGGTATAATACCACTAGCAACAGTCCACACGATACTAAAGATCAAGCGAGGCTTATTGCTGGGGCGATAGGCTCGATGCAGGCCACGAGTATCCTCAAGGAAAGTAGTGCCCTTAGGGCCAAGCCAAGTTTTAACACTTGAAGTTAGTAAACCATATTCGTTTAATTGACGATTACTGAGAAAAGAGTGCTGCTCAGCGGTGATTACGGGGTCATGTATCTGAGCATTTGGAAAAAGTGCGGAAAGATTTGAGGATTTATGGCTACCAGGGATAAAAGCATGTGGACCTGAGCCGTCATCTACATCTGTAGCGTACATAAATAATTTAAGCTCGGCGAAATCATCACGATCGCGATGCCACTTTTGAGCGTTGGAACCAGCAACATCACTAGGCATAGGGAAGTGCCACCAGGCAAGACAGTCGGCAACACGAGCTGGGGCCCTTAAATAGAGAGAAACAAGAGCATGTAGGGAAAAATCGTTCAGGAGGGACAGTACAGAAGGGAGATTATTAACATTTTCAAGGTGAAAAGACTCGGAAGAATGTGAGTAATTAGGGTGAAGAAATTGCTGAGGAGATATTGAAATAAGTTCGTTAATTAAACTAGGACTCTTTGCGAACGATAAGCTTAGGAATCCCCTATCATCCATAAATTTAAGTTGAGAGGAAAGCTTAGGTTGTTGTTCGAGAATTTTATTCCAAATTTCAGATGAATTAAGACGCGCCTGTGATGCAACAGATTCAGCAAGAGACGCTCTTTGCTGAAGACTCAAAGAACTCTTGACTAAAGATTTATAAAGTGATTCAATCATTAATCAGGGGAAGGAGAAATAACAAATAAGCCGTTAGAGAGGAAAGCTATTTTAGGCTGGGAAACACCGAGAATAGAGGAGAAAATTTTAAATTTCTTAAGAATAATAGAGCGGGATGGCAAAAGCCATTTGTCTGAATTAAAAGGGATTTTTTGAGGTATTTTTTGGTTAAGATAATTATTAAAAATATGTGACAATTGTGGAATAGAAAAAGCTCCTAGTGAACACAGTGCGGAATTGACTTCATCCGAGAAATAACTAACTCTTGATTGGTTGGGGCTGGTGAACCAATAGTCATCAAGATTTTTTTGTGGTAGATAGTTGGGATTAATGTTTTGAAGAATGCTGCTAAGAGCATCTGAGGCTTCAACAGAATTGCTAACATTATAGGGAGTAAAGAGGTGAGAGAAACCACGAGCTTTACCATACTTTTTTACATCATCGACGTCTGGCGGTGAAATCTCAATCACCGGTTTGTTTGCAATTATCGCTTGAACTGAAGTAGTACAACCAAAGGATATCATTGCTTTGCAAGCATGAAGCCATGGCTCAATACTATGGTGATATGAGAGATGAAAATTGCGATATTTCCAGAATTGATCTAACCACCACCTGGGATCTGAAATTGGGTGGGGACGCAAAACAAATTGAGTGGTGGGAAATTTTTTTAAGAGTGAGTGAAGAATTGCGGCATAGACATCTCTTCTGTTAGATGCATGAAGCACGGATTCATCAAATAAGCGTGAATTAGTTTCATTTTGACTGGATGATACGTTAAACTTGGGAATAACATAATTGTCGCCTTGGCGGTGCTCAACAGCAAAGTTATCCGAACAAAGCACGAAATCACCATACAAAGATTCGAGGGCAGAGACATGCTCTGAGTAGTATTGATGCCCCAATTGAGACAACAAATCAGAGCGCATATTGCCAGAAATTGTGGATTTTTCTGAGAACCCTGGAATCTGAGAATAAAAGGATTGGTCAATAATGCCCCAACAATAATAATTTGATATTGATTGAAGCGCTTCGGCATCAATACGAGTGAGATAAATAGAGGGCAAAGTTTCTAGATTATTAAATCCTTCTTCATCACTAATAAGGGCCTTACCCCCATTAGAAATAACAGGTAAGATGCGGGAACGCCACATCAAGGTGGAGCAACTTTTGTCTAATATGCAACAACTTGGAAGATGAGGTAGCAACGGGGTTAAATGCTTGTCATAACCCAACAAGACAATATGTCTGTTAACTTGCGCAAGTTGTACTGCAAGCCATAGCTTTGCATCAAATTCGCGATGGTATATTTCAACAGGGAGAACCGCGAGACCCAAACTAAAAATGAATAATTATGCTATAATATAGCATAATACGTACCGAAAGATGTTCTTTGACGAGAGGGTTTTAGCAATTATTCCTGCTCGTGGCGGAAGCAAAGGACTACCTAGGAAAAATATCCTAGAAACAAATAGCAGGCCTTTGATTAGTTGGACAATCCAACAAGCAAAAAGATCAAAATATATTGACAAAGTTATTGTCAGTACAGACGATGAAAGTATTGCAAAGATAAGCATGGACGAGGGAGCAGACGTGCCATTTTTGAGGCCAGCAAGACTAGCAACAGATACTGCAAAAACAATCGATACTGTAAAACATTTGGTGGATAAACTAAACGAGGCTGGAGAGATATATGATGTAATAGTTTTGTTAGAGCCAACCTCACCTCTGAGAAAAAAAGATGATATTGATTTAACAATCGATGCATTAAGAAGAGGTGGTAATTTTGATGGAGCAGTGACACTTGGAAGATTCAAAACACATCCAGATTTAGCAAAGACTGTTGAAGGAAACAAGGTAGTACAGCAAACATTAAGTGTTAATCAAAACCGAAGACAGGACTTAAAAGAACTTTATTTTCCGTTTGGGGTTGCATATGTAATAAAAACCAGTCTATTCGTAAAAGAATTAACGTTTTACCCAAAAGAATTAGGATATCACATCATAGAGGATTGGCAATGCTATGAGGTAGACGATTACTGGGACTGGGTATGTATTGAAGCTATAATGGAGAAAATAGACGAGTTCAAATGAATTTCTTGATTATTGGATTGGGGTCGATGGGAAAAAGGAGAATTAGATGTCTAAAAACTTTGGGCGCTAATAAAATCATAGGATATGATATCAATCAAAAAAGAGCCAAAGATGTTGCCAACGAATATAACATTAAAATTTGCGGTGAAAATGTGTCTAGCGTTATGGAAGAAGAAAGCATAGATGGAGTAATAATAAGTACATCACCTGACCAACATGTGAAATATATACAAATGTGCATTGATAAGCGTACAAATTGTTTTGTAGAAGCATCTGTAACTGATATTAAAGGACTCAAAGACGCGAAAGAAAAAGCCGATAACTTGGGTATTTCAATATGCCCATCATGTACGATGAAATACTACAACGGACCTAATAAATTAAAGGAATTAATCGTAAAAGAGAAAGCAATTGGAGATTGCTTGTATTTCAATTACATCACAGGTCAGTATTTGCCAGACTGGCATCCTTGGGAAAATATAAAAGATTACTATGTAAGTAAAAGAGAAACTGGTGGAGGAAGGGAACTTGTTCCGTTCGAAATGGCTTGGATAAACGATTTATTTGGAAGACCAAAGGTTATAAACGCAATAAAGAGGAAACTTAGTGATATGGAGGCAGATATCGATGATTTCTATAATTTTACATTGGAATACGATACTGTAATCGGTAATATTACAATCGAAGTGTTGTCTAGACCTATAGCTACAAGGAATTTTTTGGCAGTTGGGACTGAGGGAATAATAAGCTTTTGTGGCGATACAAACAAGATTAGTGTTAATAGTATTGGCAAAGAGGCGAAAGAAATAAAATTGGAGGCGGGGAATATACATAAGAATTATATAAATCCTGAGGAGCCATATATTCTGGAAATAAAAGATTTTATGAATGTGATAAAGTATTCTAATTCGAATACCTTCCCAAATTCTTTGGGTGAAGACATTTCTGTTCTAGAATTATTAGAGTCAATTGAAAAGAATGCAGGATAAAGGATTCAAGCAAAGACTGTTAAAAGCAATTCCTGGTGGGTGCCATACATATTCAAGAGGATTTGACCAATTTCCAGGAAACGCACCAGATATACTGGATAGAGGAAATGGAGCATATGTGTGGGATATGGATGAAACTAAGTATATAGATTATGGAATGGGCTTACGTTCAGTAACCCTAGGCTATGCGGATGAAAGAGTCAACGAGGCGGCATACGAACAAATAAAGAAAGGAAATGGGCTTACAAGAGCTTCATCGGTGGAACTGGAGGCTGCAGAAAGGATTATTAATCTCATACCTTGTGCAGAAATGGTTAAGTTTGCGAAGAACGGATCTAACGTTACGACTGCAGCATGCAAAATTGCCAGAGCATACAACGATAGGAAATACATTGCCATACCGGAAGAACAACCATTTTTTTCATTTGACGATTGGTTTATAGGAAACACCAAAATAAACAAAGGGATACCCGAAGAACATTCGTCATTAACATTAAAGTTTAAGTACGGTGATATTGAGTCAGTAAAATCACTATTCGAGCAATACCCTGGAGAAATAGCAGGAGTAATGCTTGAGCCAAGTACTCACATAACGCCTTGCGATACTGAATGCACCTTAAGTTATAAAGAAGCAAGTGATTGCAAGAGCTGTAAATATAGAGAGAATAACTTCCTAGTGGAGCTAAAGAGTATTTGCAAAGAAAACTCGACAATATTAATATTCGACGAAATGATTACTGGTTTCAGATGGGACTTGAAAGGTGCTCAACATTACTTTGACGTGACGCCAGACATGTCAACTTTTGGCAAGGCAATGGCAAATGGATTTTCCCTAGCTGCTCTGGTAGGGAAAAGGGAGTTGCTTGAACTAGGAAATATCATAGAAGTCGGTAAAGAGAGAACGTTTCTTCTATCTTCTACCCATGGAGCAGAGATGAGCAGTTTAGGAGCCTTCCTGGAAACGATGAGAATTTATGAAAGAGAAAAAGTGACTAATGAGTTGTGGAAAAAGGGGCTCTATTTCAAGTCGAATTTTAATAAAATTTCGAAAGAGCTAGGAATAGAGGATAAGGTATATATTGAAGGACCTGCAGTAGCCCTGAACTATCGTACTAAAAATTCAGTGGGAGATGATTGCTTAAAATCAAGAACTTTTTTTGCGCAGGAATTAGCCTATAGAAAGGTACTGATGCCATGGATTTCGCTTTCGACAGCACACACAATGTCTATAATTGACGAAACTCTTGAACATGTAAAAGAATCACTAAGAGAATATAAAAAGGTACTAGGTGGAGATCTAGATGATAAGGTCAAGGGGCACGTGATCAAACCCGTATTCCGGAAGTACAATTAAATGGGATTATATACAGGTAAAAATGTGCTCCTCACCGGGGCAGCTGGAATAATTGGTTCAAAGCTAAGTGAAAGGCTTGCTGAAGAGGGAGCTAATTTAATCCTGCTAGATATTGATAAGAGCCGACTAGAAAATCTCGTTGGTAAAGTCAGGGATGACAATAATGTCATTGTAGAGGCTTACCCAGTAGATATAACCTCCGAAAGTAGTCTTAATGATGTACTAGGAGAAATAGAAAAAAGATTTAACTCGATAGATGTACTATATAGTAACGCTGCAGGAAAAACGAAAGATCTAAAAGAGTTCTTCAAGCCGTACAGCAAGTTTGAAAGTAGTGCGTGGAAAGAAATAATGGATGTGAACTTAAATTCAATGTTTTATATAACAAAATACGTTGGAGAGAATATGATTAAAAACAATAATCAGGGGGCAATAGTCATGACTTCATCGATTTATGGAATCCTAGGGGTGGATGATCGAATATACAAAGGCTCGAATTATTTGAACCATGAAATTAATACACCTGCTGTGTACAGCACAACAAAGGCGGGCATTATAGGTTTGTGCAAATACTTAGCGACTTATTGGGGTAAACATGGGATAAGAGTGAATGCGATTGCACCTGGAGGTGTGTTTAGTGGTCAGAATAAACTATTCGAAGATAATTATTCAGCCAGGGTGCCACTGGGGAGAATGGCTAATGTTGAAGAAATCATTGAACCAATGATATTCCTTGGTTCAAACATGGCAAGTTACATTAATGGACAGGTTCTCGCAGTTGATGGCGGTTTAAGCGCATGGTAAACTCCTAAGACTACTTAAGCTAGATGAAGTTCTGTACAAGCTGCTTGATGCCTTCTACAAGGCCACGTATTCAATATAACAAAGAGGGTGTGTGCAATGCATGTCAATGGGCTGAAGAGAAAAAATCAATTGATTGGAGTATTAGGTGGAAGAAACTAGAAGCTTTATGTGAAAAGTATAGATCAAGAAACAAAGGTAAGTTTGATGTAATTGTCCCGTACAGTGGTGGCAAAAATGGTGCTTATATTGCTTACATTTTGAAGCATGAATTAGGGATGAATCCATTATGTATAACAATCAGACCACCCATGGAAGACAAAATAGGGCTTAAAAATATTAAAAATTTTCAAGATCTTGGATATGACCATTTGTTCGTAACTCCAAACCGGCAAATTCTGAAAGAGATAGATAAAGAAAATTTTATTGAAAAAGGGATACCAATGCATGCCTTTATGATTACCGTTCAAACAGCGATCCTCCGCTGTGCACAAAATTTTGACATTCCATTTGTGATGTATGCAGAGGAGGGAGAAACAGAATATGGGGGCAGTAGTAAACTAAAAGAATCACCAACATATAGTGTTGAAGACAGTATCAATTTATATTTAAGTGGTGTTGATCCTAAAAAATATATAAACAGATTCAGCGAAAAAGAGCTTTACTGGTTTTTGTATCCAAATGCAGATGAGCTCAGACAATTACAACCGGAGGTGTGTCATTGGTCATATTTCGAAGATTTTGTTAACTACAAGCATTATTTAGTAGCAAAAGAAAAATGTGGGCTGATTGAAAGAGAGGAAAGAAATATTGGTGCAATTGAGAATTTTTCGATACTTGATACTGATATTATTCATCTATACTTCTACCTAATGTACCTTAAATTCGGATTTGGCAGGACAATAAGTGAAGTTGGCAACGAGATACGTAGAGGTGCTATGACCAGATCACAAGCAGTTAATATTGCGAGAAAGTTTGATGGTGAATATCCAGAGAAACACATTGAAAGTTATCTTCAATACTATAATATGACACAAGATGAATTCGATTCTATATTAGACAAATGGGCAAACAAAGAGTTATTCGAAAAAATAAATGGTAGATGGAAGCCAAAATTTAGAATCGAATAACATGAAGGCGTTGAAAGTAACAGTCGTTGATGGTGGGTTTGGGAATATATATTCCCTTTGCAGTGCTATTAAATATCTAGGTTACGAGCCATACGTCACTACAGATTCAAAACGCATAGTTAATTCTGACAGATTGATTTTACCTGGTGTAGGTGCATTTGGTGCCGGTATGCAAAATCTCGATCAAAAGTCACTGAGGAAAACACTAAATGAAGCTGTACTCATTCAGAAGATATCATTCTTGGGAATATGCTTAGGAATGCAATTACTTGCGAAAACAAGCGAAGAAGCAGAGGGTGTTGCTGGGCTGGGATGGATAAATGGACACGTAAAAAAGATTAAATGCCAAGACAAGGTGTTGCCACATATTGGCTTTGATAACGTAGAGGGATTCAAAGACGGTCAAAGTAGGGATTTCTATTTTGTACATTCTTATGCACTTCATTCTATTGACGAAAGTTGTCAAACTTTTTGGAGTTCATACGGAACAAAGTTCATATCAGGTATTTCAAAAGGTAATATAAACGGCGTTCAATTCCATCCAGAAAAGAGCCAAAGTAATGGACTCTTATTACTCAAAAAATTCTTGAAGACTGGAGGTTTATACTAATGGGGAAACCGAGATTATGTTTTACTCTGCTGTACAGTGATGGGGACTTTTGTCTAAGCCGAAACTTTAAGATTCAAAAAGTAGGAAATCTTGAGTGGATAAAGGATAACTATGAATTTGAGTCAATCTCAAGATCAATAGATGAATTAGTGATCCTCAATATAGACAGGACAGGGCCAACAAAAAAATTCATAGAAGATATAAGAAGAATAATCGATGGGTGTTTTATGCCAATAGCGATTGGTGGAGGAATAAGGTGCAAAGAGGACGCCAAAATATTTTTTGAGAATGGGGCAGATAAAATCGTCGTAAATAATGCATTATGGCAAAATCATAATCTAGTAAGTCACTTAGCAAAACTATATGGTAGGCAATCAATAATAGGTTCATTAGATTTTAGAAAAAAAGGAGGAGTATGTAATTTGTTCAACAGGGACATAGAAATAATGCCAACTCTAGATGAAGGTATTGAAATTGTCAAAAATATAGGGGTAGGCGAACTACTAATCAATGCTATCGACAAGGATGGTACAGGCGAAGGTTATGACTTTGAAGTGTTAGAACGAATTGCTGTGAAGACTAAATTACCACTGATAGCAAGTGGGGGAGGTGACTCTAGTCCCAAGCTACTTGAGGGTATACAGAAAGAATATATTTCAGCCGTGACATCTAGTCATTTATTTAACTTTATGTGTGATGGCTTAGAATATGCAAGAAATGATTTGATGAACTCAGAAGTGGAACTAAGTAAGTGGGATTTTGGTGAGCTAGAGAAAGAAATATGACAAGAGTACGTATAGAGCAATTTACAATCGAACACGCTAGGGATGAAGCATATATTGAGTGGTTGAACGACAGTGAAGTAACAAAATATCTTGGCAGGGATGATATGCAAAATATCGGAGTGGAAGACACGTTGAAATATTATGAAACTATAATGAATAACAAATTGATTAAATTTTACGCTCTGATAGATATTGAAAGCGGTAGTTTTATAGGTACTAGCAAAATCAGTTTATTGTCTTCCTCTGGAATAAAAGAAGGTATCTGTGACCTTGGTATTATGATTGGGGACAGAAAATTTTGGGGGAAAGGATATGGAAGCGAAGTGGTAAATGTAATCTCAAGGAAGTGCTTCAATGAGCAGAATATTAGAAAAATTACAGCTGGGTGCTATGCAAATAATGTAGCTATGGTAAAAGCATTTCTCAATAATGGATTCAATATAGAGGGAGTTCTGAAAAAGCAATTAAGGTACAATGGTGAATATATAGATCACATTTTATTTGGATGCTTCAACAATGATTTGATATTAAAGTGGTAACCAGGAAATGGGTCTCGACCCGCGCTTGAAGATATGGTGGGAAAATCACTTAACCGGTAGATATGGTAAAATATTAGATAACAATAGATCGAAGACTTAAGTGTCAAGTGATTGGAAAAATTCAATAGTAAAGCCAAATATTTGTTTGAGAGAGGCTCTTAATGTAATAGAGGAAAGTGGTTATCAGATAGCCATTGTTGCAGATGACAAAGGAGTTCTGAAAGGGATAGTGACAGATAGCGATATAAGAAAAGGGTTGTTGCGAGGGATTGCCTTATCAGACAAGATTTCACTGGTTATGAACACAGAACCAACGGTAGTAAATGAAGAATTTGATATTTATAATGCAAATGCACTAATGAAATTAAATCATTTTTTCCACCTTCCCATTGTTGATGAAAAAGGGAAAGTAATTGGCCTACATGTTGCAGATAATCTTCAAAGAGTGGAGGATCGAAAAGAATGTGTTGTAATTATGGCGGGGGGGAAAGGAAAAAGATTACTACCCCTAACAGAAAATATTCCTAAACCAATGCTACCTATTCAAGGAATGCCAATGTTAGAACATATTATCATGAAATTACAAAGAGAAGGGTTTAGAGATGTGAGGATTTCTATTAATTATCTGGGAAATATGATTAAGGAACACTTTGGGGACGGAAGAAGGTTTGGAGTCGAAATACGATATTTGGAGGAAAATTCACCTCTAGGTACTGCTGGTGTATTGGCAAATTTAAAGGACGAAAAAATTAACTATCCTATACTAGTAACTAATGGGGATGTAATTACAGATATTAAATACCACGATATGATTAACTATGCAGTATCCAAGGAATCAGATGGATTAATGGCAGTGAGGACTGAAGAATGGAAAAATCCGTTTGCAGTAGTCAAAAGCAACAATAATAAGTTATTGGGATTAGTGGAAAAACCAATACAAAGAAATCAAGTCAACGCAGGTATATACTGTGTTGGTCAAAAGTTGATTAATCTTCTTAATAAGGGTGAATATTGTGATATGCCTGATTTATTTGTTCAGGGTTTGTCGAGTGATTTAGAACTAAATATCTATCCACTGCATGAATACTGGCTTGATGTTGGCAGGCCGGAGGACTATGAATTAGCAAACAGAAAAAGTGCATTGGGGTAGGCCACAAAATTACTAAATATCTTTGTGACAAGATACAAAGCATAAGAAATATGCTAAAATAACTAAAATTCATATGAACAAGATTGAAAAGCTACGATGCAGTCATAATTGGTGGTGGCATAACCGGTTTGTGCGTTGCCAATCAATTGCTAAAGAGAAAGATATCAACGAGAATCCTGATAGTTGAAAAAGAGAAGAGGTTAGGTGCTCATACATCAGGCAGGAATAGTGGTGTAATGCATGCGGGGCTTTATTACAAACCAGGTACAATAAAAGCAAAGATATGTACATCGGGCAAAAAGAAACTAGAGCAGTGGATTGAGGAGAGAGGACTGCCAATTAATAAGTGTGGAAAGATTGTAGTTCCGACCAGAAAAGAGCTTGACTCACAACTAGATATATTGCAAGAACGTGGACAACAGAATGGGGCTTTAGTAGAGATGTGGGATAGAAGACAACTTAAGGAATTTGATTCAAGAATATCGACAGCCAGTGGGAGATGTCTTTGGAGCCCCAACACATCAGTTATTAAACCAATGAAAATAATAGAAGCATTGGAGACAGAGCTGAAAGAAAGAGGTGTTGAATTTGAGATGAACGTAGGTAGCTGCAAACCGAATACGTCTAGAAACGAGCTTGAACTACAAAACGGAATGGTAATAAGTTATGGCCATGTCTTCAACTGCTCTGGACTTTACGCGGACAAGATAGCACACTTGTTCGACGTAGGGCTGGAATTTTCGTTAATGCCATTTAAAGGGCTTTATTGGCAATTAAAGCAGAATTGTCCAATCAGGCCTAAATGTAATGTTTATCCGGTTCCAGACTTATCAGTTCCATTTCTTGGTGTTCATTTTACGCCAAGTGCGGATATATACCCTACAATTTCGATAGGACCTACAGCCACTTTGGCTTTAGGTCGGGAAAATTATGACGGGCTTGAAAATATAGACCCCGTACTCACTGCGCAGAACATACTTACACTTGCCGATCAATATTTATCTGACAGAGGAAACATTAGAAGGTATGTTAAAGAGCAAGCATTTCTCCATGTCTTTCCTTTAATGATTAAGGAAGTTAAAAAACTAATACCTGATATAAAAGAAACCCACATTGAAAAGAGCGATAAAGTGGCTATTCGGCCACAATTATTTAATAAGAAGACGAAAGTACTTGAAGATGATTTCGTGTGTATGAATGGAGAAAATAGTACCCATGTTTTGAATGCAATATCTCCTGCCTTTACCGCAAGCTTTGCCTTAGCGGATCTTATAATAGATAGGTCGACCCTTGCTTAAGTAGTATCTTGAATATTCAAGATAAACCTATACGTGCCCTTCTACTCGCAGGAGGTTTCGGAACTCGTCTCAGACCAATTACGAATAAGATACCAAAGTGCCTGGTCAACATTAAAAATGAACCACTGCTCGGGCGGTGGCTAAGACACTTGGAAAGTATTGAATGCGAAAAGGTGATTATAAACACACACTATTTAGCTGAACAAGTAAATGCATTCCTTGATAAATATCAGCAAGATAATTTAGAGATGTCGGTTATTAGAGATCATGAGATAGAACTAAAAGGAACTGCAGGGACACTCATGGCGAACCTTGATTACTTTGATTCCTGCACAGGATTACTAATCCATGCCGATAACGTGACAAGCAATGTTTTGGAGTCATTACTTGAAGCACATAGGGACAGACAAGAAGGATGCCTTGTAACCATGCTGACATTTGAGGCGGACAACCCGTCACAGTGTGGTATCGTTGAAGTTGACAAATATGGTGTTGTGCAAGCTTTTTATGAAAAAGTAAAGAATCCACCAGGAAATAGAGCTAACGGAGCTATATATGTTTTTGAACGAGATTTTATTGACTTCCTAAGAACTTCAGGAGGAGAATATCAAGACTTTAGTACGGAAGTTTTGCCTCTTTTAATAAAGAGGATTCAAACATGGCACACTGATATGCCTTACATGGATATAGGTACACCGGAGGCTCTCGCAAAAGCACAACTACTATGGACTCACTCAAAGTAAATTAAGAAATGGAAAACACAATCGTAGGATTTCACAAAGAAATCCGAAGCTACATTGATCAACTAAATGAGGTATTTACTAAGGATATTAGCAATAAAATTGAAGTCTTATCAAAAGATCTTCTTGACGCTTGGCAAAATAAACGCAACGTATTTATTTGTGGAAATGGTGGGAGTGCAGCTAACGCAATACACATAGCCAATGATTTTCATTATGGAATTGGTGCTTGCGGTTCACCACCACAAATACAGGGCTTGCGGATAGAAGCACTACCAGCAAATTCAGGAATTATTACTTGCTTGGCTAATGACACAGGATACGATAATATATATTCGCACCAACTAAAAGTAAAAGCTAATGAAAATGATATCCTGATTGTATTGTCTGGAAGCGGTAATTCGCCTAACGTAATTAATGCTCTTCGAGTCGCACAACAAAAAGACATGCGAACACATGCAATAGTCGCTTTTGACGGCGGAAAAAGCAAAGAGATTGCGGAAAATGTTATTCATTTTACAATCTGGGACATGCAAATTGCCGAGGATACTCAATTAATAGTTGGTCATATTTGCATGCAGTGGTTAAATAGGAACAAGCCCCATCTCAAATAGTCAATGGCAGAAATAGATTTCATAGGAACTCTACATAAGCGTACTAAACGCGATTATCTTGCAAGAGTTAATGATACTGAATACCCGAAGGCTAAGGCTGCCAGACTAGCGAAAAGATTTTCCTATGAATATTGGGATGGTGATAGAAGAATCTGCTATGGGGGATACCAATATATAGAAGGACGCTGGGAAGAGGTAGCGAAAAAACTTTGTGAGCACTATTCTCTGCCAGCAAATGCGAAAATCCTTGATATTGGGTGCGGCAAAGGATACTTACTGTACGACTTCCTTAAAGTATTACCAGATGCAGAGATTGCGGGAATTGACATATCCGAATATGCAATTCAAAATAGCAAGCAAGAGATAAGAAAGCAATTAAGAGTCGGAAATGCAAATAAATTGCCGTGGGAGGATGATCACTTTGATCTAGTCATCTCCCTGAATACTTTTCACAATCTACACGTCTACGACTTATTACCTGCACTGTCTGAAATGGAGCGAGTTGGGAAAAAAAATAAATATCTATGCGTTGAAAGTTATCGCAATGAAGAAGAAAAAGCCAACTTGCTATACTGGCAAGTAACTTGCGAAGCTTTTAATAATCCGCAAGAATGGGAATGGTGGTTTAAGCAAGCAAGTTATACTGGAGATCATTCATTTATATATTTTGAATAGTCATTGTTTTCGTCTAGAATAGATGAAATTCTAACCTCCAAAGATGACTGGTGAAACAAACTGGGACTTTAGAGGGCAGGAAGAGCTTAGCATCAGCCGCGACTACGTTAATGAGGGATATGTAATAGCAAATGCAGATGCAAAATACATGGAGGACTTAAAAAATGATGTGAAATATGCTTTCGATGAATTTAATAGGATTAACTTGAACCAAGATGTAAAGCTAGAGCATGCACATCATGTAATAGATCACGATAAAAGCAATGAACTTAGACTATTTATAATGCAAATGATAAACAAAAACAATCATTTTCATAGAAAATATTATAATGCATCAAAGAAGCTTGTGCATAATCTTTGCGGTAATGAATTAGCAATGCAGAAAAGACCTGGGCTATCGGTCAATCTACCTCACAACAATAGCGATATGCTTCCAATCCATGCAGATACATGGAATGGAGTGTCACCCTTTGAACTGAATATATGGATTCCATTTGTAGACTGTTCTGATACAATGTGTTTATATATACTAAAAAGAGAAAAATATATTGAAAAAATAAACCATTGCAAGGGTCTTTTAAGGCTTAGCTCAGATGAGCTTTTTGAGGAGCTTAAAGAAGATCTGACTTGGATACATATAAAATATGGTCAGATATTAGCGTTCGATCAATCCCTTCCACATGGCTATTCGTTGAATAAGGAAAATAAAACACACTGGTCAATGAACTGCAGATTTAAAGGGCTGCATACGCCATATTGGGATAAAAAGCTGGGAGAATACTTCATGCCAATTACAGTAAAAAATTGTACAAGACTTGGAATGAATTATGAACACCCTGAACAATGGATCTAATCAAATGAATTTAGCTCGTGGCTACATTTCAAGTGGGATTTTTAACGGAAATCGCACACCTCAACATTTACAGAACCAAATCGTCAAATCCTATTGTGATTCCAATAATCTGCAATTCGTCTTGTCGCGTGCAGAATACTGGATAAATGGTAGTACTCATTGCCAACTCTGGGCTGCACTAAAAGAGGGTATTAAAAACATCGTCTTTTTCAGCATTTGGTTACTTCCTGACGATAGGTTAGAGAGGTTAAAGATCTATAAATACTGCTTGAACAATGATATAGTATTTCATTTTGCTACCGAGAGGATGACGGCAGGATCAAGTGAGTCCACCTTCATGGAAGTCGAGCTGCTGCTTCAGACAAATCATATTTTGTTGGCAACCGCGAACTCACGTGAATATTTAAACGACCTCCGTAAGCTAATGTAGGTAAATTCTCAGTGGTCTCTTGAAAAATTTTACTGTGCAGCCAAATCGCACCATGGTAGGCGCCAAATTCGACTACTTACGGAAATAAGCGATTAAAGCTCAATACACTTCGGCTATGCAAACGAAAGTCATAGAACTAAGCGAGTCAGATGCATTTAAACAATGTGTGCTTGCTTATGGCCATTTCAACACCATTCACCCGGGACATATTCGATATTTGCGGCATGCCCGCAGTCTTGGAAATAAATTGGTGGTTGCGCTGATTGGAGACGAAGACAACTCGTTTCCTTTTAAACAACATGAACGGGCTGAGGCTCTCAGCCTTTTAGGGATAGCAGATGCAGTAATCACCTTAAAAGCCGAAGAGCTTAATCAAGCCTTAATTGAATTCAGGCCAACTATTCTTGTACTTGGAAATGAATATAAGGATAAGAAAAACATTCAAAGAACACTCCAAATACAACGACAACAAGGTGGGACAATACAGTTCCACGCCGGTGAAACACATTATGCAACTGCAGATTTGCTCAGCAACTCTGAACGTGATCTTCGAGAACAAAGGCGTGAACTATTCCAATCTGCATGTCGAAGACAATCCATTAACAGTGAAGATCTCTTAGAGGGAATTAAAACGTGGAAGAAGACCCGCTTAATTGTTCTGGGTGACACAATCGTAGATCAATATGCTGCTTGTGAAGCGATTGGGATGAGTGCCGAGGCACCGGTAGTTGTAGTCAGAGAACTTGAGCACAAAAACTTTATTGGTGGTGCAGCTGTGGTCGCAGCACACATCAGTGCGCTAGGTGCGCAATGCGATTTCATCTCAGTTGTTGGAGAGGACGACACAGCTGAACTTGTACGAAAAGAGCTAGATGCTCTAGGAATCGGGAACGGTCTTATCAGCGATGGAACTCGGCCCACAACATTTAAGAAGCGCTACCTGGTTGAAAACCAAAAGCTTTTTCGCGTCAGCAGGCTAGAGGAGCACAACCTTGACGCAGGCATCGAAGATCAAGTAATAGCCCAACTAAAGCGACTTGCTCCTGGGTCCCAAGGAATTGTGATTTCAGATTTTGTGTATGGAGTCGTAACGCCCCGCATTCTTGGGGTTGTACAGGAACTTGCAAAGGAACACAATCTGCTCCTCTTCGGCGACTTGCAATGCAGTAGTCAGGTAGGATCTGTAACACGGTTTGAACACTTTTCACTACTGTGTCCAAATGAGAGAGAAGCCCGACTAGCTTTGCAAGATAAAGACTGCGGACTTGAGCAATTAAGCCAAAGGCTTTTACAAATCACTCAAAGCCAACGAATGGTGATGAAACTAGGCCCTGAAGGCTTCATTGCCTACGACCGAGATACAAGTGGCAAAATCAGCAGTCAACCGTTCCCTGCCCTCTCAGTAAATCCACTTGATGTAGCTGGTGCGGGTGATTCACTATTGGCTCTGTTCGCCACAGGACTGGCAAGTGGGCAGGCAATGATGCCGACAGCAGCAATGGCCTGCTGCATGGCAGCTCTAGCCGTCGAAACTATGGGTAATACACCCATAAGTGCAGAAGCTCTGCGCAAAAACCTTCAAGAACTTCAACTGTCATGAGCAAACAAAAAGTTCTCGTTATTGGGTCAAACAGCTTCAGTGGTAGCCACTTTGTAGCCGAAGCACTCAGCGCTGGCCATCCTGTATGGGGTGTAAGCCGGTCACCTGAACCCAATCATGTCTTCCTTCCGTACCGATGGCGGCAAGAGAATGGAAAAAATTGCTTGGCAACATCAGATAATTTCAGCTTTCAAACGATAGATCTAAACAAACAAGTTAAAGAATTAATTGCTCTGATCGATCGCGTACAGCCAGAACTAGTAGTAAATTTCGCTGCACAAGGCATGGTGGCAGAGAGCTGGCTGAATCCGACACATTGGTACCAAACTAACGTAGTAGCACAGGTTGCTCTACACGATGAACTGCGAAAACGTAAATTCCTCAAAAAATACTTACACGTCACAACCCCAGAGGTGTACGGAAGCACTGATGGAAGCTGGATCAAAGAACATAATCACTTCGCACCAAGCACGCCTTATGCAGTGAGCAGAGCTGCTTGTGATCTTCACCTGCAAAGCTTCCATGCTGCCTACGGCTTCCCAGTCGTCTTCACCCGAGCTGCCAATGTATACGGGCCTGGTCAACAGCTGTATCGAATCATTCCACGAACATTGCTGAGCGCAAGAACGGGGAAAACGATGGAGCTTCATGGTGGAGGTCATTCCGTGCGATCCTTCATACACATCAGGGATGTTGTACGAGCAACTATGAAACTGGCACTGGAGGGAGAACCCGGCAGCACGTGGCACCTTTCCGGCCAGAAGTGCTGTAGCATCAGGGAATTGGTGGAGAAGATCTGCACAGTAACTGGTTCAGACTTCAACCAGTTGGTTCAAAGCAGCGAGGATCGCCTAGGAAAGGATCAGAGTTACCTGCTTGAAAGCTCTTCTATGCGACAGGTACATGACTGGTCTGATGAGGTGAGCCTAGAGGAGGGGCTACAGGAGACACTGGAATGGGTGGATGCCCATCTAGCTACGCTCAAAGCAATGCCCTGGAGCTACCAACACAAGACATGAAACTGCTCGTTACAGGTGGCTGCGGCTACAAAGGCTCAGTACTGATTCCCCTTCTGCTTGCAGATGGTCACACAGTGGTCAGCATCGACACACAGTGGTTTGGAAACGAACTACCACAGCATCCACGTTTAACGAATCTGAAGATAGATATTCGTGACACGGATGCGCTTCCGCTGGAGGGAATCGATGCTGTTATTCATCTGGCAAATATCGCAAACGATCCGGCGGTAGAGCTTAACCCAACCTTGAGCTGGGAAGTGAATGTACTTGCAGGTCAACAACTAGCAGATCGAGCTGTAAGGGCTGGTGTAAAGCAATTCCTATTCGCTAGCTCAGGAAGCGTCTATGGAATCAAAGATGAACTCAACGTAACAGAAGATTTAACATTGGTACCAATATCGGTTTACAACAAGACCAAGATGGTAGCAGAAAGAGTATTCCTTTCCTACACAAATGAGATGCAAGTGCATTGCGTCAGACCGGCAACGGTCTGTGGGCTTTCACCGCGCATGAGACTCGACGTAAGCGTGAATATGCTGACCTATCAAGGACTTAAGAATGGAAAAATTACGGTATTTGGGGGTGAGCAAACAAGACCAAATATACATATTAACGACCTTGCCAATATTTATCGACATTTTCTAGCGAATCCCCAGCTGGAATCTGGCTGCTACAACGCTGGCTTTGAAAACATAAAAATTATTGATATCGCTAAGAGAGTGCAACAAGCAACAGGTGCCGAGGTTGTTGTAAGCGAATCCAACGACCCACGTTCTTACCGACAAGACTCAACGAAACTATTAGCGACGGGATTTAAACCACAATTTAGTGTGCAAACTGCAATTGATGAGATAAGCGCTGCATATCAGAGCGGGGAACTGCCTGATGGAGAAAATTGCTACACAGTTAAGTGGATGAAACATCTAAAACTTGAGGATAATCGTTGACTTATGTTCGTGAAAACTTCTATTTCAAACAATGACCTTGAGCGGATTTCCCGTGAAATCCGCATTCGAACAGTTGAAACCTCAGCACGTGCGCGGATACCACATCTAGGTTCCTGCCTTTCATGCGTCGAAATACTGACAGTCTTGTATTGGCATGAGCTGAACATTAATCCTAAAGATCCTCAGGAACCAGAACGAGATCGGTTCGTACTGAGTAAAGGCCATGGAGCACCTGTGCTTTTTCAAGTGCTAGCGAAACGTGGTTTTTTCCAAACTGAACGGTTAAAGGAGTTCGGTAAACCCGGTAGCGTTTTCCATGAACACCCACCAAAACCGGGTTACATAGAAGGAGTGGAGGCAGCAACAGGTTCGCTGGGTCACGGTCTGCCAATGGCGTTAGGTATGGCCATCGCAAAAAGAATTCAGGGCAGTAATAGTCGTTGTTACGCCCTTCTAAGTGATGGAGAATGCAATGAAGGGAGTATTTGGGAGGCAGCCATGCTAGGAGCAACACAAAAAGTTCATCACTTGACAGCGATTATTGACTACAACAAATGGCAGGCTACCGGGAGAAGCACAGAGGTAATGGCTCTTGAGCCCTTAGCTGAAAAATGGAAAACGTTCGGGTGGCATACACAAGAAATAGATGGACATGATTTGAAAGAAATTAATCAGGCTTTCGCAAATGCTCGAGCAGAAATATCCAAACCAAGCGTGATTGTGGCTCATACAATCAAAGGCAAAGGAGTATCATTTATGGAAGATGATAACAATTGGCATTACAGAACACCAAGCCCAGAGGAGTTAGCAGCTGCAATAAAAGAACTAAAGGAGAATGAACAATGAGAAATGCTTTTGCCCGTGTAATGACAGAGCTAGCAAGGGAAAGAAATGATGTTTGCCTGCTATCAGGGGATATCGGAAACCGAATGTTCGATGGCTTCAAAGAAGTAGCACCAAAGCAGTTTCTAAATTGTGGAATTGCCGAGGCAAATATGATGAGCATGGCTGCGGGTATGGCACTCAGCGGTTTGAAACCAGTTGTATATACAATCACTCCATTTACTACGACACGCTGCCTAGAACAAATACGCACTGGAGTTGCGTACCACGAAGCTCCGGTAGTTATTGTAGGTACAGGCTCTGGGCTCTCATATGCAGAGCTAGGGGCAACGCATCATTCACTAGAGGATATAGCAATCCTCCGAAGCATCCCTAATATGCAGATTTGCGCTCCAGCTGACACAATTGAACTTGAAGCGCAATTGAGGGAAGCAATTGCTGGAAACAAACCAACTTATATCCGTATCGGCAAGAAAGGAGAGCCAGATTTACTCACCAAACACAAATCGCTAGGAATAGGAAAGGCTAACCTACTAGAGAAAGGCGACAAGATTCTACTGATAGGCATAGGACCAATACTTTCGGAAGCAATCAAAGCAAACAACATATTGAAAGAGGATGGAAAAATAGTAGGGGTGGCAAGTATGGGCAGCGTAAAGCCACTAGACCAAGAATTCTTACAACAATGCATTGATAATGGATACAACTGTTGGGTAAGCCTGGAAGAACATCACAAGATAGGAGGTCTAGGCACAGCATTATTGGAATGGTTATCAGAGCAAAATATTAACAACGTGAGGCTGCATAGAATCGGCATAGAAGATCATTTTGTGCATCGCATAGGTGATCAAAATTACGTACGTGAAAGCGAAGGCCTGAATGCAAGAGCAATCGTAAACAAGGTAAAATCACTATGACACTTTTAGGGCTTGACTTTGACAATACGCTGGTCAGATATGACAATCTATTTCACCAACTCGCACTCGAGAAAGGACTAATTAACAATGATATTAAGGCTAGCAAAACTGCAATTAGGGATTATCTGCGGAATCAAGATAAAGATGAAGAGTTCACGCTACTGCAAGGCGAAGTGTATGGCTTAAGGATTCTGGATGCGGAACCAGCAGAAGGAATGCTCAAAGCCCTCAAAGAACTGCATGAGAGTGGTGTGCGGATGGTATTGGTAAGCCATAAAACAAAAACCCCTTACAAGGGACCTGACTACAATTTGCGCAAAGCAGCCTTGAGCTGGCTTGCGAAATACAGATTCTTCGACAAGCTAGGATTAAACTGGAAAGAAGAACAAATATATTTTGAGAGCAATAAACAAGACAAGATAAGAAGAATACACACATTAGGATGCACGCATTATATTGATGATTTACCAGAAATACTTGAGAGCCTTAGACCGAATATAAAAAAATTACTGTACTGCCCTGAAGAAATAAAAAAGAATAGAAGCTACATACACTTAAAATCGTGGGATGAGCTAAGACATAAATTCAATGTTTAATCAAATGGAATATATAGCAATTAATGCAGCTCTTCAGAATGGAAAGGTAATTCATGAAGGAGGGAATAGCAGGGTATACGAGTGGGAAGAACAAAATCGACACATAATCATCAAAAAATATTCAAACGAAAACAAAAATTGGTTAGAACGGTTCGAGAGAGAGGAAACAGCCTTACAACTACTGGAGCATAACAGGATTCTTAATGTACCAAGATTATTATACTCAGACTCTCTAAATGGCATACTAGCAACCGACAAATTACCGGGGAAAAGACCCCAAAAACTTACACTTAAAATATTTAAAGAGCACTACAAAATGATGAATTCACTAGGATTCAGGAAACTAGAAATTCCCGACAAACTAACAATTATGAATGCTTCGGATTCTCTACTTGATCCTAATAGATTTATCATGAAAATTGAGGAAGAGTTGATAAACCTAGAAAACCTAATATGCAAGGCAAGAGATGAGTTGGAAGGATTTTTGTCAGAAGCACATGAACTAGTGCAAAAAAAGAAGGAACAGTATAAAGACTCAACGAATCAATCAATAGAAAAAAATAAGATAAAAGTCTTTTCTTTTTCAGACCTAGGACCAAGAAATACACTAATTGACAAAGACGATATATACTTTGTTGATTTCGAGCACTCTGGATGGGATGACCCAATCAAGGGAATAATTGATCTTTTAATATGCCCATCGAATCATACAACTAAAGAAGATGCTGAAGCAATAATAAGATATATGTTTGATCAAGGTGACGGATCCAGAGCAGAAAGACTTTTAGAATGGATAGAGATATTAAATATTAAATGGGTTATACTCTATGTTAAATATGGAATAAAAGTCGACAAGAATAAAAAGGTATCTTCTAGGGAAATTGAAAATATCTTTTCAAATGGAAAAAGATTGCAGAGGTGTATAGAAAATGTGATAGATTTAAGTAGGAAAAAGAGTTAAATGACAATGAAGCAAAGGAAAATCTTTCACGTGGGTCTTGGCAAAACCGGGTCAACAACTCTACAAACTGTGATTCTTCCGTTTCTCCATGATGAAGGGATAGTTTACAACAACAAGAGAATATTAACTAGACTATCAAAATTGTACTATGATTACAAAATAGATCCGAACGCAAAAGGCAAACTTACTTGGGCAAAGAAAAAAGAGGCAGAGACTTTGATTAGTATTGCAAGTTCTGAAAACATAATGGGATGGAATCCTGCAAACTATGAAAAAGCAGTAAGTGCTGCCAAGAAATATTTACCAGCTGATAGTGAGATTATGATTACATTACGCTCGCCAAAGGAATGGTTGCGAAGTCTTTATCTGCATTATGTTGGCAGGACTTCATTATGTGTAGAGCCGAGACATTTTTTTGTAAATCGCGAAGAAATGGAGGTTTATCAAAAGTTTTTTGGGGAAACATCAGATACCTTATGCATATCTGTTGATGACTTAGACTATCAAAGGATAGTAGATACATGGAAAGAGTCATTCGACAAGGTTTACGTAATTCCAATGGAAGCATTGTGGGACGGCTCATTACTAACACGACTAGAGGTAGACCATAGAGACGCGCATAGAGATTATATGATAAAGAATAGTGGTACAATCAAAAACAAGTCGTTAAGCCAAGAGTCTGTAGAGTTAACAATTATAAGGAACAAGATACTCAGTGGAAGCTTAAAATTTCCAGGTCATTCGTATGGAACAATGGCACATTTGGAAGAGTTCTATAAGAATCACCTCGATTATTCAATAGTTGCAACAAAAGAGGAAATAGAATATCTCAACAAGTCACTAAGTACAATACTCAATAAAAATGAAGTCGAGCATAATGAGTATTTTAAGATTCTTGCCTACTATTGGAGAACACTGCTAAGAGATTACGAGGGAAGGCTTGGCCAACTAAATAAGTTTCACTTGCCAGAAGAAACATACCTAGGGATGTATTTGGATCGAAACATAGATTTTTACGAAAGTCTCTAGCTCCAGGAGAAAGCAAGCAAGTTATTAATAAAAAAGTCTAGGTGTATAAAAAGTGATATAAGATGAGTATCGTCGAGCAATATGGATAAGAAATTGGGAGGAGTGTCTATGAGAGAAGGGAGTTGGTATAAAACCAAGAGTTAGTAACTATCTAAAGTGAAATACAGAAGTGCCGCTAGAGTGATATAATAAATTGGGTTTGATCCTTATAAAATGATTTCACTTAAATCAACCAAAATAGCTTTAATTGGTGGAAGTGGATTTATTGGTCAACATATGTTCAAAACAATTACCAAGGAAAGTGGTAGAGGACTAATAATAGATAAAAATAATGTGGACCTAACACACGAAAGCTGCATCAAAGTACTCAATAAAATTTTGGCGTCACATAATATAGATACTGTTGTATGTCTAGCTGCAATAAAAAGACAAGACGGGGATTCTAAGGAAATTCTGAGGGATAACAACAAGATCACAATGAACACATGCAGGGCGCTGGAAGAGGCAAGTTGTAAGGTTGTTTACTTCTCTTCGTGTGCAGTATATGGAGAAAAAAATGAGCAGTTAGAGATAGACGAGAATTATGACATGAGACCTACAAGTTACTACGGAGAACACAAGGTATTTAGCGAAAAAAACTATCTTGAACACATAGATAATAACAGGCTATTAATAATAAGACCGCCACTAATATATGGCTGGCAGCAGAAAGAAGGATATCACCCAGGGGGTTTTATGGAAAGTGCGAAGACCTTCAATAAAATATGCCTATGGGGAGATGGAAAAGAGAAGAGAGAGTTCATACATGTTGAGGACGCGGCCGAAATCACAAAGTCGTTAATAAGAAATAAATGCTATGGTAAGGTAAATATGGTAAGTGGGAGATCATATTCGTATAGATCTATAGCAGAAAATATACAAGAAAAGACAAATTGTATGATAATAGAGAGGGAGAGAACGGGAAGTGCTGTTAATCATAGCTATATCAATAAAAAACTAGAAGAAATGATAGGCTATTACAAGTTTAGACAACCTTTCACAAATAGATGAGACTACAAATTTCTCCAACAGGAATTACGTACGGGTCGGAATGGGAGGCATTAAATGCCAAGAAATATGAGTACGAAGTGGCACGAGAGAATACCATTACGAAACAAATCAAGGTAATCGATTTCCAAGATCTAAAACCACAAGAGGGATGGTCACAAAGCAATGAACCTGAAGGACATCTTGATGAAATAGCAGCAAAACTAACCTATTATGTGAAACCCAGAAACATACTATGCTTTAGCTATAAAGATCAAAGCCTCGCAAGAAGGATGTATGGGACAAGTAATTGCAAGATAGAAACCATGTATGACATAGCTGAAGGAATTATTAACAGATATCCGGAGGATAGAACCGTGATTAGCGAAGACATCGATAATATTCTAGAAAAGGGGAAATATGATTTGATAATAATCAGACATTATTTAGAGCATTTCCCAGATTGCGAAAAAATCATATCCACACTTAAGGGTAAATTATCAAGAAATGGCGTAATCTATTTAGAAGTGCCAGACTGCAAAAAATTCATTGACAAAAACATACCATTGTATTTATGGGAGCAACATAGATATTATTTTACAAAGAGTTCACTTAACAGAATGCTAGTAAATACCAAGTCAGAATTTAGTAGTATAGAAAGTTATGGGAATTCAATAGAACCATCTTTATGCACAATTATCACGAGAGGCAAGGATGCGCAAGAATATGCTCACTCGAGAGAGCACCTAAATATTGATATAGAGGATGAAATAGATATTGAAACATACAAACAGAGATGGAATCAATTGATATCCAAGAACAACGACAAGGAGATCATAATGTTTGGCGCTGGACATAATGCGGATCGTTTTATACAATTGACCAATATTTCATATAGTATAGACAAAATAGTAGACGACAATCCCTTAAAAGTTGGCAGATATCTTAGTGGGGTAAATAAAAAAATCAAAGAAAGTTCTTATCTGAGAAATAAAAGTGATATAGTGATACTTTTAGGCTGCCATGACAGATCAATCAAGGCATGTACAAGTAATATTCGCGCGATTAATAACAAAGCAAAGATTTATTCGATTTATGATATGCCAGATTGAACCAGTTCAGCAGAACTTCTTTCTAACCAAGTGATATGGTTTGTTCGTGAAGCACAGGCCATGAGGTGAAACTAGAAATATCAAATGAATATGGATCAACTGGCCAACTATTTTGTGACTGGTGCATGACAAAAGAGGTGTTGTCACTACGACATGGAATAAAAACAAGATCTAAAGCGTAACGTGTATTATTTAGAGGTGGAGAACCTCGATGATAATATCTTTGAGCATCGAACAAAATGAACGTACTAGAGGGTCCACAAACAATGGTAGATCGTTTGGTCTTGGCTTCAAGAACAATTTCAAAAGGACCCGAGGATTTATCAACATCAGACAAGTAAACAATACCCCTTAGTATGCCCGGTGGGTTACCATCTCTATGAAATGCTTGGGATCCGACTGCATCATCCTTATGCGGTGAACTCATACGTCCACGTACTAGAGTTACAAATTTAGAGGACATAATAGATTCGATGGTAGTTCGAGTTTTATCAGCATAGAAAAGCTGATAAATAAGAGACAAAGTTTCAGTTGAAAAAGAGCAACATTTATTATGGATATCCACTGATTTCCCACGTCCGCCGATCCAATCATAAAGAGGAACGTAGTTTTCTATGCATAGATCAAAATCAAGACTCTGATGAATAGAACTTACGAGGTTTTTATCGAGAAGAGTATTGGAAACATAGAGAGATTTTGCCTTGAATGATTCATAATAATCGTTGTTGCTGTGAATAGCATTGGTGTTAGATTTATAATCTTGAACACACGATAACAATAACTTATGATACTGTAAACCTAAAGCTTTTGGGTCTGGGTTGTTAGCGATATCAGAAAGAATAGCTTTAATTGCAAGTGAACAAGCCTGCTTATTCAAGTGTGTATCATCTAATGTATAATTATCAGAAAGCCGATCATCTATCGTAACTTCATCCCAGATATCGATAAAGCGTATATTATGAGATGTACATTCAGATTTGAGGAATTCATTAATCAAATAGACAACCTTATAATGAAATCGTCTAGAAAAGCTGTAACCATTAATAGCTTCAAACGCTTCGTTATTTAGTGTTGGGGGTGGTAAACAATGAAGATAGGTACGCGTAAAGCCAGATCTAACCAGCTGGGAGAGGGCTTGAAGAAGCGGTGTATAGGTATCGCGTATCAACTTCTTGATAATTTGTACACTAATAACAGGACCTGAGTCCGTTGTAGACAACCAAGAAGAAGAGCTTACGGATGGCAAAGCAAAGTCGAAACTATCACCGAGTTGTTGCAAGACTCTTGTCCGAACATCAATCTCTCCAACACAAAAAGTGATAACGGGTACCTTGCGTTTGGATTGAGAAGCAATATTGATATCAGCAGATGCTTTAGATCCAGAAATGTGAAGAACTTCACCATACTTAGAAATCAAACCGAAAAGACGAAGAGAAGAGATAATATCGGGGCGAATTTTTCCATTCTTTGAGAGGATATTGGCAGCTTGAACACCACCCAAGTATGCAGACTTGGTAATTATGTGACGCTTAGTGTAATTATTGGAGTCATAGAGAAGATTATTGTAAGCAATGGAATGACTATCACCAATAAAAAAGAACTCAAGAGGCTCTAAAAATTCTGAAAGATGAAAGTCTAAAAACACTTAAAGAAGAAGATAATGATGAACATTCTAGCGTGCCAGATGCCGAAGCAACTCGTCCTCATCACAGTCTATTACTGGAAATGAACGGGAATTAACTTCAGACTGGTGGTTAGGGAGCAAAATAGGATTAGGCAGGTCATGAACGAAATAATTGTAGAATGAATTAAAAACTGCCTTAAGTCCAGAATTTTTTATTGAACGCATATCATCCTTCCAGTACAGATGATTACGAAAACAGTGGGTTAAAATTTCATAAGAGCCAAAGTAATCAACATTTTGATCTGTCTGAACTAGCTCACCGACAGCAGCCCTTAGAACAGACTTGGAATATGTATTCGAGAGGCCAATATGGTTATTAACCATAGAAGCAGCCAAAGGAACAGGTGATATAGTCATGATGAATTTAATGTCACTATTTAACTCTCTTATTTTCTTGAGAGACAACTTAAGATCATCAAGAATTTCATTATAAAGCATGTTGTGAAACTTATAAATGGAAGGATCATAATGACCAAAACCTCTGCCAGGGCATGAAGGCAGCACTGCACCATCTCGAGTATCAAACCACGATTCAGTTAAACCAAGCGTGAAAACAAAAACATCGGCAACTGCAAACATCTCCTTCACTTTGTCTAGATGATGCTGCTGATCTAGTAAAAGCTCCTCTTCAGTTGCAAATCCATCAGGTTGAATACGAGGACGAAACGGATCTATATACGTACCATCCTTTGTACTCCAAGATTTTTGAATTGGTGTAAAATTTCCTAAGCATCTATCAACTAACTGGAGAAGTTGACGAGCTGTATAAATATTTCCAAAACGCGCGGAAAATACACCATAGTTATATGACTGCGAAATCTCAGCAGGCAAAAAAGGTGGCGCCTGTTCAGTAAAAAGATAGTTAAAGTTATTAGCTTGAAGGCTTTGGGAAATACGTTGAGCGAAGCAACTACCTGCTGAAACAATCTTAAGCTGATTGTCTAAGCAAAATTTGGGGATCTGTTTGAAGTGTGGATCTATCGGTACGGAGAAATCTGCCCAAGGAGCTGCCGAAGGCCACCTTTGTTCATCAGATATCGAATGATAAGGGAAGATTTCGTCGACCATGGGATTTTCAATCTGCTTCGCACATAATAACACCAAGAACATGAACATTCAAATCAACAGATTCTGTAGCACTTGTTTCGTCAATACATTGGCTAGCAACAGAATTGATTCAAAGAAAGAAGCAAAGCAGAGAAATAGAATTAGGCAGAATAAAAGCGAGAACTGTCTGCAAGACAGCGTTAAGGGTGATATAATAGAAAAAAACAAAATGATCAAAAAAAGTTCAGGAGTATATTATTCGGCACCGGGGAATCAAAGAATAACTAGGGAGGTTATTAATGAACTTGGTAAAATTGCTGAAGAAGAAAGTCTAGACATGGTCAGGTTATGCTTGCATGAGAGTGAGGAGTCTATACTAATGACGATGTTAATTATGATAAGGAATAAATACATATACCCCATACATCGGCATACCTGGAAAGATGAAAGTTATATGATACTACACGGTGAATGTGTATATAGAGAATATGAGGAGAATAAGTTGATATCCAAAGAAGTAAAATTATCAGCAGGTGATATTATGATGAATACAAGTCGGACATACCACTCAATTCAACCATTAACGGACATGCTATGCTTTGTTGAACATACAACTGGACCATTCAAGCCAATAAGACCAGAATATCTATGACAAGTAGTAAGACCAAGCAGCATAAATGTGTATGCTGTGGCTCTATGAGCCTTACAACAATTATAAAGTTATCACCATGCCCATTAAGTGATAACTATCAGGATACATCGGTAAAGTCTTTGGCTTTGACCTACTACCCATGTAACTTACAATTGTGCAATGATTGTGGGCACAGCCAACTTGAAAGTTTTGTTGAACCAGATGAATCTTATTCAGAATATATATATAAATCTAAAGTCACTTTAGGCTTGAACGACGCTTTCGATGAATATTCGAAGAAAGTGAAGGAAATATTTGGAGATACTGAAAGAATCGATCTTTTAGATATAGGTAGCAATGACGGTTCATTTATAAGTTCTTGTTCAAGCGACGGGATTAACGCTTATGGAGTAGAGCCAGCTGAAAATCTTGTTAAAGCTTGTAAAGGTGCAGGCTTAAAAGTAAAGCAAGGATTTTTTGATAAAAATTTCAAGATCAATGTTGATGATGATTTTCCAGGAAAGTTTGATGTAGTTACTTTTAATAACGTTTTGGCAAACATCGCTAAACCACAAGAGGCCCTAATCACCGCTAAACATTTACTTAAAGACTATAACTCTATGATAGTTGTTCAGACTGGCTATCATCCACTTTTATTTAGCAAGGGTTTGTTTGATTACATATACCACGAACATTTCTCTTATTTCTCTATTAAATCACTAAACACACTTGCTGAAAGCATTGGATTGGAATTAGTAAAATATGAACAGTTACAATTAAGAGGCGGTAGCATTAGGGCATTTCTTAGGCAAAAACAATCGGAAATTACTAAAAGCATAACTCCTAAATACGAGAGGTTTACGTGTAAAAGTGAACTAAGTGATTTAAAATGCCTAATCAATTATTCTGCACTAAGAATAAAAGAGAAATTAGACAGCTATCTAGAGAAAGGTTTTGAGATAATTGGTTATGGCGCATCACATAGTACAGGTATGTTGGTACACATGTTTGGTCTAGAACCTTACTTGTCATACCTTGTGGATGAAAATCAAGACAAAGTTGATAAATACATGCCTGGGACAAGCTTAATTGTTCAAAACAGTAATGATTTAAAGCCGAGCAAACAAACTATAGTTATAGTTCTCGCTTGGCAATATTACGAGCAAATCAAAACAAAGTTGATCAACAAGGGATTCTCAGCAGATGCAGTGCTAAAGCCAATGCTGCCATAGTGATATGTATATCGTAGTTGGAGGATCACAGGGACTTGGAAAGGAAATTGTTGAGGTCCTACTGGATAGAAACCACGAGGTGATAAACATATCACGTTCAAAGTGCTTGATCTCCTCTTCTCATCTTTCCAACATCAGTTTAGATATATCAGATTTAATGAATGCTGATGTATCCTATCTATTCAAAGATCTTGAAAAAATTGATGGAATTATTTTTTCTCAGAGATTCCGGAAAGAAGGTGTTAGCTGCAAAAGTGACTACTATATTGATGAATATAAAACCACTGTGATAGCGACATCGATTATCATAGAAGCATATCGCAAATATCAAGAATTTAGTGGTAAAAATAATGTTGGATCGATCATATTGGTTGGGTCCACATACTCAAAATCTGTAGGACTTGACCAGAACTGGAGTTACCATGCATGCAAGTACGCACAAGAAGCAATAGTCAACTATTATGCTGTGCATTCCTGTGGTAAGTTTAGTATTAATCTTGTTTGTCCAGCAACATATATGAAAAAAGGATCTGAAGAGTATTGGAACAGAAGTCGTAAAGGTGAGATATGGAAAAAATATCCAGTAAAAAACTTAGCATCAGCACGATCAATCGCAAATAATATTGTAGACATACTCATTGGAAGTACATTATTAAATACTGGCAATAAAATCATGCTTGATGGCGGCGTATCTCACCTATACCACGACCAAGAGATTTAGTACTGAAATAAACGCATAGCAGGGGGTCAATGCATCCAAATCATATAGTTAAGGTTAAGATGCTAGCATCAAAATATTATTTTATAATAACAGAATGATTATGAAATCTCATTGTAAGCAATGAGATCATCTCTTTCGCGATTGGTTTGGTTAATAAAGGATATTTGACACTCTTTAATCAGCATCTGCAAATCAATCAAAGACAGAATACTTCTATTCTCGACTGCGAAATAAAATTTGGTGTCACTTAATAATGCTTGCTTAATAAGAGTAAAATCATAACCGATACTTTCATTGAAGAATTGCTCCACAGAATAAAAAATATAATGCTTGCTCAAAGACGCCTCAATATAAGACATTAATTGATTATGACGTGACTCGAGACCAATGAATTCAGCACCATAAAAGGATATATTGAGGTTTTTATTTATAGCAAAAGCTTTGATGACCTGATGTTGAATGATCTGAGGTGTTCTTCGTGTGGAATCAAGAAAGACATAAGATTCGTTCATGAAAAGTCTAACGCTAGTTCGCTGATAGAAGAAGTTTTAAAGATACGATAATACGTAAGTGGATTGTGCTGCCCACATGGAGCGTAAAGATTTTTAAATCGCGCATTAATACACCATCTTGATTCAGATGTGGAATTAGATAGAGATCCATGGATTAAACCAGTCCAGAAAACAATCGCTGATCCATAGTTAATTTCTAGATGATCTGCACAATCAACGCATTCGTTCTTAAAGTCATCCCAAGAGTAATCAGGTGTCGAACGATATTCTTCTAGTAAAGCTTTTGTTTTCGCTAAAGGGACCAAATAAAATGATTTAGAAGCGTAGCAATCAACAAGAGGAACCCAAAAGACAAGTTCAAAGGGAGAATTAGGAGGACAGTCAGTATGTAGTTCGCTATAACGATCAGAATCAGGACATTGAAATACAATATTATTATTTCTCTGGGCATGCAAGTCTGGTCCGAGATGTTTCTCTATTGCACTTTGAAATGTTTGATAGACTATATCCGAGAAGTCATGTTCTTTACTTGTAAGCTTTATTATGTCTAAAACCATAGAGTTGGCTTCCGAGTCATTATGGATATTAGCTATTTTGTGTGCGTTGTTAAGAACTTCGGAAGAAGTTTTGGGAGGCATATTAGGTTTATATTCATCAACAAGCGATTTTGCTATAAAATTCCTGATATCATCCAGGCAATCGAGTTTATCTGCGCTTAGAATTTCATAGCCATGAGTGGACAGTTGTGGTTTATTCATTTTTAAATCCAAGAGTTTCCTCCACTAATATCACATATCATACCATTGGTTATCTTTGAAGTAGAGAGTGTTTGAAAAATAAAGTTGGCCACCTCATTGGGATCTGGTGTGTACAGACTAGGCACATTCTCAACTACTTTCGCGCGATATGAATCAGAATCTTCCATTCTTAACTTACCAAGGTACTTGTGGTCAATTGGTACAATGCCAAGTCTAAAGCCAGAGAAATAAGTATTAGGAATTTGTTGAAACACAAACGCCCGTAAAATGCTCTCTAAAGCAGCTTTGGCTCCTACATAATCAGGAGACGCTCTTAAGTGTTGAGTAACAGCTGAGAGATAATAACAGAAGTGTATAGATCTAGAATTTTGGGAATTAACAAGATGACGAATCATATACTGAGTTATAAACATCGGTATAATGCTATTGTGATGAAATACGCGAGTTAATCTATTTAAATCTGATTCGTCCTGATTAACACTGGCGGCCAAACCCCCTCCATAAAGTATATGGGTATGTATTTTAGAAAAATTTGAATCTACTAAAAAAGATATCAATTGATCAAGTGAAGTGAGTATCATTTCATGCGAATCAATGTCGAGGGGAATGATTTTATAGGACTCAGGACCCAGACTCTCGGGATTGGCATTTCGGGCAAGAATAACAACGAAAAAATTATTTTTATGGTAAATATTTAGCAAGGATCTTGATAAGCCTCGTAGTCCACCAAAGATGACAACTACGCTGTCGAAGGCAGAAATATCAAGATGCTCTTTAAAGGAAGGCATTCCAAGTAATCAATGTATCTGCTATAGTTTATTGAGTTTAGAACAAAGTCGTGTCAAGTCAGAAGTCATTTATAGATTATTATAATGAAAATCAGTTAATTCCGGTTAAGCAAGATTTAAAATCTAAGTCTGAGCATTTTTCTAAAAGAGATTTTCTGTACTCATCAGTTGGCCTAAATCACTTAGCGTTGAAGAATGCTTCGATATTAGAATTTGGACCGGGGACAGGGCAAAATGCTATCAATTGGTTAAATTATAATCCATCAAGTATAACTTTGGTTGACGGAGCGGATGCGGCAATAAAAGAAATCACTAAAAATTTCTCAGGGATAGACGTCCCCAGCAATATTAATTTGTCAGTAATCAAAAGTGAATTTACAACATTTAAATCGGATCACAAGTTTGATGTTATATGGGCAGAGGGTTGCATTCCTCATCAATCAGACATCAGCAAAATAATCAGTTCAATGCTTCATCATTTAAGCGAAGATGGTATCTTTACCTGCTCTACGATATCTGGGTTGGCTCACCTCTCAGAAACTATCAGGAGAGTAGCAGCTTCTTTGATACTGAAGAAGCTACACCCAGATATCGATGATTTAGAATTTTTGGTTAAAATTTACACCAACGATTTAAAAGAGCTATCAAATTCAACTCGATTTGTAGAAGACTGGGTCTTAGACGTAATAATACAGCCACTGCATAAAACGAGCCTTTGTTCAATACTTGATGTCATAAATATTTCAAAAAATACTCATCTGCCCTATCACACATTTCCAAAACTGTCTGATAGTATTTGTTGGTACAAAGATTTTGATCCAGTCAATTATGCAGAGGGAGTAGTTGAACAATATCACAAGAATTGTATGCATTTTATTTCAAATAAAGCCCCGAGCAAATCAAACCTCTTAGATGATGGGATCGAAGCAGAGCATTTAGGAAACTTAAGTTGGGAATATGCAGGAAAATATCAACATGGTGACATGGAATTAAAGTCTTTTATAGAAGTACTTAAAGAGCTAGACAAGCTCTATCAATCATATGATTACAGCGCCTACATGCCTAATTTATGTGATATTGCAAAATGGATGGAAGATGGATGCCAACTCACTTCTTACAAATCAATTTCAACTGGATTTTGGGGCAAATGCACCCAATTTATTAGTCTTAAAAAGCCACTAAAATTCTAAACAACTATGAAACATTTTAACGACTTCTTATCAGCTTCGATCCCGGCAGTTATTTGTATATCAATAATTTCATTTTATCTGATTTCTATATACCTATACAGAATCCAAAATGAGCAAATAGAGGGGGGTATCGGTGATGAGCTTGGCCAGTACACTATGGCAATTAAGGGTATATGGCAAAAATCAATTTGCCCAAAACTATATTCCTATAACAATATTCAAGGATATTATTGTTACCCATTAGCTTTTGCCTGGTTATGTGGTCAAGCAGGGAGAAATTCCTTAGTGCAAAAGATTTTTCGAAATTTCCCGAATGAAAATACATTATTGCCCGATCTAGATCAGCAAAAAGCTGTTGAACTTAAGTCTTCAATATTGATATTAAAGCTATTCTCTGGTTTAATTTTTCCTATTGTCATTCAACTTATAATTCTTTTAAGCTGTCTTGTAATAGGAAATTTTTCAGTACTATCGCTGATTATAGGAATCGCGGCATCATTGATAACTGATTCAGTCTTTACAACTCAAAAATATGCCATATCAACCAGAAACGTAGGTTATTTCTTATATCTTTTATTTGGCGTGTCACTCTTAAAATTTGCGATAATAAATTCAACTGGCGATATTGCATCGGGTAATAAAATCTTATTGTTTTCAAGTCTATTCTTTGTTTCCTTATTTATTCATCAATGCTCTCAAAGAAGTTCTCAGACATTCATTGTACTGCTTGCGTCAGCATCATTATTTTTGTATGAAATACGGTTGGAGTTATTGTCAATATATTTTGTTGCGCAATTTCTCTTGTTACAATTACCTTTTAGTAATTACTCTGAATTTATTAGGTCTCATTTTTATAACAGAATTCACGACTCAGAATGGAGTACACGATTATATGGTCACTTCAGGTACGGCTTTTCCAAAATTCTTTCAGGTAATGCACTGAAGAAGTTTAAAGATGATATGTTCAAACTGGATTATTTAGATAAGCATATGACAGGTTTCCCTTACTATAAAAGCAACTGGTTCGCATTATTTGGCGTGCACAGAATATACATTTATATGTTAATAATATTAATTGGAGGAGATGCAAGTAATCACATATTATTGCCAATCAAAATTGTCTTGGTTAGTACTTTAGTGCCATCAATATTGTGTTTCTTCAGGCCCTTTCAAGGATATGGATCTCTGGAGGTTTATGTATGGTCTAATATTCCTTTGGCGTTTATTGCATGCTTGCCGTTTTTAATCAATAGTATATATTCAGGTTCGCACGCACTTGTCACCTTAGTGTCAATTCTTGAGGCTATTTATATTGTATTTAAAGGTTTTTATTACAAAACAAATAAATTTTTCAAATATAGTAAAAGCATAAATAAGATTTACTCAATCAAAAGCAGTAATTTTCTTGATGCTACAGCATCTTCTTTTACTGCATCAATCCATATGAACAATATAATCAAATACATAAGATTACTTTCAATAGGCAAATCATCTGTTACTGCAACAAAGAATGAAATATCTATCATGGCACTCGAAATGCACCCACAATCTTTCATAGAAGTCTTGACGACTTATATTAATGGTCTAACCAACTCAAAGATTAGAATTAAAAACGCTTTTGTTCAGCTTGACAACATCCATTATGGATATTTTCAAGATTATGTACAATTTTTTGTAAGTCCAAATAAAATTGCAAATGTTATTAAGCCAGATATTTTGCTTGTTGACTCAAGCAGGCCTGCTTCAACAAACATACTTAGAGGTTTTTTGAAATTTCAAAATTGCGACGTCATATATAAGAGTGGTCCACTTATTCTTCTAAAAATGACTAACAAAATTAAATTACCAATCAGATGAAAAATTTAATAATTCATTTTAAGTGGCTATCAATATTTTTCGTCTAGTTGGCAAGATATTAAAATCTATTAATCCATTTCGATCAAATCATTGCAATGTCTAGGACCTTTGACTCGAAGCCAAATTGACTTTCAGGCAATTCTTCTTTCTTATTTTACCCTTGCACTCAAACCTCCTATCGCAAAAAAGTTTTTGAATTTACAATTTTGGTACTCAATTTCCTTTACATTTAGTTAATGCCCCGGCTCAATTCCCAACACCAGGACAACTCACTGCAGTGCAATCTGTTCGGGGAGCCTGAGCCGGCAGCATCAACTGCACCCACCAGCAAACCTGAGGCCGCCACCCACGATCTCAGCGACAACGAACTGGGGGCTGATGCCTTCGCACGTCCACGCACGCGCAAGACCACCTCAAGGGAGAGCAGGAGCGTATCGGCGGCTGCAAGGGATTCAGAACCCAGCAGCGACGAACCGGTCTGGGCCAACCACAGCAAACTGGACCCGCTGCAGCTCACACCGATGCTGCGCCATTACGTGGAGCTCAAAGCGGCCCATCCCGAGCGAGTGCTGCTCTACCGCCTGGGCGACTTCTTCGAGTGCTTCTTCGAAGACGCGATCGAACTCTCCCGGGTACTGGAACTCACCCTCACCGGCAAGGAGGGCGGCAAGGCGATCGGCCGGGTGCCGATGGCGGGCATCCCCCACCACGCCGCTGAGCGCTACTGCGCCGAACTGATCCAGCAGGGCTACAGCGTGGCCCTCTGCGACCAGCTCGAAACCACCCCCACCAAGGGGGCCCTGCTCAAGCGGGACATCACCCGGGTGCTGACCCCCGGCACGGTGCTGGAGGAAGGCATGCTCAGCGCCCGCCGCAACAACTGGCTGGCGGCGGTGGTGGTGGAGCCGGCCCAGGGGAAA
>MDTD01047024.1_pt1 | contig 43089 bp, 33 predicted proteins | sample 811221 | NCBI WGS metagenome assembly MDTD01 (sample SAMN05326646, study PRJNA326480) | marine metagenome | isolation source: seawater | place: Pacific Ocean: South West | collected 2011
AAAATTATTAGTTTCATTAGTGGCCGATATTTTCATAAAATATATCCTAGATAACCTTCGGACGATGTTACAACATCACATTATGGTTCTGCCACACCAGAAAACCCGAACCAACTTACGCTTAAAGATTAATATATATTTCTAAAAGTTGTTAAATTGCCTGACCATGTACTCAAGCAGATATAGAACAGCTATATTAATTGCACATACCCCCTGTATATTATATCGATAGCGTATTTTGACGACCGATAGTTAACATATGAAATCAATGTATCCTAGTATTGCAGTTATAGGCTCAAAGGGCTATCTGGGCTCACGACTCCTACAAAATCTAAACCAATTTTTTGATAATGTTGAAGGAATAGACCAACATAATTTGGCACAACTCGAGGATTGTCTCAAACGAAACGAAATGATCATATGGGCAGCAGGTTTATCTAATCACGAATTAGGTAAGCAAGATCCTTGGCTTGATATGCAATTGAATGCAATCGATGTTATTCGTGCTACTTCTCATGTAACGACTAGTCAAACCCTCATTCACATTTCTAGTACGTGTATTTATGGCAATTCTGCCGGAGTCGTTAATGAAGAGTCACAGGTTATGCCATTAGAGCCTCAGGCATATTCAAAATTTTATGCTGAAGAAATGTTGACTCATATTGCCAAAATACGTGGCTTCACACTTTTGAACCTTCGGAGTTCGGCCGTTGTTGGAGATAAGTTACCAGGAGAACCTTTATCCTTCTTAGAAAAAGTTCTAATAAGTGATGCCAAAAATGAAGTCATCGAAATTTATGGAGGCAAGCAACGACCTTGTATTTTCACACCAATTAATGATTTTTTAAGTTGTATTAAAAACTTACTTACCCTTGAAAATTGGCCTAGTCATAAATTAAATTTAGCCACTCATCAGGTAAATTTTGATAACCTTACTGATCAATTTAAGTTTAGATTCGTAGACTCCAAAATACGAAATTCTTTAAAAATAGAAAATAAAAAATGGGGTCTGCTGAATCTTAAACCTAAAACACTTACAAACACCTTAAACTACTTAGACGAATTACAAAATGAACTCAGAAAACGTTTCATTATTTGATCAAATCCAAGATGACTTACGAGATTTACTGTCTCGAGACTTTTATGTGCTGGGAGAAGAAACAAAGCACTTTGAACAAGAGTTTGCTGAGTACATGGGTGTAAAACACTGTATTACTGTTTCATCAGGAACTTCTGCATTAGTCTTGCTTCTCCGCGCATGTAATTTACCCCAAGGATCTAAAGTTTTAGTTCCAGCTTTCACACCGATTCCAACAAGCATGGCTATCTTTGAGGCCGGACTGATCCCAGAATTTGTAGATGTAGATAGAAAAAGTCTCACCTTGGACTTAGATAATCTTGAACGGCATATAGACCCCGATGTTAAAGCAATAATTCCAGTCCATATTTTTGGTAAATTATGTGCCCTAGATAATATAAATCAGTTTGCAAAAACCCATAATTTAAAGATTGTTGAAGATGCTTGCCAAGCTGTAGGTAGCCGACACCCAAATTATTCTATTGCCCAATTCTCAGTAGGGGCTGGAATGAGCTTTTATCCTACAAAAAACTTAGGTTGTTGGGGGGATGGTGGAGCCATACTAACAAACTCTAATAAACTGGCGGAACAATTTATCGAAATGCGCCATTACGGTTTTGATTCAAATTTTGAAAGTAAATCTCGCGGAGCAAACTACCGTATGGACGAATTACAAGCCTTAGTATTAAGAAAAAAATTGGCTAAATTAGAAAGTCATAATATATCTCGAAGAAATCTAGCCAATAAATGGAAACGGTTGTTGGGAGAAAAAGGGTTTCAGTATTTAGCGGAAGACGAAGAACATAACTACCATGTAATTTCTTATCTTTGTGAAAATCCTTACAAGAAAGAAGCTATTCGAAAAATTTTTAAGGAAGTTGGAATTAGATATCGTTTCTTCTATGATTACCCAGTGCAAGCCTTTGGTGGTTTAAACTTAAAACCGAAATTCCATCTTGAAAATTGCGAATGGATAGCTCAGCGTGTAATCAATCTTTACGAATCTCAGGAATGTTTTGAAGCTGTATCTAAAGTACTCAAAGATTAACAAGTTTTAGTTATCTGACGTCGGTTCTTGCACTGAATTTTCTAACTCGTCGGTTATTAAGCTCATTTCTTCTTCGACCATTTTTACTATCTGTTTCTCCAACTTAGTAAGTCTATCTGTTTGAACTTTTTTGCCTACAAAAGAATCTTCATTCCAAAGCCCTTCTTGAACTTGTCCGTCGGACCAAATAAATGTCCCGATTCCTTGCTTCAACCCTTTATAAAATTGACCAACATATTTGTGTCCACTAGCCCACAAATAACGCCCCATTCCATGTTCAGAATCATTCTGCCATTCTCCTGAATACCCCTCACCGTCTGGCCAACTACTTACACCCAATCCAGACTTCTTACCATTCAGCCAATCACCTGCATAACTGTAACCATTACTGCCAACGTAAACTCCCTCGCCATGTTTAAAACCGTTCTTAAACTGTCCCTTATAACGACCATTTAACCTCGACAATACTCCTTTACCATGCATTTTATCGCGTTTATATTCACCATAATAAAAATCTCCATTAGACCAAGTATAACGGCCATTACCGTGCATTCTTCCCTTAATCCACTGACCCTCGTAATGGTCCCCATTAACCCAGGTATATTTTCCCTCACCCTCATATTTATCATGCCTGAAATTACCGATATAAATCTCACCATTTTGTAATTTATATGTACCTAAACCTGTTCTTTGGCCATTTTCAAAATTACCGCTAAATTTATTACCATTGTTGTAAACGTAGACACCCTTACCATTTCGGATACCATTCTGGAATTCACCGTCATACTTGGCCCCATTGGAAAAAATGTATACACCCACCCCATTGAATGTGTCATCTTCCCAGTCGCCCTTGTAAGAATCTCCATTAGAATATTGCATTGACCCAGAGCCTTCACGCACGCCTAGTCTATAATGTCCTTCATAAACCTCTCCAGTAACCCAGGTAAGAACTCCATAGCCATCTCTTAAGCCTCCATTAAAATCACCTTCATATTTGTCGCCATTACTCCATGTTAAAACGCCATAACTATTAAATTTATCTTGTTCCCATGAGCCGTTATAAACTTCGCCATTTGAAAAAATCATCGTTCCTTCACCATGGCGCTTAAAATCCTTAAAGGAACCTATATACTGATCACCATTAGAGTAGACATATTTGTGTGTACCGTTTTTTGGGGGTTTAACAAGGGCTAATTTAGTTTGATCCCCTTTTGCTTCAACAGTTTGCTGTTTCTTATCATCTATATTTTCTTTTTTAGATTTTGCAGGCTCAGTAATTTTCTCCACAGAATTAGTTTCTTCTATCTTCGCAATTTTTGATTGATCTATACTATCCTTGGACGTCGTCAAGTTTTTGGATGCAATCACACTGGAACTTGTTTTTGTTGAAGTGCTGTCCTTTGAAATCAAGTTTTTCGAATCAATTTGAATTGCAGGGGTTTCTGCAGTAATAGTCACATCACTCTGCCTGTTCTCAAACTCTATGGTCTCTTGTGTATAATCATAGAAATTGCTAAACGAATCACCCTTTTGCTTCGCAGTGGTTTTAGGGGTTTTAGCCACTATTATCCGAGTTGTATTCCCATTATTAACCATTTGATAAGCTTCATTGAACCTGTATATATTTTCGATAAGTTCTCGCTCAAATTGAAAATAAAATGCTATCGTGGCTGCTAAACCACAGCCAAGAAACAAACGTCTGAAGAACTTTGCATAGCCACTTGAAGAATGCTGCACTTCTGCATTACTCGATTTAACTTTTGCAAGCTTTTCATCCACATCATTCGCTCTTCTCTGTGCATTTTCTTCAACTTTCTTTATTTGCATGAGAATATCTTGAAGCAATCGACTGGTCTTCGGATCAGAGCGCTGAACTGAAACTTTACTTACAGTCTTGTGTTCAATTTTTTTCGAATCGTCACTCTTCGAAATAGCATTTTCATTGGAATGCGGACTCTTTCTTCCAATACTTTTTTCCAAAACAGGGGAATCAATACCAACCATATTATCGAACTTAGGAAGTTCTAAATCCTTTGAGGATTCTTCTTTTACATCACTTTCAAGAGGTTCAGGTTTTGTTATGGTATTTTCAGTATCTTTGACTATTTTATTATCATCTTCGATGACAACATCTTTTACTTTTTCATCAACTTTTACAGGCTCTTCCACTGGAGCTAGAAAGTCATCAAGTGCTTTCTTTTTAGAGCTTTCTACAGATGGTTTAAGATCCAGATCAAAAGTAAAATTCTCAAGCTCTTCATTCTCAGAAGTATCAGTAGGCTCTATTTCATCATGATCGTGAAAGATCGCCGATTGGTGTCTTTGATATAAAATATCGCGATAATCGCGATACATATTACTGGCCTCTAACCAATCAAAACGTTTCAATACCTCCAAGGCACTGTCGGCCATTTCCAGATCTTCACTATCAAGCATTACTTTCAAGAGTTCTAAAGCTCGAACTGTGTCATCAAAGCTAATAGCTATAGCGGCCATTTGTTTTACACGTTCACTGGAGTCTTTAATCATTGTATCCAGCAAAATTGGCAATTTGCGACTAGAATGCAAACCTCCAATACCTTCAATGGTGTTGGCACGAATACGATCATCTTCATGATTTAAATATCCAAGTAATACATCAAAAATTTGCTCATTATCATGACTGGCACCCAGTAAACCAGTAGTCTTTGTAAGCTTGGATATTACCCACGGATGATCTTCCGTTTCAATTAGTGCCAATAGGTGAGGAACCGCTTGCGAAACTCCTTCGGATTCAAAAAATTCCAACACCCTTAATCGTTCGCGAAAATCGGTGCTTTGAAGGTTTTTTAGCTCTTTTTCAAGCCTAGAATTCGAAGTTTCCTTTTCCTTATAAACATCAGGAAACTTATGTTTGAGATGTTGAATTACTTTTTTGCCGTAGGGAGAAAGACCAGTATACAAATTGTAACTAGCAATCTTATTAATGAAGACGATTGCTTCACGATCATCCGGGCTTACAACTTGCGCCAGCTCCTGAAGCGTAGCAACTCTTTCTTGAAAATCGTCGCTGTCTCTAATTCTCTGGATCAGTTCCTCAACTGAAGCCATCTGCAAATCTCCTCAAATATCATATCTATTTTAGTACAAACTTCATGAACTAAGTCATCCACTGTAAGAAAATATTTTTGGAAACTAGTAATTCTTACAAAAAATAACCAGTATGCCCCTTCGAGTGCTGTCGACACTGACACTAGTGGGAATGTCTAAACTTTCGTTGGATATAAAAGTCAATTAGTCAGAGCCTTACATAAATGCCCTTTTTGATAACTTTTTGTATGCAATTTGCATTAACTTAGACGCCCCTTTTCGCCGAAGTTCCTTGGGAACCCTGACATCAATAGGAGAGGGCTGCTATGCCTATACTTACAAAAAAACTGAATCAATTGGAACGTATGAGCCAACAAGAGAGACTACTTGCATTCAACGAAATCCATCGATCAGAACATGAAGTAATAAATGATTTTCTGAGTGCTATTATCAAAGCACCCCGCAAAATTGCCATGGAATACCTTGATTTTTGCATGGAGCACAGTGAACAAGGTGGTCTTAATAGCCTACATCATTTAGTTTGTGATCCAAGGTGTAGGTATCGAGAGAATGTTTTAGATTGCCTTGTTTCCTTAAAATCGCAATTTAGCCCAGATATTCTATTTAATTTATTTGATAATTCGAATGTTCAATTCAGAAAGAAAATATTGAACGCTTTAACCAATTGGAATATTACTAAAGCTAATGATGTGTTAATAAGAATATTAAGCCGATCAGAACCCGAAATATTGGCTCTAGCCCTTGATATCTTAAGTAATTGCAGGGATCTAACAAATATTCATTCGGTTGAAAGTTTGTTAAAACATCCAGTTCCTCTAGTACGTAATAAAGCCTTAAATGCAATGCTGAGTTTAAACAAGGAAACCTGGTTCATCAATCAGCTTAAATCACTTCCAAAATTAGACCCTTGTCAACAAGAAGATATTTTACAATGCTGCTTAGAACATACAGAAACAGTGGAACTCCATCTAATTCTTCATAATGATCTTCCGGATAGCTGGATTCATCAATTGCTTAAATCCTGGCCTAAATCCTCTGATTACTCAGATCAATTAGCGGTCTTGAATCTAGTGCCTAACGGAAGCCAAAGAAGTTCACTAACCGCTTTACAGTGGTTAACACAGCAACATGTCGACCCCAAACTAAGCTCAGAAATTTGTAAGCTTTTACGATCTGAAAAATACCACATTTTTCACAACCTTCTATTGAAAGTATTGAGCTGTATCCCCTTTGCTGAATGCCACGAAGACTGGAAAAAGTTATCAAAGAAACTAAATTCTGCCACATTTGAAAGCTACTTCAGAAATCAACTTCGACTTCACATTAATCAGAATTCAGTAGAAGACTACCTTAACGGTATGTTGACTTCTTTGGATCCACTAGAGATTTTGAGAGGTTTAGAATGCCTTCCTTCTGAAAAAATAGACACTAATGTCCTAGAAGATCTCAAACAACACAATGAAATTGAAATATCAGATTCTGTAGAGAAACATCTGCAAAATTATCGTGAAAGTAATTTAGAACAAAGAATAAGTTTAGCAAACCAAAAAATGGAGCAAGGTGATGTTAATCAGGCCCATTGGATGTTGGAGGAACTTTTTAATCAAGCAAGCGAAAATTCTCGATATCTTTATCTTTTTGCCCAAACTAAAAGAGAGCTGAAAGACTTAGTTGCCTCTAGAAAACTTCTTCAGAAATCTCTACAGATAAATTCGAGTCAACAAGATGTGCGCAAATCGCTCGCAAGAGTTGAACTAGACAGTGGTAATACACGCAATGGACTATCTTTAATTCTCGAGTGTATGGAAAAGAATAATCATGATGCATCTTTAAAACTATGGTTGTTTGAAGCCTACGGTAAATTAAAAGAACTTGAACAAGCATATGTAAGTTTCTTTGATGTACCAAGAGCCATACTTCAAATACATCATTGGGAAGCCTTTATAAAGTACTGCTTTAAGCTTAAAAAGTATCGAGCAGTCATTGAACATTATGAAACTTATATACAAGAGCTTAATGAATCTTCACCTTCATATCACTCTCAAACTTATTTAGCCTTGTCATATCATCTCACTAAAAACCAAACTAAGTATGAGAAGGAAGTTAATCAATTAAAGTTTAGATATGATAATGAAGTTAGCCAGCTAAAAGCATGGAAGTTACTTGATCAAATAACCAAACAAAAGTCAATTCGAGGGTTTTATCTCGAACAGCGTGCCAAACTATATTCAGATAGTGAAATTGCAAGAAAGGAATGGTTGGAATTTAATTTGATCGAAAAACCGGAAGTAATTTTAGATATATCTGAATTAGACAATACAAATTATGGACGTAAAATTAAAGCCAAAGCTCTTAGGACCTTGAATAGATTTGAAGAAAGTACCGAAATTTTAGAAAAACTATACCTAGAAGATTCAAGTGATGAAAGTATTCCATGGGAACTTGGATTAAATTGGTTTAATGCAGGTCGTCACTCTAAAGCCCTAAAATATTTTCAATTTTACGAGCACCATCATTTACCACCGCAAGGGTTTGGATATTACTTAGCCATATGCTACTTGCGTATTAATAATTATTCCCAAGCATGTACAAGTTTAACTTACACCTTAGAAGAAAGACCTTTTCACGAACCTAGTTGGGTCTTACTTTTAGATCTGATGGAAAGACAAAAACTTCCGCAAAGCCTTCATGAATATTTGGGTGACATACCCGCTGCGCTTAGCGAAAATAGCGAAGCTTTGTTACGCTACATTCATTTGATAGAAGATAGCGATATTAGCTTGGCCGAAGATCTATATAAATCTATTCTAAGCGAAGATAATACACACTATCATGCTAATTTAGGATTAGCGCGGATGTATTTGAAGATAGGTAAGACTTCTAGCTCTTATCATCATTTTCACAAGATCCGTAAAGAGTTAAGTGAAGAGTGGTTTGAGCTGTATTCAGAGGCCGCAGAGCGTAGCCTAAATTATTCTGAAGCTTTTCGTCTTTATCTTCAATTGTGTAAGGATGAATATCAATTCACAAATCTCAAATCGAAGATTCTAAATTTAATTACAAAGTCGGATTCGTTTTTCGCAATTCATAAAAAGTGGAAGTGGGAAGATTTTGAATCCCATCTACAAGTACTTTCAGAATTTCCACTGCTTCACTATAAAATGGCTGTTTTAAGGTTTAGAGAAAATAATCTTGAATCATCTCATAAACACTTAAAAGCTCTTCGGGCTCATCACGGTTCTTACAGGCGATCTGATTATTTGTTAGCAAAAATTTGTCTCAATGAAAAAAACAATAATCAAGCTAGACTTCATTTAGAAGATGCACTACTTAATGATGATCCTCAAATTATACAAATTCACAACTTATTAGCACCAATCTACATACAACGAAATGAGAATGAACTAGCCCGCAAAAGTTTGTTAAAGCTTTATTCTTCAAACACCAACAGAACTAAAGCTCTTGAATCACTTTATGAACTACATAATCGTGAAAATCAACTAGGCCAACTACTGCCTTTATTGGAAGAAGAAGTTACAAAAAATGAGTCCTCTAATTTAAAGAAATTACTTGGGCTTTCCTATTATAAATTAAGAAAATTTCCTGAAGCTAATGCAGCCTTATCTGAATTAGAAGATCAAGAAGCTCGCTTTTATAGATGTTTAAGTCTTAATCAGATGAATGAGTTCACGCTAGCTATCCAATGCTTCAAAAATTTGGAAAAAGAAGCTTATCATTTTGAAGATTTCCATTATCACTATGGAATTGCCCTAGTTGAACTAAATCGATTTCAAGCAGCAAGGAATCAATTTAAATGTTCAATAGAGTTAGATGAACAAATATGGAATAGTAGATGTGAATTAGTACGATTACATTTGAAATGTTTAAATCCTAATCTGGCATTACAAGACTTCAAACTGGCGATGCAAGAAAAGTTTGATCTTGAACTTTGCTATGAGATGGTTCGCATGTGTTTTCAACAAGAGAAACATGAAGTTATATTGGAAATTTTTCAAAACAACTCGGATGCATTAGCCCTTGAGGCAGAGCCAGAAACCTTTAATAAGATCTGTCAGGCTTTTCTATTATCAACCCATTCTATTGCAGATAGCGAACAGAGCTTGGAAGTTTTACAAATTTTTCATAAAAAAGATGCCGAAGGCTTACGCCAATTTCTATGTAGAAAAGATGTACATGATCAAATTAGGCTTAATTTCTTAGTGTTGGCTCATAAAAAATTTGTAGATCTTAGCTACCCATCATTTGAAATAGGCTGTATTGCCTATATGCAGGAAAACTGGGAGCAATCTTTACAATGGTATTTGGAAACGGAAAAACGACATAAAACTGAATCCTTATCTACTCAAGATCTATTTGAAATTGCTCATAATATGTCACATATATTTTACAGAAAAAATGATCTACAAAACTGTAAAATATATGTTGAAAAGGCTTTAGCCATTCAACCTGAGAATATTGAAATGCTTGAAAAACTATCCTATCTCCTTATGCGAGAAGGTAAAACTGAGGTGCAATCAAAAATAGACCAAAAACTCTTCTTTCTAAAGCCTGATAATGCCAAAGTTTCTGAAAGGCTAATCGATTGGTTTGAGAAAGTTGGAAACCTTCAAAACGCTATTTATCATCTCAAAAACTATTTAAAAAGCTATCCTTCGGATTATCAAAGATTGAAGCAACTTGCACAAATATCTAATCAAGCAGGAATGAATTCATTAGAACTCTCCGCTTTGAAAAAGCTAGAAGAGCTGGGTAGCAAATTAGATCCTGACCACCATCTCAAAGTAGGTCGAGCAAGTCTATCTCTAGGTCAACAAGAGCGAGCGGCCATGGCGTTTCAAAAACATTTATCTAAAAATCCTGAAAGTAGCGGTTTACATTTTCAACTTGCCAAACTCTATCGACAACAAGGATATTTACAAAAAGCCAGACTCACTTTGCTTGAAATATTACAACAAGATTCAGCAAATCCAGTAGTTTGTTTTGAATTGGCTAGCACATTTTATGAAGAAAAAAACTATCAAAGATGCCTCGATACATTAGAACAACTTTTCAGAGTTAAACCTTTTCACGTTGAAGCTAATGAATTATTAGCAAGAGTACATTATCAACAAGGTCACAATAACTTGGCAATGAAAGCACTTGATCAAGTGCTACAAAATGAACCAAATCATCATGATGCATTACTAATGCAGGCCCGTCTTTACAGGTCGGAAGAGATTCATGAAGAAGCCTGTCGACTTTATGAAAGACTGTTTAAGTTGACACAAAAGGAAGAATATCTTTTAGAGATGAGCTTGATTAATATCAAACTGGGTCGCAATACAACAGCAAAAAAGCAGCTACAAAAACTATCTCGTGAAACTGAAGTTAATGGTAAATTGTACAAAATGGCACGTAATATACTCCGTCAGCAAGCTTAATAAAGCCATACTTCATGATCAACTTACTTAGCTTGGTTTTTATCAAAGTCAAGTGCTGCTAAAATGTGAAATTGGAGGAATTTCAAAATGCCAACAATTGCCATTGAAGAGGTCACACCTGGCGTTGTCCTTGATCAAGAGATTATGGATTTAACGAGGGAAAACGTAGTTTACAAACCGGGTATACGACTTACAGCCGAAATAATTAACAACATATTATCACTTGAATATCTAGAAATTAAGGTCAAAGAATTTTCAGAAAATGAATCGAACGAACATGCAGTAAATAATATCCCAATAAAAACTTATAAATCTGGAGATTTTATATGCTTTCAAGGGGAGCCTGCTGGTCATATATATATATTGCAAAAAGGGATTATCCAAGTAATAGCCACAGAGACTGACCCACCAATTGATGATTTGGAAAAAGCTAAACAATTCGTCCAAAAATCTGGAAAAGTGATCAGCCAAATCAGAGGAAAAAATACGAAATTCGGAGAGATGGCCGGAATCCTAAATGGATTAAGAAGCGCATCTATTAAGTGTAATACCGATGTTGACGTTGTGGAAATCTCTACTAATGAATCTGCATTTAAGAAAACATTGCTTTATAACCCTAAACTGGGATTATCAATCGCTAGCACCATGGCTCAAAGACTATTGAGTGTGCGTAAAGCTATAGCAGATATTCATCAATATTATGATGTATTGTCAAAAAAAATAAATATTTATCAAGCTGCTTTTGAAAAAATAAAAAAATCAATTACTAAAAAATCAGAATCACAATTAAAAGAGTGGTTACAAAAATTAGTTCAAGAACTAAAAAATATTCCACCTCTATCAGACTATCAAAAGTTTAAGCCTAAGAACGTAAAAAGAATAGGTGAGCCTTATCCACTCCAAGAGCAAATATTGCCACCGGAATATGAATCCAATATTCCTATTAATTCTTATTTAACCGTTGCAGGAAAATCACAAGAAACTTTTTTTATTCTAAGAAAAGGTAAGGTGGAAGTACCCATCGATGAAACTAATGTGAAATTATATCGAGAACCTGGATTAATATTGGAGGGTATACATCCTATTGCTGACGGTAAAAATTATTCTGGCTCACACAAAGAAGAACTCAGAAGCATAACACCAGTGCGACTTTATAAAATACCAGTTAAAGACTTCGAAAGAATTTCAGCAGAAAATCCTCCCGTAATTTTATTTGTATGTAAGTGGATTGCTAATGAATTAACTATTGACGATCAATATATGCTTAATCTTCTAGATGCCTTTGAAAAAGATCTTAGTACACTGTCGATTGGCGATACAAATTACAGAAGAGCTTATAAAAAATTACATAGATTACTTGAAAAATTCTCTAAAGACCCACTTCTTACTAAAACCGAACTTGCGCTGGCCGCTACGCTTAGACAACAAATTGATAAGGATTATGGATTGTTAAAAGATGGTATCAATCAGGTCCATTTACATAAACACAGTTAAGCCTTAAAGCTAAGCTAATAATCTTATAAAATGAATTCAGAGCTTTATTACTGCCAATTAAGCGATCTAATTGTCTCGAAACGAGAAAGCACAGTACTAAGCTCTGGTGGACAAATTACAAATTTGTTATCGGAAGAGGCTCTAGTAAAAGAAGGTGATATTTTTAAACCTCTTCCTTGGACGCAATATTCAAAGTCACAAGTTAAACATTATTTAGCTCAACTTAAGAATGATAGCTGGATTTACTTAGATCCTTTTGAGCAGGAATTTCTGGTCAAAATAAAACATAAATACAGACTTAAAGCCCTAATCAATTTTTTACTATCCGAAAACAAATCTTGGGAGCAAATTAAAAGCAAAGAATCAATTATGTGGATGATTGATTCTGAACATAAATTATTATTAAAGTCTTTCTCCGTTACTGAAAACTATCTAATTATTCCGCACCGATTATCAACTTTTACCCGTGAAATTGCTTTACCAAGTAATTTCAGTTTGTTGATAGATCCCTATTTTCAAGATAGATACTATAAGGCTATTTTTATTTGGATAAAATTGATGACTGAGCCATCAATAAACGAAGCACCTTCGTCCAATCAAATCAATGAGTGCTTAGAATTATTGAAGGTTGTACTACAAGATTTAGGTGATAATGTAATAGATATAAGTAATGAAGTAAAAACTCTACATGTCGAAACTACAAATAGTTTAATGGCTGAGACTGGCCAATTCTATTTTGTTTTAGACAATAAAGCGGGGTTATCAATACAGTTGTTAGAAAAGAAAAGTCATAAAGTTCAAAGACATATTCGTAATTTAGATCTTGATCCTCTTCGAATACTAAAAAACCCAAATCAATGGACTCTTCTTTTATATGATCTTATTCACATGCATATGCATGATATTAACTTACAAACAAAACTAAATTTTGGCTGCGAGTCACCATTTCTGTAATCGTATCTCTCGACAATATTAGTAATTGAATTTGCGCAAAGAGGTTTACTTTATCAACAATTCTCAAGTGGGTTCTCGCCAGCATTAAAAACTTCGTAAAGATATTTAAATATCCTATGTTCGCCACTATGAATGAATAACCTAACACCTTGTACTACTTAAGAGAACAAGTTATATTGTGGCTTTCCCGGTGGAGTGTCCGAGCTGGCCGAAGGAGCGCGACTCGAAATCGCGTGTACGAAAGTACCGTGGGTTCGAATCCCACCTCCACCGCGGAAATATACGATTTCAATACAATCTTTATTTTAGTTGCTAAGTGAAATGTTAATCATTGGCAGTATAAATCTTTACCTGTATCATAGATCATCTTCGGTGGAGTGTCCGAGTGGTCGAAGGAGCGCGACTTGAAATCGTGTGAGTGAAAGCTCCGTGGGTTCGAATCCCACCTCCACCGCTCCTTAACAAATATCAAATGTGTATTTGAGAGAATAACTATGTCTAAACTGACCAAAGTGACCTGTATTGAATACGGTGATTATTACATTAACCGAGATTTAGTAACATTCATCAGCTCGGGTGAAATTAGTGAGTTGGAAGGTGTAAAATCTGAACAGATTTTTATCCACTTCAGTGGCGGAAAAGAATCCGCCATGCTATTCGTTGATAACAAGGAAAAAGTAATCGACGACTTAAATGCTCATTAAATCTTTAAGTTCCTGAGATCACGGTGGATAATTATGAAAACCTCAATTCTAATTTGCTTAGTTTTAACCTTAACTACCGTTTCACTTAAAGCAAGACAGCTACCCAATCTTACCAATGCCGAATTACAAAAATTACCACTTGATGGCGGTAAAAACTTTAATCGACTTATTTTTGAAAAGAGCCCTTATCTTCTTCAGCATGCAAGAAACCCTGTAGACTGGCGTCCATGGTCTCAAGAAACCTTGAATCTAGCTCAGAAAAAGGAGAAACCAATCTTTCTTTCTGTAGGATATTCCAGCTGTCATTGGTGCCATGTAATGGAACGTGAATCCTTCAATGATATTGAAACCGCAAAAATATTAAATGATAATTTTATTCCAGTAAAAATTGACCGGGAAGAGCGACCTGACATTGATCGAATCTACATGACTGCTACACAGTTAATAATGCAAGGCCGAGGTGGATGGCCTAATAATGTTTGGCTCACACCCAATGGATTGCCATTTTATGCAGGCACTTATTTTTCGAAAGCAAAATTTCAAAACTTACTTTCACAGCTTACTCTTAAGTGGAGTAACAATAGAGAAGAGGTTATTAGTAGCGCAAACTATATAAATACTTTGCTTCAACAAATGCTTAGTCTAGAACCTCGAGAGGCCATTAATGTCAGCGAGCAATACTTAAATAAAATGTTGCAGAGACTTGAAAGTCGCCTGAATAAATTAAATTCTTCTTCTACTAAAGGACCTAAATTTCCACCTCATCAAATTCTACACTTCATCACTAACCAAAGTTTAAAACGAACCAAGTTCAAAACAAAATTTGCAGCTTCGATTGATTCAGCATTACGACTTTTAAAAACTCTTGCTTTCAGCGGTTTATATGACCATCTTGCAGGCGGCTTTCATCGATATTCTACTGATGGAAGATGGTTTCTTCCACATTACGAAAAGATGCTTTATGATAACACTCAATTAGCGCAGTCTTACGCAGCAGCTTATGCTATTAGTAAAGATTCTTTCTATAAAAACGTCGCTTTAGAAATTTTTGATTTTCTAGAGCGTGATATGATCACCAAGGAAGGCTTGTATGCTTCTGCTATTGATGCTGAAAGTGAGAACCAGGAAGGTCTATTCTATTTTTGGACTACTAAACAATTACGCAAAGTTCTAAATGAAAATGAATATTTAAACTTTAGTAAACGTTATGGAATTAGAGAAAAAGGTAATTTTAAGCCCGAAAATGGAAGTAAAAACCCCGGATTCAACCTACTTTCAAAAGCCCTGGAAAAAAATTGGAATATTGATAAATTAGTTCGCCAAAAGTTATGGAAAGAACGATCCAAAAGAGTCTGGCCTCTAATTGATGATAAAGTATTATGTGACTGGAATGCATTAGCTATCGAAAGTCTAGCGAAAGCATCCAAATGGCTCAATAGCGACAAATTGCTTATTCGAGCCAAACGTATCGCGAACCAACTCATCAATTTATTGTGGTCTGAGAAAACTTTGTATCATCACGGGCGCAATGGACAACATGGAGAAGTTGCTGCCTATCTCAGTGACTATGCTTATCTAGCTAGAGCTCTAATAAGTTTGAGTAGGGTCACTGGCGAATCTAGTCATATTGAAAAAGCTCATAAACTACTCAAAATTGGTTGGAAAAAGTTTTATGATGAGAAGTCAAAGAACCTGTTCAACTCTTCTGATGAACACCAAGATTTAATTTTTCGAGTACTGGACCTTGATGACAATGTACTTCCTTCAGCACCAGCTGTGTTTTTGGAAGCAAATCTCGAATCTAAAAATCGTCAATTAAGATTAAAAGCTATGAAAATTATTCCCTACTACATGGGACAACTTATTGACAATCCCGCTGGATCGGTAACCTATTTAAATTCGTTACTAACTCATATCGAAGACGCTAAAGAATTCTCCATCAAAAAACCCCAATCAGCTAATATAAAAAAATCATTAAAACTAGAAAAACATCCTCTAATAATTGAAGCTAGTTCTTCAAAAAAAACTGTTAATGTCACAATTAAAATAAAAGATGGATTCCATATTAACTCCGCAGAACCCTACCAAGAATATCTGATACCAACCCGCTTAGATGTAGTAAATAAAAACCAGATTACTTACGGAAAAATTATTTATCCTGATGGAGAAGATTTAGAATTAGATTTTTCTGATGAAGAGCTTTCTGTGTATGAAGGTATTCTAAATTTAAAATTTAAATATGAACCAAAAGATTCATCCGTCTCAAAAATCCATCTAAATCTAAATACGCAAGCCTGCAGTGAGAGCGAATGTCTACCACCTCAAAAACATGAGATAATATTAGATATATAAGAAATCAATATTGTCTCTAGATACTATGAACGCCGAAGATTTAATAAAACATTTTGGATTAGTGCCATTACCTAAAGAAGGCGGATTCTATCTTGAAACTTATCGTAGCCCCGCACAAATTCCAGGGACTATTTTGCCATATCAAGACTCAAAATCATTCTCAACTGCAATATATTATTGTTTAACTAAAAATACCTTCTCTCACCTGCATCGTCTTCCAACAGATGAAATTTATCATTTTTATTATGGTGATCCGGTGGAGTTATTCTTTTTAATTGAAACTCCGACACCTCGCTTTGAGGTACATTTATTAGGAAGCGATTTTATGTCCGGTCACTTACCCCAAATTAAAGTTCCGGCCAATAGCTGGCAAGGGTCGAGACTAGTTGATGATGGTGAAGTAGCTTTAATGGGCACTACAATGTCACCTGGATTCGATTTTAAAGACCTTGAACTTGCAGATTATGAAAACCTTAAACGATTGCTGCCAAGAGCAGATTACTGGTTAAAGCTACTTTGTACCTAAACTACCAGTAGTCATTACTTACCAAAACCCCATTAACCATACTTATGTCTAAACTGTATACCTGAGATATATTTAAATTATTAAGAAACCCAGCAACTAATATGAGGTTACTCACATCCGTTGCTGCATATTCTCCACCAATATCTTCATCACTAAGATCATAAGAGTTTTCCAAAGCTTCATTCACAGACCCCAAATCATACACTGGCATATTTACCTGATTACTAACTGAGTAAGAATGGACTCCTCCTATTCCATATACCCTCGTTCGTGAATCTGCAAGTTTTTGACGGAGTACAGGTGGTACTCGATTGCTAAATTCCTCAACGATTAATATTCCTAATTCTCCTTGTTCACGGATGATGGGATTAGGTGATGATATTGTCATTGAATTTTTCATTTGAACCTTATTAATGAACATATTCTTAAAAGAAATACTAGCCAATATAGCCTCAAAGGTAAAAGGTTCAGGGTCCTCGTCGATCATGCTTGAAAACTGCATACTACCGGCTCCAATTTCCCATACCGCGATATCCTTACGAGGAGTTTGAACAGTTGATCTTACTGCTTCAAAACTTAATTTACCTTTTTGCTTTGGACTAAGAACAAGAAAAGAAAGATCAAACCATTTTTGCAGTTTATTGGAAAATTCATTGGCATTTATGGCTCTACGAAACACGGATGTACCCACAGCCAAACTACGCTCCACCTTGTAAGGTTTCGCAAGATTGAACATTTCTGAAATAATTTGTAATCCTCTCCACATAATCTTCCGGCTCAATTCCTTTTTACCCGATTTAAGAAGATCATCTTGAAAGTCTATTCTTCGTGAAACTCTCACAAACACATCAGAAATTTTACTGTTACAAAAATCCACCTCAGCTACTGCCATTTTTATAGCGGTAGAACCTAGGTCTAAAGCCATTCGAACTTCATGACAGTTTTTTGAATGTACTTGCTGCATCAAGCCGAGTATTAAAAAACAGAATAACTTCATTAGATCATTTAGTTTATTTGAAGAAACAGAGCTTTTCAACTCATGTTAATTATTCGTTTGACACCTAATTTTAAAATCGTCTTTAAGGAACATCTTTTATTATTTCATGCTGTCAAACTTGCAAATAGTTTCATTTAAAGTAACCATTTAATTATGTCTAAACCTGTTTATCACAATGCATACTGTGGAATTCAAATTGGACTAGTTCATGCAAGTTTCCCATTTACTCGCTTAAGAGTTCATCAAAATAATTTAACTATAGAGTCGCTCATAGGGAATTATTCCTTCTCGGCAGAAAAATTAATCGAAATTGAGTGTAAATCGCACTGGATGGGAGCTGAATATATATTGAAGCATTCTCGACCAGATTATCCTCAAGATATACAGCTCGTTTTCTTAAGAAATCAAGGACAAGAGTTCTTTAAGACAATTGAGCAAAATGGTTTTTTTCCGAAAGGGAAAATTGATGATTTGCCGCTGCCTCGATCACCAATAGCATTTAATATTCCCAGAGTTTTTAGCTTACTGGTGCTTGTAGTCCAACTGCGTTTACTTCTAAATATGATATTGTTTTGTCTTACGGGAATCTTAATCTGCTACTTGTTTGAAAAAAATAAAACCTTCCAAAAGTTTTTATTAATGCCTAGCCGTTATTATTCTGAAGTCCAGCATTGGAATCGCTCAGCGACTATTTTCTTTCTAACTTTTTTAGTTTCTGGCTTGCTCTAAATTGATTAACTCAGGTTTACATTCATCCTGAAAATTTAATATCGACTTGATTAAGTCTGCAGGTACTTTGGCTTTTTCATCCTTGTTGTAGTCGTAACAAACAATCAATCCGTTTCCATTTGCCGCTAATTTTTGATTTTTAAGAGAAAAAATTGCATGACTTATTTCATAACGGTCGTATTCAATTCTTGAAACACAGGCACCTAATAACAATTCATCTGGATAAACTAAAGGTATCCTGTAACGGCAATCTGTAGAGTGTAAGATAGGGCCTAGATTTTGAGATTGCATAATATCGAGTACGCCTAATTTCTCAAAGTAAGCAATACGAACACTTTCGAATAGTCTAAAATAAGCCACATTGTTTAAATGCTGAAAGGCATCCATCTCGCCCCATACTAAACTCTGCTTGAGAGTAAATGGATATTGCTTATTAAACTCAGAAATTTGCATCAACTTTTACCAAAGAACATTTCGCTCATCATCACTCTCCAAAAAGTCTTTCAGATCAAGAGTGGTAGTCTCCCAGGTACGACTCCTGGAGGGCATTTCACATTCTCCACAATTATTGCTACCTGGACCGATATGCTCAAGCGCTATCATTTTAACTGGATGCAGTGCTACGCAAAGCATATCAGGAAATTCAGGATCTTCACTTACAACCGACACCTTGCGAATTAGAGCGTATTCTTTACCGTCAAACTGCGCTATTTCACCATATAGTTTTAAGGTTACTTCGTATTCCATAACAATTAGTTTAGCACTTTACCAGTAGCTTTCGTATGCCATTTTCTAAACCCTCTAATGTCATCGGGAACATTGGTATTTCGGAACTTATTTTAATTTGAGTTTGAGATTCCCATAGAGTGTCCGGATTTAGCCAAATTATTTTTGAAAATCTTGCTTTAAGCTGCATTAATCTTTGCCAACCCGTCATACCTTCTAAACTTGAATCGGATCCATAAAATAGATGTCTATAAAAAAATTCCTTATCAGCACTTAAGTGAAATAATTCATAAGGTGCCATAGCAGCATCTCCAACAATAATTACACAAGTATCATTATTTAACTGAGTCATCAAATCGTCTAATTCGACCCCTTCTGTATATTTCATAGTGATATCTGGATAAACTTTGTCATAAAAAATATTATGAAAGTAGTAGTGTTGAAATTCACGAAAATGATTGATTTGATGGGCGGCGCTAAATAGTGCAGAAACCATTTCCGCAAAAGGGGTCATACTCCCACCTACGTCGGTAAGTAACAGTAGTTTTAACTGATTTTTTCGGGAGGCTTTGTAAACTACCTCTACTTCTCCGCCCTGATCGCACGATTTACGGATGCTAGATGGAATATCCAGTTGTGGTCGTCCGGTTCTATGAAGATATCTCAATGATTTAAGAACCATCTTCCACTGCCTTATTTCGATAGTGCAATCTTTGCGATACTCCGCAAATTTTCTCTCGCCCGCCACTGCTAATGCCGAGCCATGTTTAGATTCACCACCTACTCTTATACCCGCAGGATTATAACCACTGTGACCGAAAGCGGAAGTACCGCCAGTCCCTATCCAATAATTTCCACCATCATGCCGTCCTGTCTGTTCCTCGATTCGTTTTATGAATTCTTTTAGCAAGTTTTCGGATAAAATATTTTGAGCAGCTTCTCTAGCCTCTAGGTTTAACTCCTTTTCCAATGCGTCATGAAGCCAGTTTTCCAACTGGTTCCTAAATTTCGTATCTAAATTTATAGCTCCGGAAAAACAACGAGAAAATGCAAGGTCAAACCCGTCATAATGACTTACATCTTTTACCAAGCTAGCTCTTGCAAGATTATAAAAACGATTAGAATCAAAACTATCATTTGTCTTTAAACTGTAGTCAATTACTTTTAGAAAGTCTAAATATTCACGTGGTCCAGTAGGAACCCTCTCAGCACGTAAGGTATAAAAAAAGTTGAGAAACATGCTTAATCTGTCTAAGAACTTCTTATGAAATCTTCTTCCGTTTTCATCAATGTACCTAAGAAAGGGATTTTATTACTTATATCCAGATTAACATCTTGATTGATTAAGATACTCAACCAGTCAATTAATTCACTGGTGGAAGGCTTTTTACGTATATTTTGCTGATTTCTTAACTGATAAAATATCCTTAGTGAGTTGCGCAAAATATTACTTTCAATTTTAGGAAAATGAGATTTTATAATCTTAGTCATAAGTTCCCGATCCGGAAATTGAATGTAATGAAATACACAACGCCTCAAAAAAGCATCTGGCAATTCTTTTTCGTTATTGGACGTTATTACTACAAAAGGCCTAATTTTGGCCTGAATTTTTTCACCCGTTTCCAGTATTTCAAATTCCATACGGTCCAATTCTCGCAATAAATCGTTGGGAAACTCAATGTCAGCCTTGTCTATCTCATCGATCAATAGCACACAAGGGCTATTAAGTGAAAAGGCTTTTCCCATACCCTCTAATTTGATGTAGTTAGAAATATTTTTGACTTTGTTTAAATTTTGTTCATCCAGATCCAAAAAACGCGAATCGTGAAGCCTAGAAAGAGCGTCATAAGTATACAATCCATCTTTTGCCAAAGAAGTGGATTTCACATGCCACTCAAATATTGGTAAACCTTTTATTTTGGCAACGTGCTGTGCAAGCAGTGTTTTTCCGGTACCAGGTTCACCTTTGAGTAGCAGAGGTCTACCAGTAACTTCAGCTACCAAAATAGCTTCTTTTAATTGGTCACACATTACATATTCGAATTCTTGCATAATTACTCGCCCACATTTAATTAATTTAATATTTTTCTGGCTAATTGCTTAATTCTAGCTAGCCTTTCTGGACCCTTCTTGCCAATCATAGACTCTGCCTCAAAATATTTTAGAGTTTTTGAGAAATAAATACTTGAGCTACTATGCCCTAAAGCTAACAAATTTTCCGCTATTTCCTCGAATACAATAGCGTCATTTGTTCCAGACTTCTTGTGCCATTCCTCTTGCGCGCGAAGTTCCAGTAGAGCTTCTTTATGCAATCCTAAAGCTCTTTGAGCAATGCAAATAGAAAGTCGAATATACCTAACCTTCTCAGCATCGAAAGCCTTCGAAAAAATATCGCAAGCATGCATAAATTGCTCGATTGCTTTTTGATATTCCTGAACCTGTAAATAAGATTCACCAATTTCAATTGCTAAGTTTCCAATACTAGATTTTAATTCTCCATTATCTGACTTTGTAGCTAAATCTATTCCTTTCAAGCCAAATTCTATTCGTTCATTAATAGAAACCACACTAACAAGCATATTAATTGCATCCATACTTAAATCTTCAGCTTCAATATTAAGAGCTAATTTTAAGGCAAACTTAAAGTAGCGAATTGAATCTTCAGGTTTGTCATTGAGCATCAAAAGACGTCCCATCTCAAGGTTGTATCTTATTCCTACCAAATCCTTGGATACGCAAGTAGGCGCAAACTCGAGACCAGCTTGAATTGAATCCAATATTTTAAATGCCTGAATAAACTTTCCTTGTAGTCCTAAAGCTCTTGCTACCTGTGTTTGCAGCTCCCAAACTTCAAAAGCGGAGTCAGAGTGTTTTTCCATTTTTTCTCGAAAGTTTTTTTCGCAATTCTGTGGATTAGAAAAATCCCACATATCACTAATTTTTAAACGCATCAAATGTTCCTAAATTAATCTCTCCAAAACGTTGGGGTGAATAAAACCAGCACCGTAAATAGTTCTAATCTTCCCAAAAGCATCAGGAAAGCTAAAACCCACTTACCAAAATCGCTAATATCTGCAAAATTATCAGTTGGGCCTATTGATCCAAAAGCGGGTCCAATATTTCCAAGACAGGTCGCGGTTGCGGCGCTAGCGCTAATCAGGTCTAAGCCAGTGGATGCCATAAGAACCGTCCCAATCATGAATGAAAGTGCATAAAGTATAAAGAAACCTAATACTCCCTTAATGACATTATCTTTTACCATTTGACGATTGACTTTAAGATTCAATATAGCTTGAGGATGGATTAACTGATTAATCTGTTGATAAGCAAACTTACAAAATATAACTAAACGTATTATTTTAATGCCACCGGTAGTAGAACCTGCACATCCACCTGTGAAGAATAAACAGAATAGTATTGCCTGACAAACTATAGGCCATTGCTCATAATCAACAGTAGCAAACCCTGTACCTGTAATTAGCGCTATGGTTGTAAATAAAACATCTCTAACACATAGAAATAAATCTATATAGATCCCTTTAAAAAACAAGATAGCTACTAGTAGGGATACTACGGAGATTATAAAAAATAGATATGATTTGAACTCCGTATCTGTCCATATGGAAGAAAATTTCAACCTAGAAAATTGATAATGTAGAGCAAAGTTAACGCCAGAAGCCAACATGAAGACAATGATTATAAAATGTATCCATGAACTATCGTAATGCGCAACACTAGCATTATGAGGTGAAAAGCCGCCCGATGACAATGTGGATAATGAATGACATACTGCGCTAAAGAAGTCCATTCCAGCTATCCAGAGCAATAAACATTCTACAAGGGTCAAAAAAATATACGTTTGATACAGAATTTTAGCCGTATCGCGAATACGTGGAGTTAATTTATCGCTCACAGGACCGGGTACCTCAGCTCTAAACAACTGCATACCACCAATTCCAAGAACAGGAAGAATAGCTAAGCTCATAACAATGATACCCATTCCACCTATCCACTGAGTTATATTTCCCCAAAGTAATATTCCTTTAGAATGTGAAGCAATATCACGAAAAACGTTTGATCCCGTAGTTGTAAAACCCGACATTGTTTGAAAAAAAGCATCCGTATAACTATGACCAACAAATACATAAGGAAGTGCGCCAAAAATAGTAAAAACAACCCAAACTAAAGCCACAATTGAAAAGCCTTCTCGTGTAGACATGTCCGCATTTGATGCAAAGATTTTACTTAGAAAAAAACCTATAGCAAAAGTAAAAATAGCCGGAATTATGAATGCAATCCAATCATTTTCACCGAAACTGAATGTGGCTATAAGCGGAACAAGCATAGCCACAGAAAGACCCATCAGAAGCTTACCAATGGTAAAAAGAATGATTCTGGTGTTCAGCAGATAGGAGCGCTGAAAAAGTTGCTTGTTTAGGCTCTGCATATAACAAAATTTGGCCCATAATAGGGCCGCTGATCTTAAATTTCAAATGCTATTTTCATACTTAAACGTGATTATTTTCAAATTGTATTAAAACATATGCAAATTCATATCGTAATGATATTCTAAACCACTCGTTCAATTGGCCAAAATTATGTCTAAGAATTCAAGATTCGAATTAGGTAAAGACCTAGCGATAGTTCATAGTAAATCAGAAGAAAAAAATGCTTCGACAGTTAACACTAAAGAAGTTCCCAGAAACTCACGTCAGAAACTAAGAGGTTACTATAGATTTCAACTAGCTTGGAGATTTTTTCTTAGTGCCTTAAAAACAAAGAATATAAGGCAACAATATGATGCATTTTCTGAGCATTACTTTGATTTATTTGGACAAAGTCAATTGAACTACGCTCAGTATCTAGTAGAGTTTGTAAGTGAATTAGTAGAAAATAATCAAAATCGTATTCTTGATCTAGGTGCAGGTACCGGAATTCTTAGTTTTCCATTATCTAAGCGAAGTAAACAATTAGTCGCTGTAGACTTTTCTTTCAAAATGCTAAAAAAAGGACTTGATTCGACTTCTAAGGGGGAATCCATTGAGTGGCAACAAGCTAATGTATGTAATCTCCCTTTCGAATCCAAAACCTTTGATGTTGTAATTTCCTGTGGCTTGATAACCCATATTGTTCCAGATCATTTTGAAGCATTCATTGCAGAAATGAGTCGGGTAGTCACTCAAGATGGACACGTTGTAATTAGTGTACCGCCCCTACCATGGAGACGGGTGTTTCTACAAAAATGTCCTTTAAAACCTAATCTGATAGATAAAACTATAGCTTATTTTTACAATAGATTTCACAGGAAATTAGGCATGAACGAGAGTAGATGTGGTTACGATCGAAAACTAATAAAAGATGTTTTTCTCAAATACGGCTTAGAAGTTGAATTTCACCTTATGGGTAATATGGGACTTATTCACGCAACAAAACATTAAATTGGTTTGAATATAAGAAATAAATTTGCTTTAAATCTATTCAAACAAAATATCTCCGTCCATTTCACTAGGTATTTCAACATCAAGCGCATGAAGCATTGTAGGTGCTATATCAGCCAGTTTACCCCCACTCTTTAATTTGCCAAATCTTTTGTCTCCAGGTCTAGGAACGTGAATAAAATCAACTTGATTCAAAGAGTGATTGGTCAAGACTTGCCCCGTATTATGATCAATCATTTCATCTAAATTACCATGGTCAGCCGTTATAAAAGTGGAACCTCCGACGGAAGCCATAGCTTTTAATAATTGTTCTACACAATCATCAACTATACTAACAGCTTTGATTGCAGCTTCTAAATTGCCCGTATGACCGACCATATCTGGATTGGCATAGTTAACCGCTAAAAAATCATACTGATAAGAGTCAATGGCACCCAATAGAGCTTTAGTGACTTCTTCAGCTGACATTTCAGGTTTAAGGTCATAAGTCGCTACTTTTGGGGAAGGAATTATTTGATGTTTTTCACCATCAAACTCCTTCTCATGTCCGCCATTCATAAAATATGTTATATGAGCATACTTTTCAGTTTCAGCTATTTTAAACTGGCGCATCCCTTTATTACAAAAAACCTCTGCTAATGTATTTCCCAAGTTTTTCTTCGTATAAATTACGGGAACGGTGAGTTCAGACGAATAAGGAGTCATTATCGTAAAGTGTAAATTCAATTCCCTTGCATTGAAATGAGTGAAGTTATTATTTTCTAGTGCAAAGGATATTTGGCGCGCACGATCAGGACGAAAATTCATAAATAAAGCGGCATCGCCTGATTGAATGCATCCTTCAGTATTAATTACAGTAGGCTCGATAAATTCATCGGTAATACCTTTAACATATGAATCTTCTATGCATTTTTTAGAACTTTTTGAATACTCTCCCTTTCCTAACACTATTGCGTCATAAGCCTTTTTGGTCCTATCCCAATTTTTATCGCGATCCATTGCATAATAACGACCACTAATAGTAGCTATTTCGCCTACTCCAATGAGATTCATCTTTTCTTCAAGTGTAGCTATATAATCCGCACCACTTTCAGGGAAAGTATCTCTTCCATCTGTTATGACATGTACGAAAACTTTATCAATTCCAGCTTTTTTAAGTAATTTCAGAACACCATAAAAATGATTCTGATGAGAGTGAACACCCCCATCAGATACCAAACCTAATAAATGTACACGACCCCTATTAATAGATTGCTTAAGAAAAGCCGCCATATTCTGCTGTTTTTCAAATTCACCAGTTTCTAAATCTCTGTTTATTCTAGGTAGATCTTGATATACAGTACGACCACTTCCAATATTCATGTGACCTACTTCGGAGTTACCCATTTGACCTTCAGGAAGTCCGACGGCCTCCCCGCCAGGCTCTAAACTAGTCCAATAATTTTGATTTAATAACCTTTTATAACATTTGGGGTCTGCTAATTTTACCGCGTTGCCCCTCAACTTATCGCTAATACCCCAGCCATCCCTAATAATTAACAGCCCTGGGTGTTTGATAACGGGCTTCGTTTGACTCATTGAATTCCTTTTGTAACTTTACTAGATTGTCAACATACTAATACACTAGACTAAGAGTAAAACTAATATCAAATAAAGTTGCTAAAAACTCTGTCGACCCTGCTTCGTTTAGTCGAAGTAGACAAAGAAAGGCGTTTTCTGTTTCCTTTTGATCACAAACTGCTGGAATAAGCCATGGCAATTAAGTACAACAAAAATGTTCAGATAATGGATTTGGGGACTCATACCATCAAGTTCGGTGTCTTCAAAATAACTAAAGAAGAAGAAGTGGTTGCCGAATCAAGGCATGAGTACAAAATACCTCAGACCTACTCTGGTGTTGATGTATACATTGAGTCCATAGGAACCTATCTTAACGATATTTCTGAACAAATTGATAAAAAGCTTCCTATCAGATTTGTAGCTTCGTCTATTTTTGCGCCTACTAACTTGGCATATTTAACGCGTATTGACAAAGATCAGGTTCAAACTCGAATTAAAGAAGAACTAGAAAAATTTGCGAATCAAGAAAAAATACCGCCTGAAATCGAACATAATCGCTTTATAGAATTATTCACTAAAGATATTGAAACAAGATCACAGGTGATCGCAGCAACCATACTTATGAATCCAAAGTACGTAGGTATGCTAAGAGATAAAGTGAATAAGTTGGGTTTAAAGTTTGGTGGAGTTTATCCTTTATTACAAACGACACTTGCGCTTTACAAGCGTCTATTAACATTCGAAGAATCTATAAATGATGAACCTGTAGTTTTTGTTGATATTGGATATCTTACCACCAAAGTAAATTTATTCTTTCAGGGACAACTGCTGTTCAACAAAGTTTTGCATTATGGATCCAAAAGTTTCTATGACGAGCTATATGATTTTGCTAGCAAATCTGGTGAAGCCGCACTTTCAGGTAGCGAAGTAGAAAGTATTTTGCATAAAGTAGGTTTTTCTGGAGAAGTAGACTTAGTTAATCAAATGGGTTTTGATATTAATGATCCAAAGCCTTATCTAGACAATATGTCAAAGACACTAGGTTCGATTTTTTCAAAGGTAAACTCATCCATTAATTATTTTACCTCGGCACTAGCACGAAATTTTACTGCAGACAATAATGCGTTCATGACTATTCGCAAAGGCCCTACGCGAATATTTTTCTCTGGTGGAATAATTAATGCACCAGAATTTTTACAAATCGCTCAAGAAAACTTCAAAGCAAAACTACATGCTTTTCAACCATTTGATGTTGCCGAAACTCTCAAGCAAGAACCTAATACATTTGAGCGAGAAGAGTTTCGTATGAAATTACGAACTGAAAATCACTTCATCGACTGTTCATCTACATCTATAGTTAGCTTAGATAGCAAGGCTACTAATATCAATTTAGTGAAAAAGGTTGATAGTGAAAATGAAAACCCTATTCAAGTACTGCGTAAGCTACCACTAGTCAAATGGCGTTTAATCCTTGGGGTAATACTTACAATTCTAGTTCTCCAAACAGGTGTTAACTATCTACAAGTAAGTAGTGAATGGAATAAATTAAAGCGCAAAAATAGAGCTCTTAAGCGTGCTACTGATGGTACCGAAATGGCTAGAGCTCAATTGAAAAATCTTAAACTGGAAGACATATTATACAAAGCACAAATAGGCTACATTAAGAAGGTCATGGAAAATCATGCTTATTATCCAAGGGTTTTGAAAACACTTATGACCAAACTTGGACCAGATATTAAACTTAACGCTCTAGAATTTAAATCCATTGTCCCAACATTCAAGCCAGGTAGTTACAAAAAATGGGCCGAGTCGCAAAGGGAAAAAGACAATCCATGGACTAAGCTGGAGATCGAATGGAAAATGGAAGGCGATGCTCTACAGAGAACATCTATAACCGCTTTGATAAAGAAACTTACTGAAACTGGCATTTTTTATATTCCAAAACCACCCGATCAAAAATTTGTCCCGCGCCAAGAAATCAAAAAACCAGGCTCGAAAAAGGGAGAGGAAGAATATCAGGAAATAGCAGCACATTATGAGTTCTCCATGGAAGGAACTCTAAGATTGGATAATCCCCTATGAATCCAGACCTTATCATAAAGAAACATCTTCAGATACTGGGAGGTATCATCGTTGTTTGGTTTCTTTTCGCAGACGACTTTCTTTTAGGGCAAATGCCAAAAGATATAAGAAGATTCAAAAGTAGCATAAAGAAATATACTGAAGAGAAAAGAAAATTCGAAGATTTAGTCGCGACAAGAGACTCTGTCAAAAGTAGCATCGAAGAATCAAATGAAAACTTGCGTGATTTATTCGACAGATTTCCAAAAGAAGGAACAGCCGAGAACAATATTAATGCCACAGTCACAAAAATCACTGAACAGATTATTGTTCAAAATGATCAGTTAAAACCTAAAGTAACAAAAGAATATATCGCCAAAGGTGTCGATACTTACTCTGTACCAGAAGTGAAGTCGGGCGACATGCAAATGCAAGTAGATAATTCCATTATGATTTCTTCCTATGTACAAGAAATGGAAATCCGCTGCAATTATTTTGAATTGCTAAAATTTCTCCACGATATAACTACTCAGGATCTTTATTTTTTAGTCACCGAACTAGCACTAAAGCCTTACAAAGACTTACCGTATGGAATTGATGCTAAGGTGAGTTTACTTACTTTCGGATTTGAAGGTTTTAAGGATAGAGAACAAAACGATCTACTGATTCAGCTTCGTGAACAACAAAGTGAGAACGAGTCTGAAGAAGAAGATAGTTCTGAAGATGATGAAGAAAGCGACTACGAAGAAGAGTTTTATTGAGTCTATAAGTCTTATATCTGTATGCTTTAATCAAGTCGATTATCTTGACGATTTTTTCAACTCTTTCCTGCAAGTTTATGGGGAAATGCCCTATCCAATTTTGATAGCCGATAATGCCAGTCAAGATGATAGTTATAAACGCTTAAAATACTGGAAAAATATTCTTGGTGATAATGTAAGACTTATCAGAAACACAGAGAATGTTGGTTTTGCGAAAGCGAATAATCAGCTTGCAAAAATTTGTGAGAGTGATTTATTAGTTTTCTTGAATCCAGATGTAACATTCAATACTGACTTCATAAACCCCTGCGCTCAAACATCTAAATTATTCCAAGCACTCATTGCACCGAAGTTGTGTGACGCAATTCATGGTCACTACAAACACTATGCCCCGTTTCCAGATGACCCAATGGGTTTGTTGAAAGAAATAGGCTATTTATTTTTACCTTATTTTGAAACTATATCCGTAGATTGGCTTCAAGGAGCTTGCTGGTTTTTACCTCGTACAGTTTTTAATGAGATAAATGGTTTCGATGAGTCATATTTCTTATATACAGAGGATCTAGAGTTTTGTAGAAATCTAAAAGACAAAGGCATACCAAGATTTTTGATGAACACCCAAAGGGTTTATCATCCTCGGACTCGAGTCAGCCAAGAAAAGCAAAAAATTATTGATCAAAACTTGGAATATTATTTTCGTAATCGTGATCAAAGCCCATGGCTATTGCGAAATTTTTTAAGACAAGTCTTCTCCATACGATGAGTATTAAGATATAATCTAGTCATGCGGATTTTACTGCAAGCGCGCAGCAATTTGTGGTCTAAACCTGGCGGCGATAGTATACAGGTATCGTCACTTGCCAAAGGACTTAGAGAAATCGGTCACGATGTTGAAATCGATCTAAGTGTAAACAGAAGACTAGATAACTTTGATTTAGTACATTGTTTTAACATCAGTAGGATTCAAGAAACTTACCAACAGGTTTTGAACGCAGAGCGACAAGCTAAACACTTTGTATTAACACCCATATTCCAGAATTTGACGGAGTACAATTTAAGAGGTCGTTATGGTTTGGGTGGTTATTTTGCTGCAAGATTGTCCTATGAAACTGCAGAACAGTTACGAAATACTTACTTATGGCTCCGTAAAGAAAGTTCTCATGACGCCTGTAAATCAATTTGGCAAGACGGTTATCTCCATGCGGTACGCCATGTTTTGAATAATGCCCAAGGAATTATTCATAGCAGTAGTTTAGAAAATAACGAAATACAACATTTTTTCAAACCTTTTCGAAAAGCACCCTTCACGAAAATACCCGTTGGTATGGATTTAACGGAACTAGATCAGTCGGACTTAAGTTTTTGCCAACAACTTGGTCTGAAAAACTATGTTCTATGTGTTGGTCGTATTGAAGATTTAAAGAATCAACATCGTATAATACAAGCATTGAAACGAGCTCCTCATCTACCCCTAGTTTTTATAGGTTTTCCAAACCCCAATCATCGAAGCTACGTAAGACAGTTTATGTCGATGGTTCGCGCTCGCAGAAATACATTTTGGTTTAAAGACCTTGATAGACAATCAATTCTAAGTGCGATAAGAGGCGCTAGAGTTCATATTTTAGCGTCTTTTTTCGAGACAACAGGACTTGCCAACCTAGAAGCAGCTTATCTTGACACGTCTGTAGTTAGTACTAATCAAGGATATTGCCAAGAAATTTTTGGAAAATATGCAATTTATTGTGATCCATTCAACGAAAATTCAATACTGAAAGCCACCCTTGAAGCTTGGTCTACAAAACCTGTTGCAGATACGAGAAATTGGATAAAGAATCGTTTTTGCTATAAAGTTTGTGCCTTGAAACATGTAAATTTTTATGAAAAAATGCGAAGTCAGACGAAAGATGTACATCCATTGAATGATAGAAACTTATTTATAAATAAATAATGGTTATTCATGTATGTTGTCTCAGCAAGGGAAATTTATGAAAATTTTAATCCTTTTAATAATGTTTACCACCTCCTTTGCAAATGATCAATTCGACCCGCAAGAATTGCTGAAGATGGGTCAAAAATTAGTGACCAAAAATCCGGTTAAAGCCGTAGAGCTACTTGAAAAAGCCTACCTCGTAAGATATCCAAAAGCAGATATACAAAAAGGTGTCTTTAAAGCATTACATGCAGCCTGCAACGCAGCACTCAAGAATAAAAAATATAAACAATTAAACCAGTTCGTAGACAAAGCAATTATGTTAGGACTTCCAAGACCGGAAACCTTCATGGTCTATCTTATGATGGCAAGTCACGATCAAGGCGATTATAACCGCTGCATTGACTACGCCACTAATATTCTAAGAAAGGATAAAGCTCACGATGAAGCATTGTTTTTTAGAGGTAAAAGCAAAGCAAAGCTAAAAAATTATAAGAAAGCCATTCTTGACCTCAAAAAAATCAGTTCGAATTTTGATTCAACTGGACGACGAAATTCCTTAGTAATTTTAGGAGAGGCGTATTATCACCGAGGTCAATTTGATTTGGCTATATCCACTTTGAACCAAGCGCAGGGATTAAGAGAATCGAAAGACGTCGAAAAGTTTCTTCAAAAAATTGAAAATGACAAAACACTCGAAGAAGGTTACATCACCAGTAAGCCAAGCCCACATTTCGTAATACGTTCTAGCAAAGAAAAGCTAACTGAATTGCAGAAAACTCTTATCCCTATTTTAGAAAGGAGTTACAGAGATCTAACGCAAATTTTTGATTTTTTTACCGAAACACCAATAACTATCGTTGTATATGATCCAAAGAAACGCAATATGGCAGTTCGAATGGGAAGCCCGAGTTGGGCAGCCGGCGTATACGATGGAGAAATTAGAATTCCATATGCAGAAACGCTCAGAGAAGAATATAAACTTGAAACTCTCCTAAGGCATGAATTAGGTCATCTTTTTCTTGATGCCCTAACTCACAATTCTGTCCCCACTTGGTTTAATGAAGGATTAGCTCAATATTATGAAAAACCCTTTATTTACTCGGGTCCAGATTCTTTTTCTGACCGTATTGATGCACCCATTTCAAAAATGTTCAAAAAAACGGTTGTTGAAGCTATTTCTGCTAAAAAAATCATGCCATACGACCGTATATCGGGTAGCTTCGCTTTGTTCAGAAAGAAAACCGCAACATTAGCATATGCCCAGAGTCTAATGATGTTCAAACATTTAATAGAGTCCCACGGATTATGGAGAATACGCAGAATGTTGCGACAAATATTTCAAGGTAAACACTTTGACGTAGCTTTTCAAACAGAGTTTGATTATCGACCTCAAGATTTCATCAATGGTTGGGTAATCTACCAAAAAAGTGAATGGAAATTACCATGAAAAAATTAATCTACGTGCCGTTAGCCTTAATAATTGCTTTACTCCCAAGTGAGTTATCTGCTGCCAAGTTTAATCGAAATTCATCAGTACAATCTCTGACTAAAAATCTAGAGAACAGAGACAGAAAAAAGAAAGCTCACGCCATATTGGGATTAGCCCATCTAAACCATACTGAATCTGTTGATTCTATTCGCAAAATGTTGAGGGACAAGCACTCTGTAGTTGTTAAGGCCGCCGTAAATGCTCTGGTAAAGTTTGTAGATACTGATTCCACGGACGATCTCTACAGAGTTTTCAAAAAATCAAGAAAAAAGAAAGACGTTCAACGAACTATCCTACGTGCCTTCAAGACCCTTAACGATGATAAAACTGTATCATTTATCAGAAAATATCTTGGTAAACTTGACCCAACCACTGCTCAGGTTGCTTATATTACTTTGCAAGAAATACAAGAACCGTTTGTGTTTTCTTCCGACTCCGGACGAATCAGCTTGGATAGCTTCAGTATCAGTGGATATATTGGTCAAGGAAAACGCGCAAAAGTTAAAATAGGTCGAGAGTTTTTCGGAATCGAAGATACGATTTTAGGCTACAAAATAACTGCCATCGATCCGGATGAAGGTATCGTCAGCTTAGAAAAAGATAAAGAGATTTTCACTAAAGAAATTGATACTTCTGGTCAGAATGATTTGGAAAAATCTATCGAAAAATTAAATTCTGATGAGGATGAGGTTGTATACAAAGCTTTGCTTGATGTGATTTACCACAGGTCGAGTCAAGCTTCTGATGAAGTGCTAAGCCTTGCTTCAGGAAAAAACAAACCTAATATCAAATTAACTGCTATATATGCACTTGGTCAATGCGAGATTACTGAAAGCGAGTCATTCTTAAAAAAACTTTTAGCTAAACCCAAGTCTTCGGATCAAATAATTCTAGCCGCTGAAGCCTTGAGTTTAATTGGTGATGAAAATGTATTAGACATCTTAGACCCTTTAGCTCAGCATAGTAATCCTTGGGTGCGCAATGCCATTATCTCTGCCATAGGTTATATGGAGTCACCAAATAGTGTTGGAACACTTGTACGAGGGCTAGACGACAAATTTGGTTTCATACGTAACAATGCTTACAATCAATTGATCAATCTAGCATCAGGAGATACTGTAGGTACAATGGTTTCCATTCTCCAAGGTGGAGCTACTCGTCCTAGCCCCGTCAAAAATAATCTCATAGAGTTTTTACGAACAATCCCTGGCGGTGATAATCTGAATAATCCATTTACTGGGATGAGTACTAAACGAAAAGCTCCTGCAATTAAAACCTGGAAACCATCATTTATTATTGTAAGTATCGGTCAATTTGGCACCAAGCCTGTATTAAAGGTTATCGAGAATGACAAAGAAATGAATCTCAAAGTCGGAGATTTCGTGGAAAATAGAGAGATTATAAAGATAGACGTAGAAGATGAATCCATTATTGTAAAAGATGGAAAAAAAGAAATTATGCTTATACAAGGAGAGGGCGACGAAGCTCCGGCTGAAATATTCGAGTGAATTATCGGTCTTGTGTAATGAGTAGAGTACTACATCTTGTAGAACAGCAGTATCCTGAAAAACCTGGGGGCGTTGAAAGATACTTATACTTTTTGATGAAAAACGCATCCTCTCATTCTTCCAAGGTAGGTCACGAAAAAGTAAGCTATTTTCAACGTACGGCTGTAACATTTGGAATTCATCAGCCATATGGTATAAAACCTCAGACACTGGGACATCCATTTGCAATTGAACAAAGAGTCAATAAATGGATAGAAGATAATTCAATTGATGTAGTTCACGTTCACCATACGGCAGCTTTTGGCTTGAATTTACTACAAAAGTTAGCTAAAAAACGCCCCTTGGTTTTACACTGGCATGATTATTTTGTTTTGTGTCAAAGAACTCAACTTTTAACTTATAGAAATAAAATATGCACTGGACCTTCAATGATTAAATGCTCCATGTGTCTTCAAAACAAAAAGGCCTTCGCAAAAAAAATTTTAATGCCAATCTCAGTTCAGTGGCGAATGATAAATGCTCATAAATTAATGGATGCTTGCGCAGCCATAGTTATTCCGCAGAAAACCATTGGACAGAAAATTCCAAAAATTTTTCGTAAGAAATGTGTCGTAATACCATATCAAAGCGAAGCAGAATGGGATGTAGATTTAGGTCTTACTAAAGAAGCAAAAATTTCCAATCCTCTAACTGCAAATTCTTGGTGCGTAATTGGAGGACCTAATTCTCACAAAGGCATCTCTGAATTTATCGATGAATTAAAAGATATAAATTTTTCTGGTCGACTCGAAGTGTTTGGAGAAGGCTGGGAGCAAGTTAATGGTTTACCAAAATTTGTTAAAGTCAGAGGTAAGCTTTTTAGCAAAAAGCAATTAGTTAACTGTAGTCACTGGATTATACCGTCTAAATGGCTGGAAACAGGCCCGCTTGTCGCTATCGAGGCTCATAAAATGGGTTTGTCGGTATGGGCGCGTAAAGGTTCTATTTCGGATTACATGGCAAATTTATACCAAGTTTCTGTATTCGAAAGTGCTAACGATATTTATAAAGGAATAAAATCTTATCGAAAAGAAGGCACAAAGCCGAGTTGGACTAGCATTTTAGATAGCTACGCATCACTCTACACAAAACTTAACAAAAATTTTCGATAAATTTTTTTGAATCATGCAGAATATTTATGAAATTGCTACAATTCAAAAGCTATAAGCCCATTAAAAGGAGTTTGAAATGTCTAAGATAGCAGTAATTTTATCCGGCTGCGGAGTATATGATGGTTCTGAAGTACATGAAGCTGTTTTGACTTTATTATATTTATCTCAAGCTAATCAGGAAGTTACTGTAATGGCTCCGAATATTAATCAAATGCACGTCATTAATCATGCTAACGGGGAAGTGATGAATGAAAATCGCAATGTTTTAGTTGAATCGGCTAGAATAGCGAGAGGCCCCGTATTAAATATAGCTGATGCCAATCCAATAGATTATGATGCAGTAATCATACCTGGCGGTTTCGGTGCTGCTAAAAATCTCAGTGATTTCGCAGTAAAGGGTTCGGAAGGTAATATTAATGAAGATGTTAAATCTTTTCTAGTTTCATTTCATAAGCTTAACAAACCTATTGGAGCAATCTGTATCGCTCCAGCCCTTCTGGCTATACTTGAATCGGATATAAAACACGGTTTCGAGTTAACCATTGGCAGTGATGTTGAGACTGCTCAGATTATAAATGATCTAGGGTGTACTCATCATAATCGTGAAGTATCTGAGATTTGTGTAGATACTGATAATAAGATAATTTCTACTCCAGCTTACATGTTAGGTCAGAACATTGCGGAAGTCTCTATTGGTATTGAAAAGTTAATTAAAAAAGTTCTCGAACTTTGTTAACAAAATCTAAGTTTGAAATATTCATTATACAAAATCAGAATGCACTTCTTACTGCATATCCTCATAGTCAGCTTTGCTTACTCGAGTGGCGTCTCAAACTACGAGAAAACTAATACTTGGCCACCTCCGAATCGAGAAACTAGTACCGTAATATATCGTAAAGCAATATTATTCTTAGATCATTTAGCTTCCCTTGATTTCGACCTTGCTTCTAAAAGCTTTCACGATGGATTTCCAAAAAAACAGTTGCAGTCTCAACTAAAACAAACATGGTCTCAACACATCCTATCTCATGGAGACTATAGAGAACTTAGACAAATGAGCATTTCGCGCAGTGAGCATACTTTTCACTTTCTCGCTCGTATAGTGTTTGAAAAACATGAGTTGGGATTAAATTTGGATTTTAATAAAAACTTAGAAATTAATAGCTACTCTTATGTACCTTTAAGAAAATTATTAAAAGTACCTCAGGTTAAAGTTCCTTATGATAGACCCCATAAATATACAATTAAACACATTTCAATAGGCTCTGAAAAACATCCTCTTAAAGCAAGGCTATATTTGCCTAATGGTATAAAAAATCCATCCATCGTTATTCTTACTCATGATTTTGGGCCACAAGACCTGGAACACAGAACTGGTATTAACGGATTTTTTAAGGATATAGCTACTGGATTAGCTAGTAATGATATTGGATGCTTACTTTATCCAAAAAGAAGTTATGTTCATAAGATGCCTAAAGGGCAACTAATTCATCCATCTTGGGAGGTTCTTGAAGATATTTATAATGCAATCTTTCAAATAAAAACATTGCCTATGACACACAGCTCAAATCTAATATTATTGAGCTATGGATTCAGTTCTTATTTCGTGCCGTATCTTGCTCGTAAAAAATTATTTAAAGGTTACATATTATTAAACCCTTCTTTTCGCCACCCTATTGATGTTCTGTTTGAAATAGAAGAATTCTTTTTGGCAAAAAATACTGATATAAAATCATCTCAAAATCAAATTGAAAACCTTTACAATCGAATACAAATGATTCATCAAAAAAAACTTGCCAGAACTGAAACAGTTTTTGATTATCCTGCAAGTTATTTTTACGGTTTAGATAGATTTAAACCTGAAGCTTTTAAAGAAAACGAAGTTCAAGAACCCTTTTTATCGCTAATTGCAAAACGAGATTTTGCATCTAATCCAGCAGACTATCAACTACTAGAAGTCATTCTAAAAGAAGCCATCCACCGACTAGAAACATTTCCCAAGCTGAATCGCATTTTTCATGTGGGAGATAGACTCAATCCCAAACAAGATTTTTTAACGCCTGGAGTAGTCTCTGCTCATGTTATAGGTGAAATAAAAAAATTTATTAACCTAGTAGATCGAAGAGCAAATAAATAAAGCTAGCCGAAACATCTGGCTCGAATATTAGTAACTTAATCTTTTTTGGATGAAGAAAACTTTAATAACCTAAAAATAAATAGAACGCTACAAATCACAAACACCTGAAAGAGAACTCCCAAGTTTTCAGAACTCCTGTTATTAATTCCTGCTCCCATAAAACTTTTCAAAAAAGTTTCGTAATTGGCACGATTTAAATCCTTTACCTCATCTTTACTCAGAGAATAAACATGTAAAAAGCGAGATCCAATTGGAATTAGCGTACTTTTGTAGAAAAACTTTATGCCATTTTTAATACACATTAATTCAAGATGAGCAGAACGAACACCATCTACCATTCTGACATCAGATAGAAGATTCGATGCATTGATATCATCATATGAAGCATCTACTAAAAATTTTTTAGTGATTGTAGAAAAAGTTTCGGCTAAGCTTTCAGAATAGTCCACCGAACCAGCCCATTCCTCGAAAATAATGATCCCCACATGATCATCTGATTTGAAATCAAAAAGGCGTCCTTGATTATTTTCTAATCGAGCAATTACAGGTGCAGAAAATTCGTCAATATAGTATTTGAGAGTTTTTCTTGTAATTTCATTTACATCAGAATTTTCGTGCCAATTATTAGGCAAAACAAAAGAAACACCGTTACCATAATAGAAGAAACTTTCTTTAGTGTTTTGTACGGTAGAAGCTTCTGGTACTCCCGATAACATTACTGCCAAAAAAATCAAAATCTTCATAGGTAAAAATTAATGTTAGCATTTTCAAAATGAAAATTTATGCTAGTTCAGATATTCATGTAGATTCTCATGATCTAAATTTAAGGTGGTGGGAGAAACTACACAAATATTGTTTAATTAACCCACCGGAAATACTCATAATTGCGGGCGATTTGGCGGAAACTATAGATGGCTGGGATAACGCACTCCAACTATTTAAAGACTGTAAATTTAGCCGTTTGATTGTACCGGGAAATCATGACCTTTGGTGTCGTAATGAAGATTTGAGCAGTGAAGACAAACTCAATGTTATGCTTCCTGAAATATGTTCTAAAAATCAATGGATTTATCTACCTAAGCAAACTTTCAAAATTGATAATTGGACCTTCGTAGGTAGCCCCGCATGGTACGACTACTCCTTGATGCCGTCCGATCACCCTTTTACACTAGATGATTTTATTAGCTATCAAAGAGGTGGTAGACGTTGGATGGATAGCCTTTTTTGTAAATGGAAAGAATTTCAGGGCCCTAAACGAGATTTTGAATTAACAGATTATTTTTATTATAAACTTGATGAACAACTTAAAAAGGTAATGACGGATAATATTTTTCTAGTCACTCACTTTCCATTCTATCCAGAATTTTTAAATTTCACCGGTAAAAATTGGGATTTTGAGTATTTTGGAGCTTTTATGGGAAGCAAGAAATATAGGAGTTTGCTTGATAATTATCCAATAAAACAACATATTTGTGGCCATCTACATCGTTTCGCACGCACTACAGTTGCGAATTGTCAGGCCTACTTGAGTCCTGTGGGATACGTAAAGGAATGGGCTGGTATGAGCGTACAGGAAAGACTTTCCGCCTGTCTATTAACTATTGAGGTTTGAAATCTAAATGCGTTACAAACCAATTTCCTTTCTCATAGAAAACGGTCACATTTGCATTCATTTCATTACCTAATTTTGTTTTCGATTTTCCAAAATAAACCCGTTCAACATTAGCCTTTGCTTTATAATCAGTTGGCTTGAATTTATGTTCTACAAATCCTATATCAATTAAACGTGAATGTAGTTTTAATAACTTAAGCCGTTTGTCCATTCCCCACGACTCAAGACGCTTTGGATGAAAAAAGCCTTCAAATACAGTGGCGCGATCCTTTGAAAAAGTCCCTAAGAATTCTGTAACCGCTGTATGTGCTGCTTTTTCTTCCCGCCTTTTTCTATCCTCACTATTCACTTGGAAGCCCGTAATAAAAAGTTTTTTACTTTTTCCTAGCTTTCGTAAGATAAATTTTAGTTCAAAATTTCCTTGGGCTTTACCAACGTATTCTAATGAACCACTAAGACTTGCATTATCATCCCAAGAGTTAAAATTTTTCTCTTCAAAATCTATATTATTTATCTGGTCAAAATAGAATGCAGATGATCGTAACAATAGACGAAAATTATTATTATTAATTTTTTCTCTGTAGGGTTTATCCATCATGGAATATGCTCTATTGTAATCTCCATCATTTAAAGCTTTAAAGAATTTCTTTGTAAGATCTTCTGCTAGAGGAAATTTTTGGCTAGATAAGTAAAACCATAAACCTAAGCCAATTAAAATTCCAAGCAATAAAACAACTATTATCCCAGCGATGACACTGCGTTTAGAATTTGCCGTTGAAGCTTGAATTTGATTTTCTTCTGGTACATCATCGGTATTTTCTAGCTCTAACGAATCAAATTCATCTGACTCATCCAATTCTTCCAAGGATTCCGAATCTGAGAATAAATCTTCCTCGTCATTCAAAAGACTATCTTCACCAAATTCGTCTTGCTCAGTTTCATCCCCAGGAGGTCGTTCATTTGAGGAAGCTTTCTTTTTAAGTCGATCTAGTAAACCCATTTGTTGCTATACTCCACTTTTAACTTCGGATACCCTGTTTTCTAGGATAATGCTCCACGGCGGGAGCATAACAATTAGTTTTTCATAACATGAACAAATCATGATAAATCATACTAAATTTGACTACCTAAGCTTCGTCATGTCTAGTCTCTGGCATACCGATATTTGTTAAGTATGCGTCTAATATTATTTTTTGCTATCTATGCTTCTTCACATTCTATGACAGTCAAAGATCTATTCTCTGGAAAAAATTTAATAAAAAAAATATATATTGATGAATGGCTTTCAGATCTACAATTAGTTCATGATAACTCTGAATCCAAAAAACCAGAGATCGTAAATCAAATACAATGGAATTTAATAGAGCTTAGCCAAAGTCTACCAATTCGAATTATTTATGATCGAGGCTTATTGAGTCTTATGCAACCAAGCTTCCGCAGAAAGGACGAACCATTAGTTTTTAGAGCCAACTTAATCGCAATTACTACACACAATCTGATTAGTAAAATTAATTCGATGAATAACTGGTTTCTACGTTCGAAAGTAGAATTCAAAGTATATGGAGATAAAGGTCAATTCACCCTGATACATTTCGTTACGCCTAAAGAATTCTACCTAAATCAATTTAATTCTGACTTTAAAGAGTTTTCTGATACTCTTTTTGGAAGATCACGCTACTCTTTGAAGTCATCAGTTAGCGATTGGTATGGTCTTCAAAGAGATTTAATATATGAAAATCATACTGGTTTATTACCCGATCCATATGAAGGTTTTAATCTAAATTTTTCGAGGATTTTTCGAACTGCTCCGGGTTCAGACTTGCGACCATTAAACCACTCTGGGGATCAACCTCATCCATTACATATTCACTGATATCTTTTGAACCTATCTTTACTTTATTGCGTAAAATTCTAAAAATTAAGATCGGAACCAAACTACCTGCCATGAGCAAGGCACCGGTTTTTAGATATGGGGTAATTTCCAGAAGTAATGGACTCACCAAAAAAGAATACCAAAAATTCTCACTTATAGCAGCTTTTTTGTCAGACTACACAAAAAATGCTGATCAAAAATTCTTACTGCGAAATCATAAAAAATCATTTAATTATAATGCAGTTTAGTACATACGATATTCTTTAATATTTGATCTAGTTAATGCCCTTGAGTTTTATACTAAGGGTTTTTATTTGGAGCTGAATCTATCGAACTTTTTAAGCCTAGTACTATTATCAAGTGTTCGTCTTTTACGACCTTTACCATCCAAAAACTTGAAAAAATAAAAATGGTCACCACCTGATTCGCGAGCTTCTTGAATAATATGCGAACGTTTCCTAAAAAACGCTGCATTCTTTTTAGCATTACTGTATGCAGGATTACCCGACAAAGCTTTGGCATATTGTATGCCGGCATTAAGCTCTTCATCACTAAACTTTTCCATTACTGCTAAGTTGTTATGAAAAACAGGATGTCTTTCAAGAACAACGGCTTTTCGTAAGTGATATTTAGCTCTTTCGACTTGCTTTACTTCAAAATAAAAATTAGCAATATTACTATGAATGGATGCATCATCATAATCTAACTCAAGAGCTCTGCTAAAATGCTTGTAAGCTTCATTAAACTCTCTCTGCAGCATATACAAATTTCCCAAATTATTATGTGCCGTTGTAAAATGAGAATCAATCGCTAATGATCTCAAATATAAGACTCGTGCTTCTCTTAGCCTTTTTTTATCGTAAAAAATGTTAGCGTAGTTATTAAGACTGACTACATCATTTGGATTCAATGCAAGAGCTTTTTCATAATATTGCATAGCTATTTCGTCTTCTGCTAATTCGTAATTAGCTGCTGCTATCGAAGAACACGGTTGAAAATGATTGGGGTGATACTTTTCTGCCAATTCATAGTAGTGTAGAGCTCCTCGAAACTCTCTTCTGGCAGAATATACATCACCGATACCTATAAGAGCATTTAAATTATAAGGGTCGATATGTAATGCTTTACCATAATATCCCTCGGAATCTCCATAATTTTTTTTAAAGTGGAAGAAAAGATGTCCAATTTTAGTGTAAAGCCTAGCACGTTCCTTACTATTCTCAGCGGTCTCATGCAGAGCGTTAAATGCCGAGGTGAATGCCTTACGCCATTCCCCCTGCTCCATAAAATATTCAGCTCGCTGTTCCCAATAATTTAGTTCTTCTGATTTCACTGTATTGGCTGAAATAAGATTCGAAAAAACTACGAGAAAAATGGAAAACCAAAAAATAGAAAGTCTCATGTATTTAACATCGTAGTAAGCTAACAATCACTTACGGGTGGCGGAAACATTTGAAATAGATTTAGTTATAAGACATACTAAAAATCAATTATTCTTACGATTTTGTGCAAAACTTATCCTAGATACGAATCTTGTAATTTGCTCTGATATAATTTGGTTCTTGTGTTAGATTCCGAGAAAATGCACCAATTGGTTAAAAACCATTCAACCATTGTAATACGCGTACCCAATTGGGTAGGCGATATTGTTATGGTTACGCCAAGCCTTCGTAATTTGAAGAATACCTATCCCGAAAAACAGTTTATAGCAACAGGTAGAGCTAATTGTTTTGACGTTTTGAGGTCTAATGAAATTTTTGACGATTTCATAATTAAACCAGCCAAAAATGCAGGCATTGCTGCATACCTTAACTATATACAAGAACTACACCGTTACAACAATGTAGCCAGTTTGCTTTATACAAATTCTTTTTCTACTGCTTGGGATTTTTTTCTAGCACGTTTTCCTATACGGATGGGCTATAAAAATGAAATGCGAGAATTTGTTTTAACGCATTCTCTAGTTAAGCACAAAGAACCCATGGACCAATATTATTCTCGATTGACTCGGGCATTTGGTGCCGAAATTACAGCAACTGACTTAGAAATTAATTTTGATGAACAATCAATTCAAATATTTAATATCGTAGAAAAAAAATATCAAATTAAACAAGACGATATCATGATTGGTTTAAATCCTGGAGCCGGCTTTGGAGAAACTAGAAAATGGATCAAACATCATTTTGTTGATTTAGCTGAAATGATGGTTCAAACATTTCCTAATGTTAGATTTTTTGTCTTTGGAGGCCCTGGAGATGAAGAACGTGCCGATTTCATAAGTAAAGAAATTGGCGACAAGGCTATTAATTTGAGCCGTGAGTCACTGGGACTACATAATATTAAACCTTTCTTTGATCGAATGCAGTTATTTGTTACGGGTGATAGCGGTTTAAGGTGGTACTCTTTGTCAATGAGCAAACCAACCGT
>MDTD01006766.1_pt1 | contig 43066 bp, 48 predicted proteins | sample 811221 | NCBI WGS metagenome assembly MDTD01 (sample SAMN05326646, study PRJNA326480) | marine metagenome | isolation source: seawater | place: Pacific Ocean: South West | collected 2011
CTATTTTGAAAGATATGTCAAGAGGCCATATTCACATATAAAATATGAATCGGCAATATCGTTTATAGGACTAGTTATTGATTTAGATTTAAATGTCGTCTTCAAGTCTATGCCCAAAGATTCATAAACATATTGTTTGTCAGCATTCCCTTTACCGACTACTTCTTTTTTCCATGTCGAAGGCGGGACAACTTCGAAAGTAATTTCTGCTTTGTAGATTTTGTGTTTGAGGACACCTGTGTTTTCTGCAATGTGGAAGACTCTACCCCTAGAACCCATGGAATAGCCTTCCAGAAATACGTGATTGACCTTTTTGTTTTTGAGAATATTGATTGTCCAATTTGATAAATGGTCAAATCTTTTAACATCTTCAGAATCTTTTTTATAATATTCACCATGTATATTCCCCTCTTCTATAATTTTCGTTTTCTTATCTATTAGATAGTAGAAATCACAGTTTTGGAATCGAAACTTTTTGCTTGTGTCAAAAATGCAGAGTGACGGACAACTCATGCTGTAATCTATTCCTGCTATTATCACGCTATCCATTCATACCTAGAATTAGGATTTTTTAGGTTCTTTCTATCTTTGTTGGGTTTAGCAACCTCTTCAACTTTTCGTCGTTCGGAATGAGGTTTGATTACAAAAATAGGTTGTTCAATAGTTATCGGATTTATCATGTGAAGGAATTAGCCAAGTTTCTAAATGCAACGAACATATCATGCATAAATAATTTATTGGAATCTATTAGAAACCTGTTCCAGACGATATGACCCCATGTCATAACGACCATCCATATTACCAAAATTTTTTCACGTTTAGTCATTCTATATCCTTACTAGCAAAGATTTCATTACCTTTGTAGAGAATCCATTTTATTTCTTTTGTGTCGAAGTTTTTATAAAAATCTCTCAATTCAACTATTTTTTTAATAGTTTCATCAAATGTATCTTGCTTATAGATATTTAGGTTCTCACCATTTATGACTACTAATGTAAAATTTGACATATCGACTCCTTTTTTACCTTATATTACTATTATAACAAAAAAAGGAGTGTGTGTCAAGAGTTTTTAGAAAAGTTTTCCTATATTATAGTTTATTCTCAACGTCGATCCTGAAACTTTTTGGTAAATCTTTAGCTCCATCTTTTCTGTGTAAGAAATCTGCCATCTCTAGATCCCAATTAAAAAAATGCTTGTTATATAAATTTTCTACATCTTGTAAAGTTTTGAAGAGGGATTTTTTCAGTTTTTTGACAGCTTCTTTATCAAGTTCCTCACTCAGAGTTTCAATCTTTTCGATAGATTCAATAAGTTTATCTAATTCTTTTTCTTCACGAATATCTTGTAATATTTCCGAAATTTCATTTATAACTTTGTTATCCACAATTCTCTCCTAATCTTCTATTCTAAATAAACTTAGTAAATATTTTTCTTCAAAACCTAGTTTGTAAAGAGAAACATAAAGCTTTCGCAGTTTTTTCAATTTAGTTTCAAGAACTCCCAACTTTGTAAGTTTTTTTTGCCATCCTGCACTTTTCGGACCGTAGCTTTCTATGAATTCTTTCTTTCTTCGTTTTTGCTCTTTAGCATCGTGGTTTCCAAGTTTGGAATATTCCACTGCCTTCTTTTTGAAATAGTATTCCAACTTTTTCTCATTTGAAGCAAATGTACGTGCTTTCTTTTCCAATGCTGCGAATTTAGGAGGATCACCTTTTTTTACGGTTTTCTTTTTAGCAGTTTTCTTTTTTGGAGTTGCTGCCTTTTTAGCAGTTGTCTTTTTTGGTTTATCGGATGGTTCGTCATTATTTTCTATATACTCTTTAGCTACATCGGCAATCTTTGGAAGACCTGATTCCGCATATGCTTTCATTATATACCAATTCATCGGAGCAAGTTTCAAGGAAGATGCTTTATCCTGTAATTCCGATTCCATTTTATATTTTACATTATCTCTTTCTCTTCTTTGCTTCACCGTTTTTCCAGGCATTGATTTGTGAAGTGCTTGAGCAGTAGCAATTTTCTTTTTTAGTTTTTTTATTGCTCTTTCATGTCTTTCGACGGCAGCTTTTGTATATTCATCCATATGGTTCTCCTAAAGACTATAGAGTTATTTATAATATAACTTATATTCAAATGCTTGTCAAGGTGTTTCTAAAACTTCTTTGAAAATTTTTAACATTTCTTCTAATTCATCCATATCAAAAGAACCCATATGACTGATTCTGAAGTGTGTTTTCTTCAAGACTTTATATCCAGAAGCAATCACTACACCTCTTTTTCTGAGTTCTTTGAGGAGATTAGGTTTATGTTTGGGAAGTTCTATACAGGTTGCTCCGAGAGTTCTACTGTCTCTTTCACAATACATTTTCAAACCTTCATCGTCACAAAACTTCCATATTCTTTCTGATATGTCTCTATATCTTTTGTGAACTTCATCCATATCAGCAAAGTGTTTTTTGAGTGTGTATTCTAACTTTTGAAAAACACCTACAGCAGGAGTGAATTGTGTTATGCTCATTCTGTGTCTATCAAGGGATATTTTCAGATTGAAATAGTATCCTCTTCCTTCATCCAAATCAATATACTTCTCAAACTTTGGAGAAATGCAGAGAAATGACATTCCAGGCTCTAAGTTCAGACATTTCTGAGAACCAAAGAAATAACCATCACATAAACTCATATCAATTGGTGTAGAAAAAGCACCTGTTACAGCATCTACGAAAACCCATATATCAGGGTTCTTAACTTTCAGATATTCGGATATCTTTTTGATGTCATTGTTTGTCCCAGAACTTGTTTCACTTTGAACTATAAACACAGCATCAAAATGTTCGTCTGAATACTTTTCCAAATCTTCTATTGTGATAGCCTTCCCATATTCAGCACAGACATCGGTTACTTCCAATTTCCACTTCTTAGCAACATCAGAAAATCTTTTACCAAAGTCACCAGATTGTAAACTCAATACTCTTGCACCTTCTGGTAGAGTGTTTGATATTGCTTCCATCATTCCAGTTGATGATGAACATGCTGTTAGAAATTCGTTATCTGTTTTGAAACATCTTTTGAGTTCCTTTTGTATCTCATCATACATCTCCATGAACTCTGGAGACCTGTGTGATATCATAGGGAAAGATATATTTCGGATGTCTTCGTGAATTTCAGAAGGTCCTGGGATGTGATAGTGATTTATAACCCTCTCCATAATCGTTTTAACGTATTCTGTGGGGTTTTCTACTTCACAAGATGATAATGCCTTCTCTGATAATTGAGGGAACTTCTTTTGAAATATCGAGAATTCTTCTTCATCCAATATCAAGCAAAGAAGACCGAGAAAACTATCTCCGGAATAGCACATCAAATCGGTGTTTTCCATCCATTGTCTTTTCTCAACACCAGCAAAAGGTATCATTCTCTCAACAACATTTTTGGTGACTTCATCAGTAACACCGTCACCTATGAATACTGAGTTTCCAGTTTTATGTTTCTTTACAATCTCACATTTACCTTGAGGTTCCATTAGAACACTTTCTTCAAGACCACCTTCAGTTTTGATAGCATAGAGTGTATCAATTCCAAGATGTTTACAGACTGGTTCTATTGTCTCATAAAACCCACCACTTACAACTACAATCTCTTTATCAAAATACTTCAATACATTGATAGTTTCTTGAACATCTGGATATAGATTAGCAATGTAAACTTCTGAGACAATCTCCATATGGGGAAGGTGGAAAGACAGATGCTGGGTTCTTTCTAAATATGACCTCTTTAAGTCAATCTGCCCTTCCATCCCCTTCTTTGTAAGTTCTTTTACATTATCTAATTTTTGAATATCTGACAAAACATCTATCCCCTCTATTTTAGATATTGTTGAATCAAAATCAAGGAATATTTGCTTATACTTTATAGACATTCAAATATTTAGTAAATCCTAATCTGTTAAGTCAACTATCTCACAACTTCCAGCAGTACAACTATAAGTTTGCGCACCTTTTGTGTTGTCTTCCTTTTCAAATTGTTCCAAACCAGACCAATCAACGTCTTGAGGAATCCTCTGAAGGAGTTTTTGATATTCTTCAACATCACATTCTTGATACGGTGCTTGCTTATACGTGTGGTCAGAGCTCGGTAGAAAGGATACACCGGAAACCTCATTAAAATGATTCCACACCCATGATCCAACTTCAAACCATTCATGCTCTTTTACAGAAACTGTTACGGAAGGTTTATGTTCACACCAATGCCTTTGATAATCCAACCATAATTCCAACTGTTCAATGGCAGACATATCATTTCTAAATACAGCATTATCAGGAGACTTCACCGGAAAACTGAACACCCATTGATGCTCTGGTTTCATTACACAGTCCTCATGAGGAAATCCTACACTCACCATAAATTGTGCTAATGGGTCCTTCTTATCACCTCTAACAGTTCTGATATAATATTCAGAGTGTCTTGCGTGGATACCACTAGCAGCATTTACTAATTGTGATACTGTTCCAGATGGTTTTACACAGGTGATTGCAGCAGAAGGATTTACACCTATTTCGGAAGCAACCGATTTATTTACTTCAAGAGTTCTTTCCCTCAACTTTGGTAAAAAATCTTTCAATGGTAAATTACCTCTACCGTTAGTCAATTCATTATCCATAATACCTGTAAGAGATACACCAAGTAATCTTTCTTCTTCACAGTTCTCTCTCCAGTGCTTTGATAAGTAAGGAAAATGCGTCAATGTGGATTGCCAAGTTCCTATGATAGCAGCAACTTCAACCTTTTCAATCAAAGTTTCGATTGTATCATCTTTAGAAACAACTGCTTCTGATAAATTACAGAACTCTTTTGACCTCAATATAATTTCAGAGCAAGGATTAGTTCCAAAGTCATATTCTATTTCTCGTCTACCATCTAACTTTTCAACGGTTTTCTTCGATGCTTGACGATTGAAAATACCTCGTTCTCCAGACTTTGAACGATATAATGATAACCACTCTTCCATGAAGGTTCCAATATCAGGTCTTTCACGGTAACATACAGAGTTGTTTGCTAATGCTCTATGTGGATCAATAACCCACCATTGACCTGATTTAGCACTTCTCATTCTATCATCATTCAAGTCAGATAGAGAAATAAGAGCAGAACGTCTTACCCCACCTACAACTACAATCTCAGCAATCTTACACACAATGTCATGACATTCAATTGGATATAGTTTTCTCCCAGCAGCATTTGTAAATGTTGTTATAGTGAACTCCATCAATTGCCTTAATGGTTCTGGACCAGATGCTCTACCTCCAAAAACTTTTAATCTTGCTCCAGCAGGTCTAACTTTTGAGTAATCAATCTTTGGAACTTGACCAGAGATCAAAAGAGAGATAAGTTCACGATAAGCTTTCGCCCACCCTTTTTTAGAATCAGCTACAACAATTGTAGTATCAGACTCTTCAAATGTTTCTGCGACTGTTGGTAGTTTCTTTACATGATACTTTTCTACACTGAATCCAACTCCGGTTCCACACATTAGAATGTAAAGGATTTCGTCAAATGCACGTAGTTTGTCAATAGCGGTATATGCACAGTTATATCCAGCGACATTATCCCTTTTGAGCGCAGGGCCCGCAGTCATTAATGCTCTCATTGAAGGCATAACTTTCAATTCTAAAATATATTTTCTAACTTTGTCGTAAGTCTCTTTAGGTATATCATAAGAATATCGATCCTTTAAATGTGTCTTAAAGAAATTCACATATCTATCTACAGTCTCTTCCCAAGTTTCTCTTCTTCCTTTACTCTCTAACCACCTAGAATATCTGGATAGGTGGATAAATTCTTGATAAAGTGATGGTAATAACATTTTTTTCTCCTATTTTTCTCTTTTCTCCGTCAAATATTTCCAAGACACAGGGTATATTTCGGAACACATTGAGAGGATTTGATTAGCAATATCCCTCGTTTCCTTCTGCGTGTCTCTTGCACATCTCAATTTACATACTCTTGCAAAAGCAAATAACGAACCTGTCCAATACCATTCAGTGTAAGTATTTTGAGGTAATACCATTCTTGCCTGTTCTGGACAAATCCCTATATCTAAAAGCGACTTATAAGTTAATTTAGAATCTTCAGATATTTCGGATGGAGTTAAAACTAAATCCTCTGTCCAATCCTTATCATCATTATAATCTTCTTTTATCTTATTGTCAAGCTCTTCCGTTTTGACACTCTCATCAGAAGAACCTTGTTTCACATTTTCTGCTTGATATCTCCAGTCTTCTGGGATATAAAACTCCGGATCCTCTTTAATATATCTTCTTGACACTTCATTCCAAACTAAACCTATTTGATGTTTTTGAAGTTGTCTAGCAACAAACATAGGTGCTTTAATATGAAATGTAATACAAGTGTGAGCAAAAGGTGTCCAATGATTATGTCTTGCAAGATATCTGATTAATTTCTCATCCCTCTTTTTCAAAGTTGGCAAACTAATCAAAGTTTCACCAGAACCATACAATTCAACTTTTTTAATTTCAGATGACTCTGCTTCCGATTTCTTATTGAAAGAAACTCTAGCTGAATTAACTACCGATAAATCGCTTCCCATGTAATCAACTAATTGAACTTTCATTTTCTAGTCCCACTTTCAACAATTCCGTTCTGTGTTTGAACAACTGCTTCAACATTCTCAGACATCGTTAGTTCTCTGATATACTTACAACCAGCATATGACATCCCAGAACGAATACCGTTACAAAGTTCATTGATAACATCTTTAGCACTTCCAGAGTCTTGAACTTCAATAGCAATACCTTCTTCGGCAACTGTACTGACATCACCGTCATTCAAAAGAACTTGTCTCGCAGAATTTGATGCCATACCTCTATATGAACTTGGGTCATTTGCTTCTCTACATCCCGCAAAAAGTTTCCCTGTCATTATAGTACTAGCACCTGCCCACAAAGCTTTTACGATATCACCAGAACATTTAATTCCTCCATCTGCTATAACAGGTATATCACTATGACCACTTTGAATTAATCCTGATTTAACCATTCTAACAGCAGTCAGTTGAGGAACTCCGAACCCAGTCATTCTTCTAGTTGTACATACGGATCCTGGACCGATCCCAACTTTAACGGCATCAACTCCGTGATTTGCTAAGAATATTGCTGCTTCTGCTGAAGCAACATTTCCAGCAATAATATCAACATCCTTCGACTTACTTCTTATGAATTTAATCATTTCTGAAACCCTGTCTGAATAAGCATTAGCAATATCAATACATATTCCAGAAATACCCAACTCTATAAGAGATTCTGCTCTCTGTCTTTCATTTCCAGAAACTCCAACCGTAGGTATAACAGGACTCCAATTTTTCTCCCACTCATTCAAACATCTTTGAACTATTTCACAATTCTTCTGAATTTCCATGTTCCTATGTAAAAACCCTACACCTCCGGATTCACTCATAGTTTTTGCTAAATCATAACCTGTGATTGTGTCCATGTTGGCGGAAGTAATTGGAATATCAATCCTAATATTTCTTGAAAGAATAGTTCCTAATTCCGGATCATTTCTAGAATGCAGAGATTTACTGGGGACAAGTAAAATATCATCATATGTATAAGCTTGTATAAACATATGAACTCACTTGTTAAATAGTCTTGTAATATTGTAATCGGTCGGGAATCTATTAAGTAGACTTTTGGCATCCAATTTAACGAAAGCAGGCAAATCTTCGTAATTTGTTAAAAAATTTAGAAAATCTCTTGTTTTGACTAAAGATTCTTTAAGGTCTGTTTCCTGTTCTTTGTTCATAATTTTCTCCATTCTGTAAATTTCATTTTCGCCTTGAGTCCATTGAAAGTGTTATTTCCAATATACTCCTGTACCTGTTCAACGGTATGACCACTCTGTATCATATCGTTAATATCTTTACCTCTGAAAGTATCATTAAACAATACTATGGAATGACCCATATCTATTATTTTTTCAACTTTCTGAACTATCTGCTTATTTCTCGGCTCATTATCAAATAAAAATATCAATTCGCAATCCTGCAAATCTTCTGTATTCAAATCTGAACCTGTCATAGCAACACAGTTCTCTAAAAACAAAGAATCAAAAATACCTTCTACAACATAAACTGGTCTTGTATTATCAATTCTGTCGAGTCCATAAACCTTGCTACCTTGCGATAAACTCACAGTAATATACCTGAGAGTGTCATCATTAAGTGCACGGCCTTGAATATGGGTTATTTTTTTGTTTCGATTGAAGAAGGGAATAACAATTCTCTCCTCACTCTTCAATCTTTGCGATTTATCTGGACTGATTAATTCTATCAGTCTTTTGAAGTCTTCAGTGTAACTGAATCTACATCTATATTTATCATTTATCATCCTTGAGTTCAGATATTGAACCGCTTTGTGACACTCTTCTAAATCTTCCATTTTAGTCATCGGAAGTTCTTTGACTTTCCTTTTAGGTTTTTTGTTAAACTCTACAGGTTTACTTTTATAAACAGTCTGTGTATTGTTTATCTGATTCGTTTCTTTCAAATTTTCAAGTTTATATTCTTGGAAAAGGAAAGGGTCATACGTCTTCAAAAACTTCGTAAAAGAGGTGGAATATCCACAATTATGACACTTGTAAATGTAATAACTCTGGTCAGTACTTAAATGGAAATATCCCCTAGTCTTCATTTCAGATTTTTGAGAGTCTCCACAATAAGGACATCTAAATGTCCAAAGGTTTTCTCTGACTCTGTGAAATCTATCTAACTTAGGGGATAATAATCCAATATACTTTTGTTCAATCCAAATGCTCATGAGTTTATTATAGAATAAAAATTACTTTTTGTCAACACTTTTGTCTTTTTCGTAGTAATTTTTATATAAACCTATAACAACTTTTTGATACTTGATATAATCCAATAAAAGTCTGACGTTCAAGGAAATCAGTTTGTAATCTTTTCCATCAAGAGAGAATAAGACTGGAACCTTATCATCATCTTTCAATTTGGAAAACACTTCTTTTATATTTTTCTCAGTAACCACAATAAAATTAACATCATGCAGTTTTACTGGATCTTTTGATGGGATTTTGAGAGCGGGTTTTAATTTTCCCTTTTCAACTAAGTCTCCAACATCTGGTGGAAGTTTCCTAATTATCTCTCGTCGTTTTTTACATCCTGTCAATAAACTAGTTAGCAGACTTACCAAAAAAGTCAGTACAATTAATCTTTTCATTTTCACCTCTTTTTGATCCAGTGAAAAGTTCAATACACCTTTTCAACCGTTTCATTTCATCATTAAAAATTTTCTGGACTAATCCAGGACGCTTCTCTGCTAGTTCTTCTAATGACTTTTTACCTTCTTTTTCTCGGTATAGTCTATCTTCTAATCTTTTAATACTTTCTCTTGATTCTCGTTCATTCTTTATTATTTCATTTAATGCTTTTGTAACTTCTTCAAATCCCATACTGAGAACTGTCATTTGAGTTCTCATAGAATTTACTTTTCTAGATAATCTATCATTTTGAATAGTTTTATCAGATAATTCGGTTTCGAGTTTAGCAATTCTATCATAGACCCTTCTGTGCTCTTTATAAATCGTATCTGAGACATTTTTGAAACTAAAATAGGCAACAACACATGCTCCGACAACACCACTTATTAAAAGAAGATTTTTGAGTCCGAACAACCCTAAAAATCTATCTATCTTTGGGAGTTTACCTATCCAACCCCCGAACAACCCTAATAATCCTCTAAACATTAATCTTCAACCTTTTCATCTTTTTTACTGATAACTAACTCACCTGTCAGATTTACTAAAATATCGGCAAGCAAAGTTTCAACCTCTTGACCTGTTAGAGTTTCTTTATCCAACAAAGTTTCTGATAAAAGTTTGAGAGACTTCTTATTCTTCTTCAAAATTTTATTCGCCCTGTTATATTCGCCATCAACAATGCCTTTGATTTTAGCATCAATCTTCTTCAACATATCATCGGACATTTCATGAGTTCTAAAACCATCAGAAATGTTGTCAAGATTCAATAATCCCAAATCACTCATTCCCCATCGTGTAACCATCTTTCTGGCAATACTGGTTGCTTTACGGATATCTGAGACTGCTCCAGGAGTATAGTCACCGAATCTAATTTCTTCACCAATTCTACCTCCAAGAGATATACAGATAGAGTTTAGCAATTGACTCTTAGTCGAATGCTTTTCTTCTGAGAGGAAAGAAACATGACCTAAACTTTTTGACCTAGGAACAATTGTCACTTTATCTATTTCTGCATTGTTGTCTAAGACAAGACCGAGAATAGCATGACCGGACTCATGCCAAGCAGTATTTTCAAGTTCTTTTTCATCTTGCTTTCTCGATTTCATTTCAGAACCATAAGCAACTTTTTCAACCGCACTTTCAAGACAATTTTGATCGACTTCATCTAAACTATCTCTAACTGCTATGAGTGCTGCCTCATTAACCACATTTGCTAAATCAGCACCAGAGAATCCGACGCACTTTTTAGCAAGACGAGCAATATTAATTTCAGAATTCAATAGAGGTAAATTTGCAATATGGAGATTCAGAATTTTAATTCTTCCCTCTTTGTCAGGCAAATCAACAGAAATATGCTTATCAAATCTTCCTGGACGTAGTAATGCCTCATCAAGAGTTTCCAACCTGTTTGTAGCAGCAATGATGACAACTTGAGAATCGGAAGTAGCAAAACCATCCATCTCAACAAGTAACTGATTCAATGTCTGGTCTCTTTCAGAATCTCTTCCTGAGGCAGACCTTCTTTTACCTACAGCATCAATCTCATCGATGAATACTACACAGGGGGAATTATCTCTTGCTTTATTAAACATGTCCCTCACTCTCGCAGCACCAACACCGACATACATTTCTACGAATTCAGAACCAGAGACATACATGAAGGGAACACCAGATTCTCCAGCAATTGCCTTTGCGAACATAGTTTTACCAGTACCAGAAGGACCATATAGTATTACACCTTTAGGTAATTTAGCACCCATCTTCTTATATTTTTTATTATCTTGGAGAAAGTCCACCACTTGCTGAAGTTCATCTTTTGCTTCATCGTTTCCAGCAATATCTTTGAATTTAACATCAGACTTTTCCGGTTCGAAGAATTTAGCACCCGAATCAACAGATGGAGGAGATCCAGGACCTCCCTTTGGTCCAGAACTTTGACCTCCGGTGATTACATCAAAAGGTCCATTCTTCATATACCTCATATTATCTAGAACCCTTCTAACAAAGATATAACATCTCCACATTAGAAAGCTGGATAGAGAAAGGAATATCATAAACAGAAGAAGAGTTACAGGAGAAAGTATATCAATACTCTTTTCCTCAACAGAAAATGAAATACCATTTTCTTTCAATTCTTTAATTGACCCTGTTTCACCTCTTGGCCTTACAACTTGAAATTTATGTTCCCCAACATTATACTGTATATGATTTTCTTTTACAGTTACAACATCAACCTTCTTAGACCTAACACTTTGCACAAAATGCGAGTAAGGTTTATCATGAATAGGGTTTCCTAGAAACATTTGGATTGCTACAACACCTGCTGTAATAAGACCAAACAAAACAACAATAATAGTCTTTTTCATCACTTTCTCCATCAAATAAAAGGAATACTATATTTATATTATACAACAAATATTATTTCTTTTCAATATATATTAAGATTTTTTTTAATAATTTTCTTATAACTGGGTGCCTGCTATCAAAATGAAACGCCATAAAATATGCCATAAGGTTTGGGGAAGACTTAAAAATACTCTTATCCAACCTTTTCAATTTGGCAATAGCAACTTTTCTCGTTCTATATGTATTTAGAAGTTCATTAGAAATGTTTAATGCATAAGCTTCAATTTCGTCAGAATTTCCTAAATATTGTTGGGTTCTGTAGAACCCTGATATCTCCGTACTATTTTTACTCGGTTTAAACTTGGAAGGTTTTACGAAATCTCTATTTCTATACTGTGCCATATGTAAATATTCATGCTGAATTGCGTCAGATAATTGGTCAGCAAACTTATTCCACATGGAATTATCTAAATTTAGGACAACTTCTGGATCCGAAACTGCTAATTCCAACTCTATAGGAGTCTCACTCCTTTGGTCATTGTCTGGATCATAATAAGCATTTATAACAATAGATCCTTGAGTAACATTACTTGATTTTTTTGTAGAGACTTCAATGTCATATTTTCTTCTCAAAACCTTTTCAATCTCATCGGCAATATTTTTAACAGAAATATTCTTGAGAACTAATTTTGATTTTGCAAGACCTATGACCCCTCTAATCTGTTTTTTGGATATTGCTATATTTGTAGCACCCTCATATACTTTTTCAGATTTTTTAATCTTTTTAGTATCATCAGGAACGTCTTTCTTTTTTACTTTTTTCTTTTTCTTTTTGACAGGAGGATCTCCAACTATCCCTGCTATATGTTCTCCATCACCCACAACATTGGCAATATCTTCTTCTAAAGTTTCGGCCATCTTTTTTATCATTTCTAAATCTGCGGAGTCGAGACTGGATTCAAATTCACTATATCCAGTTTCCAGTAAAGTGTACCTATTTTCAAATTCCTCTAAATTGTTTAGATTATCTTGCTCTTTCAGAAGAAATAAGGCTGCTGTGATATTTACTAACTTCGACCTAGCAAGAGGTCCAAGAATTCTTTTAAGATTAAATACAAAAATATCTAAACGAGTTAAGGCATTTTTCTCTTCTTTGGTTTTAAGAGTTCTTCTTTTCCTAAGGATTTTACCGTTCTTATCAACAATTCCCAACTTATAAGCTTTAGTATCTTGTATGTTGGTTATCATTCTCATAATTATTTTGTAAAGAACAATATAATTTAAGGTGTTGTTTATAACACTCTCTCTTAAAAAACTCATAGATTCTCCAAATCTCTTAATACGTTCTCATCCGTTTCTAAATTCTCGGAAAATATATTTTCCCCATTTACCCCATGAACAACTACAGGCATAAGAGAAAGATATTCCAAAAAAGTTTTTAAAACTGACCAATATTCTCTGTCAATCTTAAAAAACCATATTCTAGTGGCAGAATATTTATCAAAAACATTATAAAAACATATAATGTGATTTAAAATTAATCTGGTCTTTAACTCCTCACCTTTTTTATATTTATTGAGAAGTCTTTTTACATACTTAACCCTATTCATATCTTCATGAAAATCCTCAGCGCAAATACACTGAGGATTTCTATATGAGTTTTCAGAAAAGGAGTGTATGTTTTCTGAATTTAAATCAAACATCAACCTAAACCTCTATTAAGATTCCTCACTCACTGATTCTTGGGCCTGTTCTTGGGTAACTAAATTCGATAAATCCGTTTTTTTAATATTTTCGGAACCTGCTCTTTCTAAAATACTATTCAGTAAACCTAAAGATATCTCTGTTGCTTGAATAGAAGTTATCAGTAAAGTTCTTTTAGAATTAGCAAGTTTCAATTCTTGAATGGCAGCAGATTTATTTTCCTGTAATTCTCTTAATCTGACTACATGAGCATCATCCTCTGAAGTTTCTTCTGTGATAAATTCAGAAATTCCAGCAATTGCTCCATCCAAAACCGAAAGACTATTTGTTATCTTAGCAGTAATCTTCTGAAGTTCGTTAAAAACTTCAACATTTCTCTGATTTGTATTTACTAGGGATTCCCTTTTATCAACAATAACATCGACAAGTTGATTTAAATTACCTACTACAGGAACGGTTGCTAATCCGCCTGTTCCTGGTCGTGTAGTTGTCGCCTCTTGAGTTTCCGCAGTTGTATCTTTAGTAGTTGTCATAAGTCCTCCATATTAAAAATTAACTACTTATATAGTATAAACTAAAATTATTCGAATGTCAAGTTAAATATTTAACTATTTGTACTGTCCAGGTCATCCGCGTCTTGGTAAGCTCTGACTCCATCACCATCTTGATCTAACATCTGAGCATCTTTTGCAGCAATGGCAGTTGCTTTCTCAACAGCATCAGCTGCAGCATCATCTGTGGATTTATTTAAGGAACTACCTGCAACTAAAACTTCTTCTGTTCCATCTAAATGAACCAGAACCCATCCTCTGTCATCACAATAACACCTTGCTTTTTCATCAGCACTTAACCAATTTGGTCTTTCACCAGCGGAATCACCGTCTTCTTTTTTCCATAAAGCCATTTCTATTCTCCTTTTACAAACTTATTTATAATTCTCCTAAAACGAACTTTTTATTAGGATTAACACTCATTTTAGAATCTATCATAAATTTTCTTGAAATTAAAATTGTATGGTTCATATTACTTCTATTAGAAAGAGAAAAATGAACATCTTTATATAACCTTTCTCCAACTTTTATATCAAAACTTACACAATATCTTTTTTCAGATTCATCTCCATTATTTTTTATAACGTCCATTCTCGGTAAAAGTTTTTTCTTTAATTTATTATCATAACCTTTAATATTAAACTCTACAGTATCACCCTCAACTTTAATATTTTCAGCTCCAATAGAATTTAGCGCACCGTTACCAGTATCCATCTTAGCAGTCATCGGTTCTAAACCCTTTTCTAAAATTTCAACGACCTCTAAAAAACCGACTTCTTTTGTTTGATATTTCCAATTATCTTTATCGACTAAATTATCCACCACTTTAGCAACCAATTTAGTTCCTGTTATGTTAGATTTTTTCTCTAAATCCCAGTAATATGATTTGGATCCAGGAGATGGGTTCACTTCTAAAACAAAATATTCTCCATCACTCTTTATAATATCAACACCACAGTAATAACAATCGACAGATTTAGCAGTTTTAATTGCCAAGTCTATTTCTTTTTTGGTGGGTTTATATGGTTCTACATCAGCACCAAGAGAAACGTTTGTGCGAAAATCATTTTTCATTTTGATTCTTCTGGCAGCTGCAACAACTTTATTATTCAACACTAGAATTCTTCTATCGTCTTTTATTTTCTTATACTCTTGAAGTATTAGTTCTACGGAATTTTCTTCATCACTTCGGAGAGCTTGTATAACTGATATCAAACTTTCTTTCGACTCCAGTTTCATAACACCTTTGCCGCCGTGACCTTCTGTAAACTTCAAAATAACAGGAAACTTATTTCCAACCTCTTTGATAGCATCATCAATATATTCAATATCACTGACTAAACAGGTCTTTGGTGTATTGATATCATTATTGACAAAATTTATATAAGCACTGAACTTATTACTTGCTGTTCGCACACTCTTAGGGGAGTTAATACAAAAAACACCGTGGTCTGCTAACATCTTATGAAGAATACCTGCGTTTCTATTTGTAACCACAGTCCTTCTTGCTATACAGACTACATTTTCATTTGAACCTATTTCTAAACTTTTTCCTTCACCATCATAATTGTAAATGATTAAAGTTTCTTTCGACTCACCCTTTTTGGATGCATAAGCTTTGTCGGAAGAAATTCTGTAAAGTTTTATTTTTCTTTTTTCACAAACCTTTTCTAGACGATTTACAGTAGGTTCTTCATTATCCTTAGCAGAAGTCAGAATTAATAACTTAATTTCGGAAGATTTCAGTACTTCTTCCTCTATTAAAGGCAACTCTTCTGTTACTTCTTCCTTTTCTTGGATACCACTCTTCTCATCAAGATATCTTTTGTATTGTGATATTCTGTTCATTTCCATTCCTATGAAATGTACATATTCAATTCATATTGAGTCTTCATTCCATAAACTTGAAAATGTAATTGCTTTTTATTTTCTTTTCCACCCTTTATCAATTTAAGATGGTACTTATTTGTTTTACCTGTTGAAGGTTTTTTCGGACCAGTTCCGACTTTGTGGAAAAGGTCATCATCATCTAACTCATATCCGTTTTTCTTAGCAAACTTCTTCACCTCATCAATTGCGGATGTGAAAGTATTATGATAGATTTCGTAATCTTTCTTACCTTCTTCTAGATTTTTGTTTAGAAAATTTAGGTATGCTGCCATTTTAGGTGATATAGTTTCTTCCTTCACCACTTTTGATTTAGGGTAGTATTTTTTCAAAGATTTTAGAATCTCTTTTTCCTTTGACTTACCTTTATCCATTAGACTGAGAACCAAGTCATCACCGTTTTTGATATCCTTTTTTGGATTTCCTTTTACCTTAACGGTAGCAAGTTTGTCATCATCTGGGTCTTCATCTCTATCATAAAGCAAAGCACCACCATTCATTAATGATGATAGTCTTATTCTTGATTCCTCAACAGTTTCTCCAAGCATACTCTTCATATCACTTTGGAGATTTTTAAGTGCTTGCGCACCTCTAATTGATATCAAAGATTTAATTGCTTTTTCCATATCAGACGTACCTTTAGATAGGATTGCGTCAATAACTTGTTTATAGTATGGATCATTTCCATACTTTTTCATCATTGCTTTATGTACCTTCAGTCTGGTTTTTATATCGTATCTCTCTTCAATTGATAGTTCTTCAATCTTTTTAGGTTTTTCGTGAGTATATCCTAATTTGGACATTCTTTCGTGGTCTTCTGGTTTTTCTGCTTTGTATGCTTTTCCAGTTTTTGGATCATACATCATGTGAGGTTTGAATTCTTTATCCTCTTTCATCTTCTTATGTTTTGAACCGCAATTCTCTTCAATAGTTTCTTCTTTTACCATTGACTTAGCAACTTTCATCGCATAGTCCTTAAATTCTTTATATGCTCCAGGAGTCAGTTTTTCTAAATTTTTGTAAGCATCTTGAATATCTTTCTTTTTACCAGACAAGAATATAGCATCAATCAATTTTTTATAAGCAATTGAATGAGGAGTTTTTTCTTTCTTATCTACGTACTTTTTGAAGAGTTCTCTCCAAACGTCGAGTGTTTTGAATTTTGCTTCTTCAATAGTTTCTTCCTGTGTCATTTTCATTTTAGACCTATCATCAACTTTGATTTTAGATTTAGGAAAAGACTTTTCAACCTTTGCTATAATTGCTTTATGGTTTGATTTTTTCTTATCGTATATGTTTAGAGTTATATCATCCCCATCTTTTACTTTCTTATTAGGTTTTCCTTGAACGTGAGCAATTTTCAAATAGTCACCAGATGATTCTCTATCTCTATCATAAACTGACAGACCGTTTCCAGCAAAACTCATTCCAATATTCAACTCTTCAATAGTTTCTTCCTCATCCTCTTCGTTCTCACCTTCCCAATTCTTATCAATATAGTCAAAGAATTCTTTTTTCTTCTTGTCGTCTAATTCAGCAGGTGAGTCTATACCAAACTTTTTCAAAGCAGATTGAAAGAACTTTTGATATTCTTCTGATTTTTCAAAAAGGTCAACTTCTTCATTCTTTCTTCTATCCTTTTCCAACTGCCTAACAACTTTAAGGAATTTAGCTTCAAGTGATTTGATAACTGAAGTTTTCTTTTTAATCATATCTTCCAATTTTTCTTTTTCAGCAGAAGATAATTTACTAATATCTTTACCTTTTAGAAGTTTCTTTTTAAGAAAATTTATGGCCATTTTTCTAGCACGTTTTTTTAATTCATCTGCACCAGCAGGTTTCTTCATTTTCATTTTTCTCTTGAGGGCCATTCTTTTCGCCATCTTCTTCATCTGTCTAGACTTTTGCAATCTAGCAGATCTGGATAATGCTTCGAAAAGGTTTCCCTCTAAATCACCGGTCAATTGAATATCTTCGATATCTTCAATATCTTCATCTTCAGAAACAAGTTTGAGGATATCTTTTTCTTTTACGTACTTTTTCTTTTTTTCGTCATAAAACATATCTTTTTTAGGGTCATAATAAAGTTCAACACCTTTATCAAATTTAATAGGACCTTCCATATCTTTTAAATTAGCCATAATAACTCCATATCTGTATAGGTATATTTATATTATTCGTCCCATTTACCCAAAGGGCATTTAGATAGTTTAAATTTGGTCTTAACTTTCATAAAACATCCACACTCTTTGCATGTATATGTAGGTCTGAAAAGTCTGGGACACTCAGAACAAATTTTAAGTCTTTTTTCAACTATATTTTTTTCAATAAATTGAAAATGTTTCTTCATTTTCAATCCTCATTCAAATTGAAAAAATTATCAAATAACATCTTTTCCAAATTATTCTCGTTAAGTTTCATTCCCTTTTTGATGTCGTCGAACATATTTTGCGCATCTTTTCTCTTCATAGATGTTCCTTGGGAGAATGATTCAAAATCATCATCCAACACAAACTTTCTCATTTTAGAAGCGCTCATTCCAGAAACATCGTCTGCATCAGGGTCTCTTTCACCTGCCGAAACTATCTCTATCTTCTTAAATTTTGTGTACCCTTTCTCTTGCATAGATTTTGTCATGCTTTCAAAGGATTTAACTCTGTCTGAACCTACCATAAAATAAACTTCCTCATAACCTTTTTCACTCAACATTTCAAGAACTTCAGCAGGAGACCGAGTTCCAATAGTGTCAGGGTGATGAATATGCTTACTATGTTTGGGAAAAGAGAGTTTCATATATTTTATTTTATCATTTACTGATAGAGGGTTCTTTTTAGCATCATTAGTTTTTGAAGTGAAGATGGCATGCTCTGCCCCTAATTTTTTTGCTAACCTAAAACTCTTATCAACCAAAAGTTTATGTCCAGTTGTTGGAGGGTTGAATCTCCCGAATATCATAACGACTTTTTTCATATACTCGCCTTTGACCAGTTCTTATCAACAGTGAAATTGAGTCTAGAGAATTCCATTCTATCAACAAACTTGACTGCTCCACCAGAAGTTCTATCGATAGCAACAAAACCTTCAGGAGTTGTAACTCTAAACCCTTTATTATCAATCACGAAAGTTCCAAGACCCTTAGACGAATTTTTTTCTAACTTTCTTATTAGCATATTTTTAATTTGTATAGTCAATTTCATAAACTTGAGGAGTTTAACTAATGCGGAAGTCTCTCTTTTCATCAATGTCAGCAAACTGTTCATTCTTTCCAGTTTCTGAGCCTTTGCTTTATCGGTTTTTAATTTCGAAATTATCTTGTTTTGGAAATGGTTCTCAAAATGAGAAAAGTATTCTTTCAACGATTTAAGATTTGCTTCCGGCAAAGAACCTGACCTAATTTTAGAATTGAAGAAAGTTTTAATCCCTGCTCCCATTTCATTAGACTTGAATTGATTCTGTATTTCAAAGATGTTGGACATTGATTTCTTACCAATAGAATTTCCAAGTTTTTCCAGTTCTTTTATTTTTTTAGAAACCTCATCTGTTTCGGAACTAGAAAAAAGGAATCCAGTAACATCTTTATAATATGCATCATCAAACCAAACAGAAGAAACTTTTTTCAATTGACTTACATTAGCTCCAAAGGAAGCTTTCATGTTCTCTAAGGAGTCTCCAGAATAGGTTGTATGGAAAACTATACCTATCTTGGAAGATAAAATCTTCCTTCCCAGTTCAGAATTTTCTGGGACGGCGTAGATTATAGTGTTTGGTTGGAACATTATGTGGGGAATACCGTTTATCTTCTTCTTTTGTATATCGGAAGATGTGAACATCATATCCCCTTGCAGGACATTCTTGATTCCTATTTTGGAAAGTTCTGTAAATGCTACTTTTAACTTATCTGCTAACCCTGCTGGGTATCCGTATTTAGATATGTCGGATAATGATTTGACAAGTTTAGAACTCTTGGAAAATACCGATTTTGTTCCAACAAAAAACTTACCATCAGATGGGTCTGTACCGCAGAATATTGCAGGTGCGCCGTCATACTTTACGGTTACATCAACATTAAGTTCCGAGTTACCTTTTAGAAGGTCAAATACCGAATTTAGGAAAGAAACAGTTTTTATTATACCCTTATACCCATCATTCAATGGATAGTCTTCTAAATGCTCTAAATGTAAATTTTTGTTGCTTTTAGATTCAAGTATAATGTCTGTTGTAATTGAATATTCTCTCATCTCGAAACCCTTACTAACTATTTAGTAGTTGAAGGATTTCTTCTTTTACCATATTCGAATTCTAATAGAATGGTATGCAAAGTTTCTAAATCTTGTTCCAACTCTTTTCTAACAATCACAAGAAAAGGGTCTTGTCTAAACCTTTTAATATATTTTTCAGTTTCTATAATAAGATTGACAACCTCTTCTTCTGATAAACTCCAAAAAGGTTTCTCCCTTTCTTTTCTCTCTTCACGACTCAAACCGAATTTCATAATATCTCCTTTTCTTACCTTATATTAATATTATAACAAAAAAAGGAGTTCCTGTCAAGAGGTTTTGAGAAAATATTTTATTGAGTGCAGAGAAATTGAACTGCGTCAAAACACACATCATGCAAAGCATTATGCTTCACGAAATTCTCAGGATATTTTATACTGTTTATGTGATTTCGACTCAAATACTTATCCTCAATCACAACATTCAATAAAGTTCTAATATCACGATATTGATAATGTCTTATGGATCCATAAGTATTCAGATTGAGTTTTACAGATTCATACCACATAGGTTCTGTATATCCCCTTGACCAAATAGGAGTATTCTTGGTGGCACCATTTAATTCAAGATAATCTTTCAATAAAATTTCCATCCTATCTAAGGAAACATCATCATCAGATTTTTTTAGAACTTCTTTTGCTTCTTCACCCTGCTCAGTCCACCACATAAGTGTTGATTTGTCAATAGTTCTTCCATACTTAGTTGTCTGCTCTTTTGCGTCCAGTTTAATATAAAGACCTTGTTTAAGTAATTTGTCAAATGTACCTTGAACCCCTTGGCCAGCAATATCAAAATCACTGGGATGAAAGGCAACAACACCCAAACTTAACAATACACTATTCTCATTTAATCCTAAAGATTCAAAATCAAAAATCACATTTATCATTATAACCTCAAATTGAAATACCAGAAAAATCAAGAGTCTTTTTCTTTTGAAGAAAACTACTGCCATGACTAGGAGCATCTTCCTGTTGTCCTGTTGATACGGAACCAACACTGTTATCATCAACATCAAAAAGTCGCATCTTCATCAAGTCATATCCGATACAGAATCTTTTGTTAGAATCTTTTCGATTATACCTGTTCTTGAGTTGTTTGATTCTGAATTGTGATAATTGTTCTAACTGGTCATCTGTCATCATAGCAAACATAAAATCAGCAGTGGCAGGTAATCCCCAAGACTCACTTGTGTTTGTCAAATCAGGATCTGAATCACCGTATCCTTCTCTGTTTGTCTGAGTAGCTGTGAAGATAGGAATATCCTTCTCAACTGCCAAACCTCTAAGTTCTTCAGCAATAGTTTTGATATATAAGTATTTATCTGCTTTATATTTTGTTCCAAGAGTAGAGGAAGCGCAGATATTGATATAATCAATAAAAAGTATATCGGGTTTGAATCCCTTTTTCAATTCAAGTTCATCAAGCAATTTATTGAAATCTGCTGCACTCCCTCTACCTGTCGGAAACTCTTTGAAAATTAATTTACCCTTGATATTCCTACTCTTCTCTTCAAGTTTCTTCTTGAGCATATTAGTAGGAACTTCATCAAGCTCATTTATTTTTACGTTTAATAAATTGGCATCAATTCTTCTAGCGAGTTCTTCTTCACTCATCTCAAGAGTGATATAAAGAACATTTTTTTGATTAGCAAGACAATGTGAAGCAAAGTCAGTCATAAAAAAGGATTTACCGACATTTGTTCCTGCCATAACAACATTCAAAGTCTTCGAAGCAATACCACCTCTTGTGACTTTGTTGAACAAGTCAATTCCAAAAGGTATTTTCTTTTCATCTTTCTTGTTGTAATACTCAAATCTAGCATCGGCATCTTCAATGTAATCATGTCCAAGTTCTATCTTGAACGTGACGGCTAATGCTTGTTTCAAAATATCTGGGATGATGTTTTTGTTTTTCTTTACCGTACCATCAATAATGGAAATAGATTCCATAACTGCATTATATACGGACTTTTCTTGACACCACTTCTCGGTTTTTTCCAATAACCATTCTTCGTCCGAAGTTTCGATATCGAAAAGTTCAGTAACAATTCTTTGACAGTCTTCGACATCCTTGTCTGTCATTTGGATTGTTTGAACTTCTGTCAATAATTCATCTTTTACAGGGGCACTTTTATATTTTGAAATATGTTTCTTGACTATTTCAAAAATATTCAATTCTTTCTTATCATGAAAATATTCTTCATGAAGATGTGGGAAAGCTTTCTTTCTGTAAGAATCGTTCTTGAGAATCCCCGATATTATGATTCTCTCAACTCGCATTATTCCTCCGTTGTACTATTTGATCCGTAACTATATCTTTTTATCACATATTCATCTATTTTGTCAAGTACTTCTTTTGTGAAATACTTTTCTGGGGAATCATAGATTGCTTTTGGATAGAGTTTGGATTCTCCGACTAGAATCCTTGTACCACTCTTTTGAAACACTCCTGCTTCCAATGCAAGGTCTATCATACCGTGATATCTATCAAGACCCTTTTCAAAATCGATTTTAGTTTCTATATTTGAACCCTCTTTGGTAAATCTGGACTTCTCCATTTTTATCTTTACGATGTTTCCGACCTTCTCTGTCCCTTCTTTCACTTGCTTCTTACTTAAAAGAGCAATGCTGGAGGCAGCATATTTGAGACCACCACCTCCAGCAGAGGTTTGAGTAGGAATAAAACTACCAACACTAGTATAAGTGTGGTTGGTGATAAGAAGAGGAACATTTGCTCTTCCAAGTTTGAGAGTGAGAACTCGGAAAGCAGATCGGATCAGTTTAGGTCTCGTAAAGTCCGCTTTATCTGAACCCGCAGTTGTGTCATTCACCTCTTTGGACGTAGACAACATCCCTAGTGAATCGAGACACATTAGTAGTGCAGGTCTTTCTGATTCTTTTATAGCAAGATAGGCATCTAAAATCCTAACTGCTTGTGATTTGAATTCTTCAATTGTTGCGACAGGGAAGATTGTTATTCTGGAGGAATCAATTCCACGAGAGTCAAACATTCCTTTTTCAAGAGCATTCTCAGTTTCAAAAAATAGAACTCTTCCTTCGGGTTTGGAAAAGAGAAAGTTCTTCACAGCCTCAAAAACGAAAAAGGTCTTCCCTGTCGCCTGTTCACCTGCGTAAGCAGTAACTTTATTTCCTGGAAGTCCTCTATATATTGAACCTGAGATGATGGCATTCAATGTATAACTTCCAGTGTCAATGTACGTTTGTGTTTCTTCCATATCACTGGCATTCTGAGCAAACTCATTACCAGCAGCAGAAATAATATTAGCAAAATCCATATTTTTAACTCCTATAGTATTATAGTAACATATCTTTTAGAAAAAGTCAAATAAACTTGAAGATTTTTTCATCTGCCACCCTCTAGCATCTACAATATCTTTGACTGCTTCTGTGAAAGCTTTTTCCCATTGTCGTTCATAGTCAATAAATTCTTGAAGTTCGAACTCCTTTGGAAGAACGTCTTTGATGGCAAAAACTGTATCAAAAACAGGGTTCGGTTGTTTCAGATAACAGAACTTAATTTTTTCACCTTCTTCAATCTTTTCATACTTCTTTTCAAGGTTCTTTTCTTTCAGATATCTATTGTAGAGTAATGCACCTTTCACGTGGATAGGTGTTCCCTTCGTATAGAGAGTGTCCTGACCTGTATATTTTCTAATATTATTGACACCCCTAGGAAACATAATATCCTCGGCAGGAGCCTTCATAAAACTATCTCTGGCAGTATCCAAAAAATCAAAAAGTTCTTCTTGATTACCATTCATCAGAATGTCAATAGATTTCTTGATGTTATCACGACAGATAGCAGGAGTAGAACTCTTGACAGCAGATATACCCATCATTTTGAGTTTAGGTTTTTCATATCTAACACCTTCAGAATCAAGAACATTGAGAACATAATGCTTCTTACCAATCCATATACCTTGGTCAGCAATCACTTCTCTTTCCATCACCATCTTTTGCTTTGGGCAATTGAGATAGTCTTTCAATTCATCATAGAACTGTTCCATATAAGGTTGAATTTCATTTTGGGAGATGAGATTGAGTTTATCTGTTATTTCAGACTTATCTTTTGTATCCATCTCATCGACATAATCAGATAAGTCAAGATATAAAGAATCCGTATCAGAAGCAATCACGAAATCTTTTTCATCATTACCAAACCTTTTTCGCAAAAACTCATTCATCTTTTTCTCTGCCCATCGAATAACCAACTGACCAGAAGTTGTGATACCTTCTGCGATACGAACATCAAAGAAACGGAAAAAACGATTACCAATAGCACCATAAGCAGAGTTCAATTGAATCTTCTTAACCAACTGAAGATTGTAGTACTTGTCTGCCAACATCTTTGTATTTTGGTCTTTTGTTTTCTCATACTCCTTTTGGAGTTTAATCATTTTTTTCTTGTACTTCTTTCTATCTTCATACATTTTGGACATAAGTGCGGGAAGAATACCAGTTTTAGTCCTATCATAAACAGAACCGTTCGCCATCATAGACTCATTTTCATTTATCTCGGGGTCACAAGATTCATTGAGTAAATCTAAAACTGTGACATCCTCATTTTTCCTTTTCAGTGTCTCAGGTGAACTGTTCCACTGCATAATGATATGAGGGTATAGAGAGTTCAAGTCAAAAGAAGTAACCCACTCATAGTATCCAACTTTAGGTTCTTTCACATAAGCACCTTCAAATGGTTGACTAGGTTGTTTCATCTTTGGAGGGATTACAATTTTATGCTTCTTTAGGGCATTGAAAATGATGACATCCCACATTCTAACTTGAAAGAAAGTGTCATCATAATTCACCTTAGCATCATATGCCATCGTTTGAACCATTTCAATGAATCCAAGCTTTTGTTCAAGTCGCACAATCAACTCAACGTCTTTTACGTTATATTCAATGAACTTTTGATAATCTTTCTCATACAAGTCAAAAAGTCCTGTATATTCTGAATAATCAAGTTTCTTTTCACCCAATTCAACGGAAGCAATATGATCTAATCGATAACTTTCTTGATTCGTGAAAGTGAATTTCTTATACATTTCAAGATAATCCAAATCAGATACCCCTAAAATGCTATAAGTCTGTTCTGTTTTTCCAGGAACCCTCTGTACCATTCTTTCTCTGACTATACCGAAAGGTGAAAGTTTTTTGTGTAGGTTACGATCATTTCTGTCAAGAAAGAGATTCTGTATCCTATTGACAAGGTAAGGAATATCAAAAAACTTCGTGTTCCAACCTGTTATAATATCAACCTCAAAGAGTGACCAGAACTTGACAAAATTTTGTAGAAGTTCTTTTTCGGAATTACACTTCTTATAATGGATATTATCCTTATGGGGAACATAATCTTTAAGACCAAAGACAAAATATCTTTTACCGTCGGAGAGGGTGATTGCTGTGACAGGTTCAGATGCTTCTTCTGGTTTCGGAAAACCATTCTCAGAAGAAACCTCAATATCAAGATAAAGTTTTTTAACTAAACTCGCATCAAACTCAATAGCATCAGGCCACTCGTCAGCAATATAAGAATATTCAAAGTTTGCCATGCCATAGTAGTCTTCCCTTGTGCTTTTTTGGAAACACTTATCCTTTGCATCTTGAAGACTCAGGAACTCTACCTTTTTTAAGGGATTACCGTAGATATCCCTGTATGCTGTTTCTTCACCAGCATTCGCTTTCATGAACATTGAAGGTTCGTAAGCAACTCTTTCTTCGAACTTGACACCATCATCAAACCCTCTAACTAATATTTTATCATTAACCGAATTAACGGAAGTATAGAAACGCATAAAACCTCACTTTAGATACTATTATAAACCAATAAAGTAAAAAAGTCAAGATATTTATGCTAATGATGGACTGGTAATAATTCCGCTAGTCATTCTCCTATATTCGGATTCAATCTGTTCTTGTGGGTAATAAAATAAAACTACATCTTGAGTGCTAAAAGTAAAATTTTCATCTCTAGCAAAAAACACCCAAGGTACAAATGTAACTCTATTTTCTACTGGTAACATAGTTACAGGTTTATCAACTTTAATCAAAATGTTCTGATTGATAGATTCGACTAATTTATCAAAATTTGTTTCTGTTCTGAAAATTACTTCTTCACCAGTTTTCAATCTCATTGCATAAATATTCATATTATATTCCCTTCATACGTCCATGTGCATCTAAGTTCAGCACCTTAACGTAGTCAAAATTTGGACAAGTTTTCTCATCTGCAACTTCTCTATGCCCATGAAAAGTTATTTTACCATTATATGCTCTATGTATCTCTAAACATAATTTTTTCAATGATTCAAATTGTTTTTTGGAGAATTTATTTTTACCATGTAAACAAATGGATATTGTTCTCGAATTATAACCTTTTTGAGATGACGGTGTAATTTCAAGGTCTCTGCCTTTTTGAATCGTTCCGTTTCTTTTTATAAAAAAATGATATCCGATATCTTCCCACCCATTTTCTTCAACGTGCCATTTTCGAATCACCGAAATATCATCGTGATGTCTCCAATCACTGTCACTGCAATGGAGAAATATTCTTTTAACAGTTCTGGTAGGTTTTTCAAAAGTGAAATCTGAATAGAAACTGCTACATAAAAAAACAGCCATAAGTAAAATAAAATTTGTGTGCATAATCAATTTATTTATGGTGGGAAGATTTTACCCTTCCCACCTTATTAAAAATTTAACTTATAGTCAAAATTTTAGGTTTTTCTTCTTCGGGAACTATTCTCTCCAGAAGAATTTTCAATATACCATCAGATAAAGAAACGTCAACTACTTCTAAATACTTTTCTAACTGAAAAGATTTTTTAAAACTTCTAGTTGATATACCTTTGTAATGGTATGAAATATCTGTTATCTGCGATTTATCTTCCGATTTTTTCTTGCCAGATATAACAAGTGTATTTTTATCCAAAAGTACTTCCAGTTCCTCTTGTTTAAATCCTGCCACAGCGAATTCTAAAGCAAAACTATCATCAGATAATTTTAAAATATTGTGTGGTGGGTAATAATTTGACTCTGGACTCCTAAAGTTCCAACCGTCTGTCATGCTATCTATGATAGCTAATTCAAAAAATTTAGACATTTGCATTTTTAACTCCTTTAATTAAGCAAGTCATTTTTTTCTATAAACTCAGAAACCCGACCTTCAGCATTTCTAAGCGTTATTCTTATAATAACATAAATTTAAATGTTTGTCAACTATTTTTATTAACTTTTTCCTATATTATATTTTGTAACTAATTCCCAGTTATCTTTATCTTTATAGGATATAATCTTCATTTTTCTGATATGAATTTTATCCTCAACTTTAGACTTATCTAATATTTCCAATAAATCCCACTCTTCAAGTAAACATGCTATAGCATTTCTTCTCTGCAAATCCTCTTCAGATATATCAGAAAATTTACCGTCCATTTTAAATAATTCTTTGAAATGGACTATGTAATATTTACCTTTTTTATGGAAAATGTGACAAGATTGATATAGTTTTTTATCTTTGGATGATATTCCTATTCTTGTCAACGTTTCTTTTATTTTTAAGAAATCTTCGGGTCTTTTTAATTTAATTTCTACAAGTTCGTTTAATATCTCTGTCTCTTCAATCACTCTCTGCCACCCTTACTTAACTGCTCTTTGATTTTATTTATATGATTTTCGTTAAGTAAAGATAATATTTCATTGGCTTTTTCATTTCCTACATTGAAATACATCTTTATAACTTCTATATTTTCTTCTGCTGTTGATTTTACCCAAGGAGTAAATCTTTTTCGCTTTCTAATACTATTTAGTAAAAAGTCATACTTCATTCTGTTGTCAAGATTGAAATACATATTGACTGTATTACTCTGCATAATAGTATCAGGAAAATATGATAATGATTTATTTATAATGTAAGAATTATAAGCCTCTTCAATTTTTCGATTAGTGTCTTCTAATAAAACGTTTCGTTTCGTGCTATTTATAGAGTTCAAAAAGAACTTGAAAGGACAGTAACTTTCTTTGGAACAATCCTCATCTTCAATTTCAGTATCATCTTCAAGTTCTTCAAACAATTTCATTATTTACACACCTCATTTGCCATCAATTCTGTAAGACAAGCAACTATATTAATTTCTTGGTCTGCCACAAAACACGCCTTATATTGGTATTCGGCAAGAGTTACGACAACTGTTGGGATAGTTTCCGGTTTCATCCACTCATACATCCCATCATATATTTTTCTAAAAAATCTTTCTGGGTCTGTGTCACCGTGATGGACAACCCATTCACGCATCTTTGAGAAGTTCTTTTCTCTCAGATGGACTATCAGTTCATCGATAGCAGTATCTTGAGATACAAGAGCATCCCCAGTGATACCACCAGAAGCACTAGCACATTGTTGAAGTTCATTCAAAACCCTTCTAAAATCAGGGAAATGTTTCTGTATGAGTTTTACAACAACACCTTTATCATAATCCACACCTTCTTTGACAAGAATTTCACAAACTCTTTTATAGAATGCTGCAGCAATAACAGGTTTTTTATCTTTAGGGATAACAAAGTTTATCACACTACACCTTGAATGTAGAGGTTTGATAATTTTATCCTTAAAGTTACATGTTAAGATGAACCCACAGTTAGCAGAAAACTCTTCCATAAACCCACGCAAAGCAGGTTGTAGTGATGTGGGATTGAGACCATCAGCCTCATCTAGCAATACAAACTTTCTACCACCTGTAAAAGAAACCGAACTCGCAAAACTCTTGATTGTATTTCTCAGAGTGTCGATATTCCTACCTTCAAGTGAACCATTAATTTCTATGTAATCGCATCCCAAAGTTTCTAACACTGCTTTTGCTACAGTTGTTTTACCTGTCCCAGCAGTCCCGTAGAGGAGGAGATTAGGTAAATCTCCATTCTCTACAAAATTTTGGAACTTATCTTTGAGTTCATCTATAATGATACACTCTTCGATTGTTTTAGGGCGATACTTCTGGGCCCAAATATACTCTTCACCAATATTCATTAATCACACCCTACGCTGAAAATTTAGAACCTGTTTCTGTTGATATCCAATAATCTCTGTTAGAGTTCACGGAAGTAAATTGTGAGATACATTGTGATGATATAACCACATTGTAATCATCTGGTAAAAGTTTAATATTGTCCATCAAAAAGATAAACGAGAATGTATGAGGGGTTTCACCAACTTCAATTCTAAATCGATTACTGTTGGCATCTCCTGGTTTACCAAGTTCAACTGTAATAACTCCATTGGAACCATTTACAAAAAGATATTGTAAACCCATGACAGAACTTGCTTTCTGAAGTTTAGCAAGAGTCTCCACATCAAGTGTAAAAGAAACATCTTCACTCGGTAAGTCAATATGATTTTTTGGTGGGACTTTAATTAGATTTTTTGGTGCGAATCTATACTTAACAGTTGTAGAAACATTATCACCATCACGAATAGTCATATATGCTTCTGCATCATTGATTTCAATCTGAGGATTCTCAAAAAGTGAAAATGTCCCAAGAAGATTGTTCAAATCGTAGATGCCGAACTCGGAAGGAAAGGTTTCTGCAATCTTAGCAGTACATAAAACGTTATTACTACTATTGATAGTGGACAATGTGTTATCTGCTGTAAATAACAGTCCTTGATTAATACTGGCAAGATTTTTAAGGGTTCGCATTGTTTCGTCTGATACACTAATAGTGGCCATACTTTTTCTCCTAATTAATTTCAGTTTATTTTATTATAAACTATCTTTGAAAGAATGTCAATAGTTTTTTTACTTTTTATATGAAAAGTCCCCGACTTTTTCAAATTTTATTTGATTTTCAAACTTGTCGGAAAGTAATTCTGTTTTGTGTGATATAACAAATGTGTTAAATCCTTTACCTTCAAGAGTGTTCATAACTTTCATAAAGTTTTCCGTACCTTCTGCGTCAAGGGATGAATCAAAAACTTCATCCAATATTAGAAGATTTGAATTAACGGAATTCTTCATTCTTGCTATTTCTCTCCAAGTAAAAAGAATTGCTAAATCTATTCTCTGTTTTTCACCTTCTGAGAATGAATCGTAAGAAAATTCATCCCTATGTCTTGATTTTATCACTTCACTAAAGTTTTCGTCAAGATTAAAATTAGCAAAGAAGTCAAAACTGTTCAAATAATTATTAATATACTTGTTCATGACTGGCAAATACTGTTTGATTATCCTAGTCTTAATACCCGAATCTTTTAGTAGCATTTGACAAACGTTGTATAATTCACTTCTTTCCAAATCTTCCAATCTCTTATTGTTCAATTTTTTAAGTTGAGTGTTTAGTTCTTCTAATTGAGATTTTTCCTTTTCTATGTTTTCATTATTATTTTCTAAGAAGTTCATTTCTTTTTCATTTTTGGAAATATTCTTCTCATGAAATCGTATGTCTTGCTGAAGAGTGGAAATTTCACTTTGAATATCATTAATTTTTCCACTCTTATCATTCTCGACTTGAATCAAATCTTCTTGCTCAGATATCATCTTTTCTATTGTGACAAAAGCTTCATCAATTTTAGCAATCTTCTCTGTATTTTTTTCTATAATACTGTCAGAAACAGATTTATCAATGTCTTGATGACAAGTGTTGCAGTGGTCATTCTTTTCGAAAAAATCACTCTCTCTTTCCAATCTACTTTTTTGAGTTTTCATTTTGGAAAAGATTTCCTGTTTTTCTCTCAAGTTAGAAAGAATTTTTTGCATATTCTCTAACTTTATAGAAGTTATTTCCTCGTTTTTAGAATGAATCTTTTTATTAATGTTATCAATCCTTTTTCTTGATTCCTTATTTTCGGTCATTAAAGATTCTATTTTTTTATTCTTAGAACCTAGCATCTTATCTAAATATTCAGATTTAAGTTCTATAGAATTTTCAATATTCTTAATCTCGTAATTATTATTAGCAAGTTCATCTTTTAAATCTGAATACCTGTCTTTTAAAAGAGCATTCATAATACTGAATATATCAATATCTAATATATCCTCTATAACATCTCTTCTATTTTGCGTGGAAAGTTTCATAAATGGAGTAAAACTCGAAGAACCTAATATAACTATTTGAGTAAAAGATTTGATATTCATTTTCAAAATAGTCTTCTCCAACTTTTTCTGAAAATCTCTTGCGTCGGCAGACTGATTCATAAATTCACCATCAACATATATTTCAAAAATATTAGGTTTGATCCCTCGTCTAACCATATAATTCTTATTGTTGATAGAAAACTCAACTTCAACTACTGTACCTTTCTCATTTATAGAATTTATCAACTGATTCTTATTGATATTTCTGAAAGCTTTTCCAAATAGACCGAAACATATAGCATCTAAAAATGTAGATTTGCCACCACCATTTTTCCCCACTATCAACGTTGATACATTCTCGTTCAAATTAATTTCGTTGAAATAATTACCGGTTGATAAGAAATTTTTATATCGAACTTTTTCAAAAATTAACATACTGTCCCTACTGTAAATCTATTGCTTCTCTATGAAGAGAGTGTAAAACTTTTTTCAAATTATCTAGATTTACATCGATGTCTAGTCCGTCAACATACTTGTTTAATATTGTAACGGTATCTTCTGCCTCATTGACCATTTCATTTTCCTCAACCGATAGATTTGTGTCCTCAACTATGGAGAGGTCATACGGTTGATGTAATTGGATAGAGTCTATAAATTTATCAAAAAGATATGCATTATTTTTAGATTCTACTAAAACTTTAACATAACAATTTTTACAATATTCAAAATCGACATCCATATCAGAAAGTGTTTCGTAATTTGTATCATCGTAAACAATCTTATGAAATATCCTATGAGGGTTTTGGTGATACTCTAAATCTAAAGAATTTGTATCAAAAATATGAAAACCTCTTGGGTCATTATAATCTGACCAAGTAATCTCATAGGTGCTTCCTAAGTAAGCAACATTACCTACTGTTGACTTATGATGATAATGACCAGTCATCACAAGATCATAATTATTAAAGATTGTATGATTCATTCCATGATAACAAAATGAATTCTTATACATCTTAAAACCGTTGAGTTCAAGATGACCCATAACAACTGAAGCTTCATTAGAATTAATCGAATCCATAGATTGCTCAATATTCTCTCTGTTGATCCAAGGTAGGAATAATATTTTAGTTTTTCCGAATTTAAGTATCTCAGGATCCTCATAGATTTTAATTTTCTTATATCTATCACCAAAAATCTCTTTTGGAGAATTTACTCGATTTGTATCTTTGTAGTAGACATCATGATTTCCCACAATTATATGAAGTTCTACTCCGTTTTTCTCAAACCATTCAATAAACCTCTCACGAAAAGAGTTTAGAGTTTTGATATTAGAAAATTTTCGTCTATCAAAAATATCACCCAAATGAATAACTTTTTTTATTTTCTTTTTTAGAACTGTTGGAAAAAACTCTTGTTCCCAAAACTTAAAAAAGTATTCATTGAATATCTGACTATCATTCCTTGCTCCAAAATGAGTGTCAGTAATTAAAGCCAATTTCATTATAATAAATCCTTTATCTGAAATCCATATGTATCGTACTTAATACCTTCAACAGTATTTGTTGCAAAAAGAACTTTAGATTTCTTACAGGAACAATTTCCACAAGATTTTTTATCGAAAGAATTATCCTTATGAACATCGTCTGCCATCTGCGCTTTTTCAATTCTCTGTTTCTTCTCTTCTTCGGTTTCCTTCAATTCTTTTTTCTCCAGAAAAGAAACTGGACGAGCATCCTCATAAGGTCTTCCATTAACATCGATATCAGACAGTCTATAAAAGACTCCCTCAAACTCTCTAATATTATCCACTATTCCTCCCAAGTTTTTAACTTATATAACTATAATAACACTATTTGAATCGATTGTCAATAGTTTTCTATAAATTATTTTCATCTTTGAAAAATGGAACTAGATTAACCTTTGTAGGGTTTTTCTTGGTTTTGGATTTTTTCTTCTTATCGTTTTTTTGTTCTTTCTTCTTTTCATAATCTGCTATAAACTCAAAGAAATTATCGTACATAGTACTGCCATCTACAGAAAAGTTGGAAGAATCAAATGAATTTAAGTTTCCAATTGTATCATGTTTGTACAATTCATTTTCCATTGCTTTCAGTTTAATATAAGTATACTTCTTTTCTTTTTCGATTCTGCGCAAAAAAGCATAGTATATAACCGAAGTAAAGTAACTGAAAGGGTTTTTACTTTTCTCAGGATTGAAATTGGTGATGTACTTGAGGCAGTTTTCAACACCATCCAAAATCATATCTTCCTTAAACGTATAATTCATAAAATTAGGTTTGGTTGCCAACTTTTCAGCAATCTTAAATAAACACTCACCAATATACTCGGGAACTTTAGGTCTCTCTATTTCTTGGAGATCGCATTCCTTACATTGATTTAAATAGGTCTTCATACATTCATAAAGATCGCTATTATTCACATAGTGTTTCTTAATGGACTTCTTTTTAGTCGGTTTATCGGTTTTTTTATTCATATTATTTTCTCCCTTAAATATATTATAACATAATATGGAGTTATATTCAAGTATTTTTTATATAATAATATAATATATTAATATAATAATATAATTAAATAAAAACTTTAGTTTTAGTTTTCGGTGAAACTGACTGTGATGGATTCTATCTCAAAATCTTCCTTGATATAAATTTTCATCCTTTCGGTTCCATGTTTAATCATATAATTAGTTTTCTTTTTGAATGAAAAGTCATCACAAAGATCAAAAAGTATGCAAGATTCTTTATCATCACCGAGTCTCAACCCCCTACCTATTGACTGTAATGATCGTATTTTTGATTTTGTAGGGGATGCGAAAATGACATTGTGTAAGTTCTTTATATTAATACCTGTAGAAAATGTCCCATAAGAAGCTAGTATCAAAGCATTATCCATATCTTCTACCTTTTTCCTAACCTTTTCTCTTATCTTAGCATCAATTTTACCGTGAATATAAAAAACCTCTTTATCTGGAAGTTCTTCCAATATTTCAGATAGAAGGTCTCCGTGTTTTTCAACGTAAGTATATAAAACAAGTGTATTCCCTTTCAAATGACCGCACAAGTTTTTTATAAACTTATTTCTTTTAGCATGATCCAAAATAAAATCAATCTCATCCACATAATCCATCTTACAAACTTCTTTACATTCATCTTCAGGATATTTCAATGTTATAAACTTTATTTTAAAATCAGAAAGATAATTGTCATCAATCAACTTTTTAGTAGTTACATGATTTCTAACCACCCCAAAAAGACCTTCAAGAGTCAATTGATGAACATTAATATCATCAAGCGTTCCTGTTGTTCCAATTCGGTATTCAGCATATCTCATCTTACCGAGTATATTAGTTAAAGATGACGCTTTTGCTTGGTGAGCCTCATCGACTATAACACCCCTGTATGCTTTGAAATAAGAAAGAGGAAGACGATATATTGACTGCCAAGTGGTTATGGCTATATTTTTCTCTACTAACTTTTCCTGACCAGAATATATCTTTTGACAAAATTTTTCTACATCCCATAAATTATCGCTTGAATAATCCTCAAAATCATTGTATATTTGATGTACAAGACTTACATTTGGAACAATCAGCATCATTTTTTCATTTGGATGCTGCGAAAGGAACCATCGAATGAACATATAAATAATTAAAGATTTACCACTACCTGTAGGACTAAGAACAACTAAACGTTTCTTTTGAATACAGTCATATAATGAATTAACTTGATACTCTCTTGGAGAGAAAGGTAAATTAATGTTTTGAATAAAATCTTTGACATCCTCAATGGATAATTGATTTAATGAAAAGTCACTAATATTATCGAATTTTACTTTATAGTCTAATTCTTTACAAACCTTAAATAAACGATGAAGTAAACCCACATACAATCTTCCGTTTAGAGGGTTTAGAAGTCGGATTTTACCATCCCAAATCCCACTTTTATATTTCTTCATGAATTTGTAATTATCAGCAAAAAAAGTAAATTCTTCTGAAATATCTTGGAGAACACTTCTTTCTCCCACAATCTTCATGTATATTTCATCTATTTTATATATGGTGATACTTTCCATTTAAATCATACCAGATTCCCACTTCACTAACTCAATTTCGTTTTTGATTTGGAATCCTCTGTTCATTATCAATCTTAATATTTGCTCTAAGAAATTGATTTTAATTTCACTCATTTCTAGAAGAAGTTCAACTCTGTTCCATTCTTCATGCCCTTCAATGTGAAATTCTAAATCTGCTTTTAGAACTTTGAGACCAAAAGGTATCCATCCTCTTTCATCGAGAGTGTGTTTATCTAATGTTCCCATAAAATATTTTCTAAGAGTTAAATACAATCTTTTCTTTTTTAGATGTAGATTTTTTCTAACAATTCTTTCGGTATTATATAATTGCATATATTTACCGTGAAGGTTTGGAATCTCTAGATTATGTTCGGATAAATTGTCACGAAACATTTTTCTGTCAGATTGCCACATATTTTCTATTTCTTCTAGGGAAATAGTGTTTCTCATAATATCCTTTCTATACGTCTGTGTCAAAAGATATGGTATTGAAATTAAATTCTGCTCTAGCAGTTACAGGAATATATTCAGTATTCGTAACGCTCATATCGAATCCGGAAAGTTCCGTTGGAAAAACTCCTTCAAATTTAATATTGAGAATAGGATTTTTATTATTTGAAGTTATTGTTAAAGTGCAATCTCTTAAATCTTTTGCATCTTGATATTCTTCGTATTTTGAAGGAGTTCCTGATTTGATTATCCAATTATAGACTTCCAAATAATTGGTCAGGTCTTCGGAAACACTGAATGTGAAACTGAGAGTTCCATAAGTTAGTTGATTTCCTGGAGTAGGAATACCTTTGAAAGGTGTTGGTTGTTCTAAAATGCCCAATGATGTAGAAGGAAATGAAAATTCCTGAACAAAGTATTCCATATTAGGAAAGTCTGAAAAGACAACTTTAAAATTATTTGTAGATAAAATATTATTATCTGCTGGTTGATAATCTTTATAACTCATAATATATTCCTATTAGTATTTAGGCTAACAAAAAAACCCCCACCCTAGAGTAGAGGTTTTTTGTACTGTGTATTAGTTAAATATTACAGTAGGTTTTGAACTTTTACTAATCGATAGTAAGTGTTTTTACCGTCAGCAACACCAACGCTTCCGTCACCCAAAGTGGATTCACGATGAGCAAAAGGATTAGCAACCAAACCGTATCGAGTCTTGAAACCGATTTTTGGTTGGAAAGTGTTTTCACCAATTGTTCTTACCATCTGTAGTGGAACATATGGGCAGTAGAACAAACCAGCATCATACTGACTAGAACCTTTATAACCGATAGTGTAATATTCAGCACCCTTAGCATATGGATCGATATAAACTTTATATTTACCGTTTAAGATACCAGCAAATGTAGAACCAGTGTCATCAACAGACAAGGAATTTGCTAGTGCTGGGGAGTAATCAAGAACTCCTGCCATCTGAAGTGCGGAAGCAACATCAGAGGAACAAAGAATCATGTTACCTCGTCCTCGTCGAGTATCTTTAGCGATTGCGTTAGCATCTCTCTCGATTTGGAATAAAAGACCTTTGAATTTTTCTCCCATCCATCGACCGTTTGCGTCAACGTCTAGATCGAAAATTCCAGCATTCTGAGTATCAACTTCAGCACCTAATTTAGCAGAAAGATTAACTTTTCGAATCATCTCTCGATTGATTTCAGTCATGATTTCAGTGGAAAGAATGGAAGCTAATTCGGATTCAACATCAAGATTATGAACTGCTTTCAAATCTTGTGCTAATTCCATAGTGTATTCTGCCTTTAGAGCTCTAGAGATAGCTGTAACTGCTACTTTATCGATACTGAATGACATTTGTCGGAAATGATCATCTCCGGAACCAAGTCTTTCTGCAACACTAGTAGACATACCACTACCAGTTTGACCTGCGTAGTTTCCGTTTGCCCTATCATCGAATGGGTTAGTGTTTGGAGCAGCAGGGGATCCGTCTGTTACAGCATCAGAACCCTGACTTGAGAATCGAGAATCAACTTCATCAAATAAAGCTTCATCTCCACCTTGATTTTCGTATCGACTTCGCATAGCAAAGATAAGACCAGTAGGACCATTCATTGGCTGAACACCCATCATATCGAAAGCAACCAAGTTTGGCATACTTCTTCGAATCATGGAGATCATTACTGGGTCCATACCAGCAACTGGACCTGCAGCATCAGCACCAGAACTAAAACCTACTCCAGTTTCACCGGATGGTTGAGCAAAACTGCTTTCATTGAGAGAACCTCTACCTTGTTCCATGTCACGATCCTGATTCTCTAAAAGGATTGCTGTGACTTTTTTCTTGTAAGGATCCTTAATCTCAGCAAACTCTGGATGCTCAAGAACAGGTTCCCATTTTTTCAACAATTCTTCGTAACTCATTTTATTTTCTCCTTTTTACATTTAGATTGTCAGAATCTAACATAATAACAGTTACAATTTACAATTTAATTTATAATATATTTATAAATTTTAATATTTACATTTCCTTGACAGGAAATCCGCATACTTATCTATTTTATTTTTTGATGGCACTTCCACTTCGGATGCCACTTGAACATCACCTTCAACACCTTCTAAGATTACACCTTCAGTTACAAACTCTTCAGTTTCTTCATTTAAAGAAGTGTTTGTTTCAACCTCAGTTTCCTCTTGGTCGTTGTTAAGGTAGCATTCTTTAACAAGAGTGATATGTTCTACATATTGCTCTTCAGTTTCAAACTTAACTTTTTCACAAAGAGATTTTACTTTTTCTCTTTCTGAATCAGTCAAATCTTGTGTATTCTCTAAGAAAAGAACTTGGGAAGTTAAACCTTCAATGGTTCCTCTTAAATCTAGATTTGTTTGAATTTCGTCATTCAGTTTAGTACTTGCCTCTTCCAACTTCTTTTGGGAGACTTCGTAAACTTTTTCTTTATCTTCAGGAATATCGATGTAATGCTCTTTGAATAGAGTTTTCATTCCTTCAATAAAGTGTTCCGTGATTTCGGACTTCAGTCCTGTATTAATAGCAAGTTTATTATCTTCTTGCCAATCTTGAATAGAAACGTTTAGAAGTTTATCTGTTGCTTCTGCCAATCTCTCTTTATAAGCAGCGACTTGCTCTTCCAAATCTTGTCTGAAATTTTCTTCGATATTCTGTTGAACTTCGTCAACTCTTTTAGCAACAGCAGTTTCGAAAACTAGAGTTGCTTTCTTTTTGAAATCGTCGGACAAATCTTCTGCTTCGAACAAATCTTCAACGTTTTCGGATAAATCTAAAGCAGAAAGATCCAAACCACTTTCTCTCTCTACAATTTCTTTCTCAGAAGCAAGTAGAACTTCCATGATGTGATTGATCTTGAATTTTAATTCAGACTTTCTCATTTGAGATAGAAGATTGTTAATACTTTGAACCATTCCGGATTTAGTGTTTGGTAAATCTTCTAATGTGGTTTCAAGATTTGAGGTCTCTTCCAAAGATTCTTCTTCCTCTTCTTCATCATCCTCGTCGTCATCTTCTTCTTCCTCTTCTTCTTTGTGGTGGGAGGAACATTTCTCATCGATTTCGGTGTGTTCTACAGTTTCTTCTTCTGTAGTAACTTCAGATTCTTCTTCTGTAGTTTCGGAAACTTCAACTTGTTCAGTTTCTTCTTCTGCAATATTTTCAGTATTCAAAGTTTCATTATCCATTTTTTTCTCCTAAAACAGTTTCATAAAGTTATTTATAAATTTTTATAATTAGAGTTTTGACAAAAAATCCTCAAAAAGTTTAAGTTTGACCGATGACAAATCTTTTGAAGGAGTTTTCTCTACAATTTGCTTGTAATCCTCTACAGTTTTCTCACGAATGATTCCATTATCCCATACCCATTCTTTACCTTCCATGATACCTTCAACGAAAGCATCTGGAGCAGAAGGGTCTGCTACGATATCAGCAGGAGTTACAATCATAAAGTCACTTTGAACTTTCAAAACTCCTGATTTATCTTTCATCAAGGATCCCAATCCTCTGGAAGAAACACCAAGTTTTCCTCCGTCCTCTAAAAGACCTTTAACGATATTACCGTATGGTGTACTAGATATCTGTGCCTTACCTATAAAGTTAGCGCCTTCCCTCTTTAGAGAGATTATTCGATGTGAAACTCTTTCTAAATTAATTGAAGGGTTTGATGGATGACCAAGTTCACCATATGCTCTATTTTTTTCTATGAAATTTTTATTGTATTCTTCTACTTTTTCGGACAGCATATTGGAATCATATACTCTGCCATTTTTGTTCTTTATATCGGCTTGCATGAAAACACCTTCGATATAGAACTTCTTTTCTCCACCTTCATTAGATTCGGTGATGAATTGTAAATTTTCTTCCTGTATTAATTCCTTAATCAGTTTCATTTTATTTCCTCATCTATCTTGCCCAGTTTACACATTGAGAAGTAGGCAACTTTACAGAAAGAGGAAAGATTTTCATTTAACTTATCTCTCATAATTTTTCTATTGTCTCTATTCAAACCTTCGTAAACTGCTTTTATAATTTTTGAAACATTTGGATCGATGACGAAAGTGCTATCATCGTTTTCGAAATAGATTCTTTTTTCTCTATTCTTCTCTACAGATTCAACGATAGCAGAGTAGATATCTGTCATAGGTGTTTCGGTTTGTTCTGAAGTGTTTTCCACGACTTCTTCAGTTGGAGTATCTTCAGTGGTTGTTTCAACAGTTTCACCCTCTTCTACACCCTCTACTAATTCAAGAGTATTACCATTAATCCATTTAGACCTTGAACCGTTCTTCAATTTCAGTTTATATCTTCCACCAACGGATTTATCTTCGATTTTTCTTTGAACAACCTCACCTTCTTCGGATCCGTCTTTTCTTTTTACTTTATCTCCAAGATCAAATGTTTCTTGTAGTTCAGATTCTTCAACTGCTTCCACTTTTTGGGCAACTATAGTCTCTTCGATTTTTTTCTTTTTGGAATGTTTAGCTACTACAACTTCACCTTCTCGAGAATTACTCTCCCTAAGTGAAGAAAAGTTTTTACTGGAACTTGCTACAGTTTCTTCAGCAACAGTTTCATCTTTTTTCTTAATATCTTTTAAAGTTTTCATTGATTTTCTCCATCATTGATTTCACTTTCATCGGAAAAAAGGTCATTTGCCAAGTTCATTTTTTGAAGCTCTAACGAGTCAACTGCCTTCTTATCTAAAATACCTTGAATCATTTCTTTTGCTTTAGAAAGATTCCCTTTTGAGATATTGTCTATAAGGTCATAAGTGTTCATTTTTTCTCCCAATAAATCATAATGTATTATGTAGTATTTATAATATTTTTTATCCCATATAAAATTTTGGAGGCTCTTCGTAAGTTTCCCTTAATTCTGTTTCGAGTTCTCTTAATCTAGTTTGTGCTTCAGATAGAATATCACCACCGTTAAAAGTCACACCTCCGGGCATCTGGACACCAGTATATTTACTGAGATTGTGTCCCCATTGCTCTCTTATCAATTCTGTAGTATATTCTCTTAACCACCTATCTCCCCAAACCTGAGAGTAAGTCGCAGGATCTACTATTTGATACGCTTGTATTATGATAAAGTTTCCAATTGAAACATCATCCCAGTCCATATCAATATGCAGTTTATCTGTATGCCTTCTATATCTTAAAAGTTTTTTACCTGATATCATTTGATTAATATGTGCGACGTTCTGTTGAGACATATGATAATATTGAAATCTGCTGCTTACACCGTTGAAAGAGTATACAGCATCCCATGCCAAGTGATATTCTGCATCAAATAATATATCACTAGAACCGTCAGTACTTAAATCTAAAACATTCTCAATTGAAATTACGTTATCGCTAATTGGAATATATCCATTCCATTCGCCAGCAGAATCTTGATCCGCAGCAGTAATTTCATATTTTATAATGGTTTTCTCTATACCATCGTAATGAAAATCATGATACATTTTTAAAGCATCATCAATCCTGTCCTCAACTTGTTCATCAGCAACATTAATTTCGATAACAGGTTTTCCCAATTTTCTCAAACAATATTCTTTTAATTCATTTCTACTATTAGGATTAGGCATTTAATACTCCATTAGGCCAAAGTTACCTGTGGGCGAAAACGTGGGTCTCCCGCTTTAGGTCTGCACACCCCGAACGATTTGTAAAATATGTTATGCAGTTCATACTCTTTTTGTCGCTCCTGTAGGATGTTACGTTCCTGTTTTCCAAAACATTCTGTCGTCTTCACAGTATATAAGACTTTCCATAAATCAATCAGAATTTTCCTCAAACGGTTACGTTTCATCTTACTAATGGTATTTATAAACATGGATTTAATAATTATAAAATATTTAAGATGGATCTTCTATACGTCCTATGACAGTGGACTCATTCCCATTCTCATCTGTAACTTTAAATGTGAAATTTTCTGAAGGATTGTATTCCGTTTCATTAAGATTGTCGTGTAAGACGTATATCGGAGTGAATTCTTGATATCCAAAACCTGTACCATTAAAATCTGAAGTTTGCCAAGTTCCTGACAATCCAGAATTATCTACTGTAATTTCACCCCCAGAACTACTACTCTGTCTTGAATTTACTTGTATGTCTGCATAATCGATTCCTGGATATAAGCTTATTATTTCCCAAGTTAATAATTGAGACCCTCCCGTCCAATCAGGAATAGTCACTTTAAAATAATGGGAGTTATAAAAAGGGTCTCCAGCTGAAGAGGGTTCAACTTCTGTCGCACTATCACTGGCTCCGGCATTATTAAAGTGGGGTTGTATTTGCAATGTTCCTGGAATATCTGATACAGATGTGTCATTAATCTGCATATCTAGATAGACATCAGGGTAATCGATTAAACTTATTCTATAAGTCTCCGGACCCTCTGTTGCAAAATCTTCAGCGTGACCTATTTCGATGTAAGCTTGACTTGATGTTCCGTCTGGTGAAAAATATCCATTATCGAGAGATGCATTGAATGGGGTATAATCCCCTTCTCCGCCATAAAGTTGCCCAGGAAGTGCCCACCCTTTAAAGTCAGAACTAGTAATATTACTACCTCCCACACCTTCTATTTTGAATCCGAAATTAGTATTACTAAGATTGGATCCATCTTTTGTTTTTAGATAGAATTCTTTATGCGACCCTTCATTAACATTAGAATAGGAATAATCATTCATTAGAGTTATTTCATAGTTTGAGGTGGTAGGTGACAATGAGGTATCTTGTATCGTTATGTCCAAAAATACTGATTGATGGTTATCTAATGCTATTCTAAATGTCTCAGGACCTTCTGTTGTTGAATCTGCTGCTATTTGCAGTCCTATACTTGCAAGAAGGAAATTTCCATCGGATCCCATGTCTCCAACTGTAAAGGTTCCTTGAAGACTACTTAACCCAACAAAGTCTTCTAATGTTATATTTGATCCACTAATAGTAAAAGGAACGTCTGTTCCTGCGGTAACACCACTAGTCTTTAATTGAATTAGTAGATTATTAAATTCGTTAGGGGTTTCATTTACAAGATTGCCATACTGATTATATTCAATTAATTCATAAGTTTGGGATGTGGAACTTCCATTACAATTCTGTGTAACTCTTCCAGCATCCAATGAACCATTATTAACTTCCTTAAAATGAGGCAAATTAACTTGACCTGTTCCAGATTTTAATATTATGATATAATATTTTCCACATTCAAATTCTGTAAAGACTTGTATTGTACCATCTAGGTTTGGAGGGACTACTCCATCAAATCCATCATAAGTTAAATTATCATTTCTTATTTGATATATTTTATAAATTTTATCACGGAAAGATGA
>MDTD01040869.1_pt1 | contig 43050 bp, 43 predicted proteins | sample 811221 | NCBI WGS metagenome assembly MDTD01 (sample SAMN05326646, study PRJNA326480) | marine metagenome | isolation source: seawater | place: Pacific Ocean: South West | collected 2011
AGCAGCGGATGAAGCTGCAGCGGGTCGCCGTCGATGGTCGGCAGCTCGCCCAACTCGATGCGCGCTTCCGCCTCCCGGATGCGCGACGACAGGTCGGCGACCACTTCGTCGGCGACGGCGTTGAGGTCGGTGGGGGCGAACGGGCCGCCCTGGGAGGTGACGCGGGCGAAGTTCAGCAGCGCTTCGATCAGCGTCGTCATGCGCTCCAGGGTCTGGCGCATGTCGGCGACATGGTCTTTCCCCGCCGCGTCGAGGCGGTCGCCGCATTCGGCTTCCAGCCGGTCGAGGCGGGCCATCACCCGCCGCGCGGGCTCCTTGAGGTCATGAGAGGCGATGAGGGCGAACCGGTCGAGTTCGGCATTGCGGTCGTCGAGGTCCTTGTAGAGGGACCACATCGCCTTGTTGGTTTCTTCGAGCTGTCGCCTCAGCTCGCGGACGTCGTCATTGCCCTGCGCCAATTCCATCCGCTCCAGGCGGCGTCATTGCGCCCGTAGGGGCGCACTCCAGCGCGCTCGTTCAGAATTCTCCTTCCACCTTGTCGCCGTTCGCGAAATAGAAGGTGCCCTTGCCCTTCCGCTTGCCGTCGACGAACTCGCCCTCATAGCGATTGCCGTTGGCGTAGTGGAAAACCCCTTCGCCGTGCATGTCGCCATTCTGGAACCCGCCCTCGTAACGGTCGCCATTGGCGAAATGGAACGACCCTTCGCCGTGGCGACGGTCGTCCTTGAACGTTCCTTCATAACGGTTCCCATTGGCGTAGACGTAGACTCCTTCGCCTTCGCGCTTGCCGTCGGCGAACTGGCCCTCGTACTTGTCGCCGTTGGCGAACTCCAGCACGCCCTGGCCGTTGCGGCGTCCGTTCTGGAACATGCCCCGATAGTGGTCGCCGTTGGAGAAGAAGAACTCGCCCTCGCCTTCCATCTGGCCGTCGACGAACGGGCCGACATAGCGGTTGCCGTTGGCGAAGGTGAACGTGCCCTCTCCCTGGCGCTTGCCGTCGACGAACTGCCCTTCGTAGCGGTCGCCGCTGGCGAAGGTGAAGACGCCCTTGCCGTCCCGCTGGCCGTTCGTGAACTGCCCTTCGTAGCGGTCGCCGTTGGCGAAGGTGAAGGTGCCGGTTCCCTCCCGCTCGCCGTCGACGAACTGGCCTTCGTAGCGGTCGCCGTTGGCGAAGGTGAAGACGCCCTCGCCCTCCATCCGGCCGTCCTTGAACTGGCCTTCATAGACGTCGCCATTGGCGAAGGTAAAGGTTCCCTGGCCGTTCTGCTGGCCGCCCTCGAAATTGCCTTCGTAGCGATTGCCGGAACTGAAGGCCAGGACGCCCTTGCCGTCCATCTGGCCGTCCTTGAAGGTGCCTTCATAGCGTTCACCGTCCGCCGTCACGAAGACGCCCTGGCCCGACCGCTCGCCGTTCTCGAACTGGCCTTCGTAGCGGTCGCCGTTGGCATAGGTGAACGTACCCGTCCCCTGCATCTGGCCGTCGACGAAATCGCCTTCATAGACGTCGCCGTTGGCGAAGGTGAACGTGCCGGTTCCGTCCCGCTTGTCGTTCTTGAAGCTGCCCTCGTAGCGGTTGCCGTTGGCGTAGGTGTAGACGCCCTCGCCCTCCCGGCGGCCGTCGACGAAGCCGCCCTGGTAGCGGTCGCCGTTGGCGAACTCCAGCGTGCCCTGTCCCTGGCGCCGTCCCTGGTCGAAAGCGCCGATATAGCGGTCGCCGTTGGCGAACAGGAAGGTGCCTTCGCCGTCCATGCGGCCGTCGTTGAACTGCCCTTCGTAGCGGTCGCCGTTGGCGAAGGCGAAAGTACCGTTCCCCTGGCGCTGTCCGTCGACGAAGTCGCCTTCATAGACGTCGCCGTTGGCGAACGTGAAAGTGCCGTGCCCGTCGCGCTTCCCGCCCTTGAAATGGCCGGTGTAGACGTCGCCGTTGGCAAAGGTCAGCGTGCCTTCGCCATCCATCTGTCCGTCGGTGAATTCGCCTTCGTAGCGGTCGCCATTGGCGAACAGGAAGGTGCCGTTCCCGGCGATCGCCCCGTCCTTGAACTGGCCCTCGTAGCGGTCGCCGTTGGCGAAGGTGAAGACGCCCTGGCCATCCATCTTGCCGTTCTTGAGCTCGCCCTCGTAGCGGTTGCCGCTCGAGAACTCGATGGTGCCTTCCTTCAGCGTCAGATCGCCGGCTTGTGTGGCTTCCTCGCCGGCGCCGGCCGCCCCCCCTTCGCGGTCCTGCGCCCATGCCGCGCTCGTCAGGGCGAACAGCAGAACGAGAAAACAGCCAATTCGCTGAAGCATGCACATCCTCCGACCTGTGCGCGCCTGGCCGGAATTGCCCCCAATTCCTGCAGACGCCCGAATTTCTTGGGTCGGCGCCGCGATGGATAACCGCAACCGACCGGCTCTGACGCAGGCGGACCGCAAGATGCCTGTGGCCTGACCGGTCCGATGAAGCTATTGTAACGGCTGGCGGGCAGCCAACGAACAGGTTTTCATCCAGGCGCCCCGGACCGGTCCCACGCTCCGCCGACCACTCGATTCCGTGTCGATGATCGACCGTCCCGCGCGCCGGCCAGGACGTATCACTTCAGCATGAACGTAAGACCCGCGCTCGATCGCTATCTCGACGGCCTCCGCGACGCTTTCGACAACCTGGACAGCGATGTCCTGGAAACCGCGGCCGCGGCCTTGGTCGACACCATGAAAAGCGGCGCCACCATCTATGTCTGCGGCAATGGCGGCAGCGGCGCCAACGCGTCGCACATCGTCGTCGACTATCTGAAATGCCTGCGCAGCGACGTCGTGCGACCGCGCATCTTCGCCCTGATCGACAACGGCCCGACCGTGACCGCGATCAGCAACGACATCGACTACGACTCGATCTTCGCCTATCAGCTCGAAAACCATCTCAGGCCCGGTGATCTCGTCTGGTGCCTGACCGGGTCGGGGAACAGTCCGAACATTCTCCGCGCGCTGGAGACGGCACGCGCATGCGGCAACCGTTCCTTGCTGTTCTGCGGCTATGACGGCGGCAAGGCGAAGGGGATGGCCGACATCGCGGTCCATTTCCCCAGCCACGACATGCAGAAATGCGAAGATTCGCAGATGGTCATCGCCAACGTCATCATGCAGGAGGTCTTGCGCCGTGGCGGACTCGAAAACTGCTGATACGCCCGATCTCGGCATCGTTCCCCTGATCCGGACGATCCCCGACTATCCCAAGCCGGGGATCATGTTCCGTGACATCACGACGCTGCTGCGCGACGCGGCAGGCTTCGCCCGCACGGTCGACGCCCTGGCCGCCCGCTATGCGGACACTGGAATCGACTGCGTGGCGGGGATCGAGGCGCGGGGCTTCATCCTCGGTGGACCGGTCGCGCGGGCGCTCGGCGTTGGCTTCATCCCGATCCGCAAGCGCGGCAAGCTGCCCTACAAGACCATCGCCCATGAATACGCGCTGGAATACGGCACCGACGTGGTCGAGATGCATCTCGACGCCGTCACGGCGGATCAGCGAGTCCTGGTGATCGACGATCTGATCGCCACGGGCGGCACCGCCGAGGCCGCGGTGCAGCTGATCGAGAAATCCGGCGGCATGGTCGTCGGCTGCGGCTTCGTCATCGACCTTCCCGATCTCGGCGGCCGCGCCAAGCTGGAAAGCCAAGGCATCGAAACCTTCGCGCTCTGCGCGTTCGAAGGGGACTAGACGCCGGGCGCTAAGCCCGCTTGATCATCGGCCCTAGCGGCCGGCCGCCCAGGACATGGACGTGGAAGTGCGGCACCTCCTGATGGCCGTCCTCGCCGGCATTGCTGATGATCCGGTAGCCGGTCTCGGCGACGCCCAGGTCGCGGGCGATCTTCCCGGCAGCCGAGAACAGCGCGGTGATCTCCTCGGGCGACGCATTGGCGGTGAAGTCGTCCATCGACACGTATTCGCCCTTCGGGATGACGAGAACGTGGACCGGCGCCGCCTGGGCGATGTCGTGGAAAGCGAGGACGTGTTCGTCCTCGTAGACCTTATTGCAGGGGATCTCGCCGCGCAGGATGCGGGCGAAGATGTTGGTCGCGTCGTAAGCCATCGTCCTTCGGCTCCTAAGGCGCTTTGCGCTTCAGCTTCTCGTCGATGCCCGACAGTCCTTCGCGCCGGGCCAGCTCGGCGCGGACGTCGTCGGGGCTGATGCCGGCGTCGGCCCACAGGATCAGCAGGTGGAACAGAAGATCGGCGCTTTCCGCGATCACCTCGCTGCGCTTGCCGGCGACGGCGGCGATGGCGGTCTCGACCGCCTCCTCGCCCACCTTCTGGGCGATCTTCTCGGTTCCCTGCTGCAGGCGCTTGGCGACATAGGACTGCGCCGGATCGGCCGTCCGCCGGCCCTCGATCACCTTGTAAAGCCGGTCGATCACATCGTCCGGCCGGGCTTCAGCACCAATCATTCCTTCCCCGATCCTTCGTCTTCCGGGACGCTTTCCAGCCTGCGCACGGGTACGCCCACAGCCCGCATATGGGCCTTGCACTCGCCGATGGAATGAGTCCCGAAGTGGAAGATCGACGCGGCGAGCACCGCGCTCGCATGACCGTCGCGAATACCCTCCGCCATGTGGTCCAAGGTCCCGACGCCGCCCGAGGCGATGACGGGAACCCGCAAGGCATCGGACACCGCGCGGGTCAGCGCGATGTCGAAGCCGCTCTTGGTACCGTCGCGGTCCATGGAGGTCAGCAGGATTTCGCCGGCACCATAGCTCTGCATGCGCTCGGCCCAGGCCACCGCGTCGAGACCGGTCGCCTTGCGCCCGCCATGGGTGAAGACTTCGTAACGGTCTGGACCGGCTGCCTTGGCATCGATCGCGACGACGATGCACTGCGAGCCGAACTTCTCCGCCGCCTCGCGCACCAGCGCCGGCCGATTGACCGCGGCGGTGTTGATCGAAACCTTGTCGGCACCGGCCAAGAGCAGCTTGCGGATGTCGTCCAGCGATCGCACGCCGCCGCCGACGGTGAGCGGCATGAAGCATTGTTCAGCGGTTCCGGCGACGACGTCGTAGATGATGTCGCGCTCGTCGCTGGAAGCGGTGATGTCGAGGAAGCAAAGCTCGTCTGCACCCTGGGCGTCGTAGATGCGCGCCTGCTCTACCGGATCGCCGGCATCGATCAGATCGACGAAGTTGATGCCTTTCACCACGCGACCGCCGGTCACGTCGAGGCACGGAATGACGCGCGCCTTCAGCATGTCACGCCGCCGCCAGCAGGGCGCGCGCCTCGGCGGGATCGAGGCTGCCGTCATAGAGCGCGCGACCCGAGATCACGCCGGCGATCCCCGAGCCCTCGACCGCTTTCAGCGCCGCCAGGTCTTCGATCCTGCTCACGCCTCCCGACGCGATGACCGGGGTCGTCAGCGCCTCCGCCAAGGTGGCGGTCGCCTCCACGTTCGGCCCCTCCATGGTGCCGTCGCGAGAGATGTCGGTGTAGATGATCGCCGCGACGCCCGCGTCCTCGAACCGGAGTGCGAGGTCGAGCGCGGCGACTGTCGACTGTTCCGCCCAGCCGGAGACCGCGACCTGACCGTGGCGGGCGTCTATGCCGACTGCGATACGCCCCGGATAGTTGCGGCAGGCCTCGCGCACCAGGTCGGGATCGCGCAGCGCCACCGTGCCCAGCACCACCCGCGCGACGCGACGGTCCAGCCAGTGCGCAATGTGGTCGAGCGAGCGGATGCCGCCGCCGAGTTGCACCGACAGGCCGGTTTCGGCGAGCACGGCTTCGATTGCCTCGGTATTGACCGACCGGCCGGCAAACGCGCCGTCCAGATCGACCATGTGCAGCCATTCGAAGCCGATCGCCTCGAACGCGCGGGCCTGTTCAGCGGGGTTGTCGTTGAACACCGTCGCGCGTTCCATGTCGCCCTGGAACAGGCGCACGCAGCGGCCTTCCTTCAGGTCGATTGCGGGATAGAGAATCATTGCGGCGGATCGAGGTCCTTGTAATAGAAGTGACCGGCGATCGTCGTGCCGTTCACCAATGCATAACGGCTGAGCGTACCCCAACGGACATAGCCGTTGGATTCATAGAGATTGATCGCCGCTTCCTGGGTATCGCGGACATCCAGGCGGATGACCGAGAACCCGGCGCGTCGCGCCGCCTCTTCCGCCGCCTCCAGAAGCGCGCGCGCCAGACCGTGACCGCGCGCCCATGGAGCGACGAAATGGGTATCGATCTCGGCGGCGAAGGCGCCGGCCTCGTTGTTGGGAGCCGGCTTCACCAGCTGCACCGATCCCACCACGGTCCCGTTGAGGCGGCCGAGAAACAGGAGCCGCTGCGGCACCAGCAGGACGCCCCGCCAATAGGCGGCGAGCCGGAACTTCTCCGGCGGGCGTACCCAGTCGAAGCCGATGCCTTCGCGGATGGCGTCGGCGGTCGCCTCGCACAGGTCGTCGAGGTCGTTTTCCGGCAGCTCTTCGGCCTGCTCGACAGCGATCGCCATCAGGGCCGCCAGCGCAGGAAGTTCTCGATCAGATGCAGGCCGACCGCCTGGCTCTTCTCGGGATGGAACTGGGTTCCGACCATGTTGTCGCGCCCGACGACGGCCGAAACCGGGCCGCCATAGTCGACCGTGGCGAGCACATCCCCCGGATTGGCGCAGACGAGGTGATAGCTGTGGACGAAATAGGCATGCTGCCCCGTCTCGATTCCGGCGAGGACCGGATGGGACCTAGCGGCGACCGTCAGATCGTTCCACCCCATATGCGGCACCTTCAAATCGCTGTCCGCCGGCAGGTCGAACGGGACGACTTCCCCCGCGATCCAGTCGAGCCCCGGATGGACCCCGTATTCCAGGCCACGGGTCGCCATCAACTGCATGCCGACGCAGATGCCGAGGAAGGGACGCCCGCGCGCCAGGACCGCTTCGGCTAACGCATCATGCATGCCAGGGACGGCTTCGAGCCCCGCCATGCAGTCGGCGAAGGCCCCGACGCCCGGCAGGACCACATGGGACGCGCTTGTCAGGCTGTCGGCGTCGGCGGTAACGACGACGTCGAAGTCGGGTGAAACCAGGGCTGCGCTGCGCTCGAATGCCTTCGCGGCGGAGCGCAGATTGCCCGATCCGTAATCAATGATGACCGCTTTCATGATGTCGCGACGGTTTGCCGGCTGCTGGGATGCCTCGCCGGCCAGCGGTCGAAGAACCGCCGCTCGGCTGCTTCGCGCCCTTCGCCCTGAACGATGGCGATCTGCCGCCAGCCGCGCCGTTCGAGGCTCGATCGATACCAGTCATTGCCCCACAGCCCGGCGGAGAACGCCATGGCGGCCATCAGCGTGAAGATCGTGAAGTCTTCGAGACCGATCGCCGCACCGATTCGCGGCACGGTGAAGCCGGCGACGACATAGAGGACAGCCCATAACCACACGCCTCTGGCCAGAAGCCACAGCGCACCCAGCAGGAACGCCCACCAGTTGAAGCCTTCCCGGACCAGGACAGCGTCGGCCGGCGCCTTCGGCGGCGGCTGCATGTACACGGTGTAGATCGCCATCGCGTCAGGCCAGCGAGCCGCCGAGGACTCCCTTGGTCGACGGAACTTCGCCGGCAGCCCGGGGATCGATGGCGATGGCCTGTCTCAGCGCCCGCGCCAGTCCCTTGTAGCAGGACTCGACGATGTGGTGGTTGTTCTCGCCATATAGGTTCTCGACATGCAGCGTAACGCCGGCCATCTGCGCGAACGCCTGAAACCATTCGCGGAACAGTTCGGTATCCATGTCGCCGAGCTTCGGTCGGGTGAAATTCACCTTCCAGACCAGGTAAGGCCGGTTCGACAGGTCCAGCGCCACGCGGGTCAGGGTCTCATCCATCGGGATCAGAGCCGAGCCGTAGCGGACGATGCCCTTTCGGTCGCCCAGTGCCTGCGCCACCGCAGTACCGATCGCGAGACCGGTGTCCTCGGTGGTGTGGTGGCCGTCGATGTGAAGGTCGCCCTTCGCCTGCACGCTCAGATCGATCAGGCTGTGGCGTGACAGCTGATCCAGCATGTGGTCGAGAAAGCCGATCCCGGTGTCGATTTCGCGCACACCGGTGCCGTCCAGTCCCACCCGGACCTTGATCTGCGTTTCCTTGGTATTGCGCTCGATCGTGGCTTCGCGCATGCCGAAACCTCGTTGGTTCGTCCGACGCAGATAGAGCGCCGTGCGTCTTCTAGCAAGAAGCCCGCCGTGGCGCTAGCGGCCTCCCCTCGGTGTGCCCGGTTGTCCGCACCTAACGCTCGCCATGCTCTTCCGCCCGGGCGGCGATCAGCAGACGGTTATGGGTCTGGACGGCATCCTGCAGGCGCAGGACACCGATCATCACCCGGGTGCGTCGATCGACGACCACCGGCAAGCGGTCGACGCCGGCTTGGCGGAGGCGTTGGATTGCGCTCTCCAACGTTTCATCGCTGGCGATCACGTTCTTGAGCCGTCGCGAGGCATCGACCGCGCGGGAGCGGGTGTCGGAGTCGGGACGGAAGATGGCCGGACCGACATCCGAGAACTCGACCTCGCCGATCACCACACCCTCCTGGTCCAGGACATAGACCTCGGGCTGTGCCGCCTCGCGGAACATCTCGGTCAATTGCTTGAAGGGCGCTTCCGCCTGGATCGACCGGAAGGATTCGACCATCACTTCCGTGACCGGAACGCTCCTCAGCAGCGCTGCCTCCCGCGCGGCGTCGATGGCGATCCCGCGCTGGGCCAGTTGCCGGGTAAAGAAGGAATGACCATAGAGCTGCCGCGTGATGAGGGACGACAGCGACACCGCCACCATCACCGCGATCGTCAGCTTATAGTCGCCGGTCAGTTCGAAGATGATCAGCATGGTCGATATCGGGGCGCCGAGCACCGCGCCCGCGACTGTACCCATACCGACCAGCGCGTAGGCATTCTGCATCGCGCCGACACCGGGGAAGACCGCCGCCGCTACCGCGCCGAAAGCGCTGCCCACCAGCGCACCGATGCAAAGGGCCGGCGAGAAGACGCCACCCGCGAAGCCGCTGCCCAGGCTTATCGCGCTCGCGAGGGCCTTCGCGGCCGCCAGCGTGAGCGCGAGCTCGACCGGGAATGCGTTCTTCAGCGCCAGGTCCGTCGTTTCGTAGCCGACACCGATCACCTGGGGAAACAGGATGGCGATTCCGCCCACCAGCAGCCCGCCGATCCCCGGCCGGACCCATTGGGGAACGGGGATGCGGCCGAATCCGCGCTGCACCAGCATCGTTCCGCTGATGAAGGCGATGGCGACCCCGGCTGAAACGATGCCGAGGATGGCGAAGGCCGGGATCTCCGAAAAGGAGGCGATTTCGGTACCGGTGATCTGGAAGGCCGGAAAGTCGCCGATATGGATGCGCGTGATCACCGTGCCGACAACCGATGCGATCACCACCGGCGCGAAGGCACCCAGGCCGTAATGGCCGACGACCACTTCGAGAGCGAAGAACACGCCCGCGATCGGCGCGTTGAACGAGGCGGCGACAGCGGATGCGACGCCGCAGCCGAACACGGTGAGCGTTGCCGAAGAGCGGAGCCGGAGCTTCAGCGCCACCGCAGACGCAAGGCTGGCGCCGAGATGCACGACCGGGCCTTCCCGGCCGACCGAGGCACCTGCCCCCAGCGCAAGGGCGCTGGTCAACGCGGCGGATAAGCCCTCTTTCAGCGGGATACGGCCGCTGCGCAGATGACAGGCGATCATCACGTCCGGCACCCCTTGGGGGCGGCCGCCGGGAAGCAGGTAACGAATCAGCAGACCGACGACCAGTCCGCCCGCCGCCGGCGCCAGCAGCAGATGCCACCACGCAAGGTTTCCCGCCATCGCCAGGACGTGCTCGCTGCCCGACCCGTAGACGAAGAACTGAAATCCGTCGATGAGCTTGCGAAAGGCCAGCGATCCGTAACCGCCGAGAGCGCCGATCAACACGGCCAGCACCGTCAGCGACATCTGTTCGCCGGCGAGCGCCTGCGCCGCCTTGCTTCGGAGGGTGGCGAAGGAGAGACGACGCGACGGACCGGTCACAGGCGGGCCCTCGCCGGCCTCAACACGGGGTTGCCGTCATTCCCGGCCACGCGTCTGCCACCATTGTCATGGTGGCAGTGTAAGGGTAATCCCCGGTCGGTCGAAAGCGGTGCGTCCGCCTAGGTGGCGGGGCTGCTGCGGCGGTCGGGGAACGGTGCGAACGGAAACGGACGCGTGTCGGTGCCGAACGTCAGGAAGGCGACGATGTCGAGCAGCCAAGCGGCCAAGTTGCGCGAGAAGGACTTGAGCTGCGCATTCGGCTGGCGGTCGATCAGCATGAAGACGAATTGCAGCGCGGCGAGTACGAAGACGCCCCACAAGGCGACATAGGCGGCGAAGCCGAACGCTACCATCAGGAGGCCGCGCTTAACGAGGCTTCCGCTGCCGGCGGTCGGGATTTCCTGATCGGTCGTAGTCATGAAGCCATCCTCACGTAAGAGGACTCTCATTTTGGGACTCCCGCCCGCGGTTCAAGCCGAGTCTCGGGCGCGCGACCGATCCGCGATCAAAGTCCCATCGTCCGGCTCAACCCCTGCGGGCGCGGAAGGCCGGCATGCGCCGCCACCGCCGCGTCGAGGCGGGCGCGGACGTCGTCCGGCATCGGTGCGCTGCGTCGGGCGCCGAGGTCGACATGGAGCAGCATCAGTTCGTTGGTCGCCGCGAGATAGCCATCGTGGTCATGGAACATACGGTGGCAAAGGTGCAGCCGCTTGGCGTCGGCGCCCAGCATCTGAGTCTCGATCCGTAGCAGATCGCCTTCAAGCACCTCACGGGCGTAGGTCACATGGGCCTCGACCACGAAAATCGATTGGTTCGTCCGCTTCGTATAGGCTTCGTCGATGCCGAGCCAGCCCGCCAGAGCGTCGCTGGCATGATCGAAGACCAGCAGGTAGTAGGCCACGTTCATGTGGCCGTTGTAGTCGATCCACGCCGGTTGGACGGTTTCCCGATGCAGGATGAGGGGAGCGTCGACGGTCGTTTGTCCAGTCATCGCGCGATGATAGCCGGCATGCGCCGGGCTGGGAACGGATCCGCCGCCGGAACGCCTTGAGCCCTGTGCATGGCGCGCTTAGATTGCGGAAAACCCGCTATCTCGCCCAGGAGAGTCCCGATGAATGTTGCGCCGTTGGTCAAGAGCCGCCTCGAACCCGAGAGCGGGTTGATCGAGGCATTGCGCAGTCTGGTCGGTGACCGCCTGTCGACCTCGGCGGCAGTGCGCGAGCAGCACGGCAAGGATGAGTCCTACCACAAGCCCTATAGCCCGGATGCGGTGGTGTTCGCCGAGAGCACCGAGGAAGTGAGCGAGATCGTCAAGCTGTGCGCCAAGCACAAAGTGCCGGTGATTCCTTATGGCACCGGCACCTCGCTCGAAGGGCATGTGGCGGCGCTGGAAGGCGGGATCTGCATCGACGTCGGGAACATGAAACAGATCGTCGAGGTCAACGTAGAGGATCTCGACTGCACGGTTCAGGCGGGTGTGACGCGAAAGCAGCTCAACGAGTACCTTCGCGATACAGGCCTGTTCTTCCCCGTCGATCCCGGCGCTGACGCTTCCCTTGGCGGAATGGCCTCGACCCGTGCGTCCGGCACCAATGCCGTCCGCTATGGGACGATGCGGGAGAACGTGCTGTCGCTCACCGTGGTGCTGTCGGATGGCCGCATTATCCGGACGGCTCGGCGCAGCCGCAAGTCGGCGGCGGGCTACGACCTTACCCGCCTGTTCGTGGGCTCCGAGGGGACGCTCGGCGTCATCACCGAAGTCACGGTCCGCCTCTACGGCATCCCCGAAGCGATGTCGGCCGCGGTCTGTTCCTTTCCGACCATCGAGGACGCGGTCAACACGACCATCCTCACCATTCAGTCGGGAATCCCGGTCGCCCGAATCGAGCTCCTGGACGATGTCTCGATGGACGGAATCAATAAGTTCGAGAAGGCGGACTATCCCGTCGCCCACACCCTGTTCTTCGAATTCCACGGGACCGAGGCGGGCGTGGTCGAACAGGCGAAGATGGTTCAGGGGATCGCCAGCGACTTCGGCGGCAGTGATTTCCAGTGGGCGACCAAGACCGAGGACCGGACCAAGCTGTGGCAGGCACGCCATGACGTCTACTACGCGATGATGGCGCTCCGGCCCGGCTCCAAGGGGCTGGTGACCGATGTGTGCGTGCCGGTTTCGCGCCTTGCCGAATGCATCACCGCGACCAAGGCCGATATCGATGCGTCCAGCCTGATCGCGCCCATCGCCGGCCATGTGGGTGACGGGAACTTCCACATCGCCTACCTGGTCGATCCGGACAATCAGGCGGAAATCGATGAAGCCGCGGCCCTTCACGACCGTTTGGTCATGCGGGCTCTGGCTATGGACGGCACCTGCACCGGCGAGCACGGGGTCGGCTATGGGAAGATCGACTTCCTTAATGCGGAACTCGGCGAAGGCGTCTCGGTGATGCGTTCGATCAAGATGGCGCTGGATCCCGACAACATCATGAACCCGGGCAAAATCGTCCGCGTCTAGGGTCGCCCCACACTCCCATAGGATCGAGAACCCGGGCGCCCACGTCTCCGTTTCTCCAGCGAACGTGCAATTCGCTGGAGAAACCGAAATGCAGGACTTGAACGGATACCGGGTGGCGATTCTGGCCACCGACGGGTACGAGCGAAGTGAACTGATGACGCCCCGCGGAACGTTCCGCGAAGCCGGCGCGGCCGTTGACGTTGTCTCGCCGAAATCCGGCGAGATCAGGTCGTGGGACCAAACCGATTGGGGTGACACCGTACCGGTCGACCGCGACGTTGCCGGTGCCTCGGTGGACGACTATGACGTTCTGGTGCTACCGGGCGGCCAGATCAATCCGGACAAGCTTCGCCTGGAGCCGAAGGCGGTCGGATTCGTCGCCGATTTCGCAGCAACGGGCAAACCTCTCGCCGCGATCTGCCACGGGCCTTGGATGCTGGTCGAGGCTGATGTGATTCGGGGCAGGGCCGTGACCTCCTATCCGTCCATTCGGACCGACCTCGTCAATGCCGGGGCGGAGTGGACGGATCAGCCGGTGGTGACGGACGGGACCCTGATCACCAGCCGCAATCCAGGCGATCTCGCCGCTTTCTGCGCGGCGATCGCCGATGCGGTCACTGAATCGGCCGCGGTCAAGCGGTCGGCGTAGCGGATTCCGCGCCGTCCGGCGGCTGGCTGAAGAAGGCGTCGTGAAGGGCACTGGTAACGGCGATCAGCTCGCTCTGAATCCAGTCGTTGGTTTCATGCAGGCCGCGGGCGACGACGTCTTCGATCGTTTCCCGCGTCAGCCACTGGTCGAGGAACTGCAGGCGCTTCACCGCTTCTTCGCCCACTGCCAGGCCGAATCTGAACCGCAGCTTGGTCAGCGTCGCCGTCGCATCTGCGACGGCGGCACTGACGGAGCGCGGAAAGTCGCCGTTGAACAGCAGGAAGCTCGAAACCCGTGTCGGCGACATGCCGCTCGGATTGATTCGGCGGAAGGCATGGTACGCCGCGGCCGAGCGCAGGACGGCGTTCCACTGGCTGACGTCGAGCGGCGAACCGACATAATCCGGTGACGGCAGAAGCAGGTGGTACTTCACGTCGACGAGGCGGGTCATCTGGTCCGCGCGCTCGATCAGCTTGCCGAGCTGATAGAAGTACCAGCCGGAGTCACGGTAATAGGTCCCCTCGGTGATTCCGGTGTGGGTCTGGCACGCTTCCTTGATAAAGGCGCAGAGCCGGTTCAGGTTGGGCTCGGCGATCGCGTTCTTGGTCAGGCCCCGAAGCTCCGAATAGAACATGTTGAGCTGCGTCCACATCTCTGTGGAAATCAGGGGGCGTAGCGCTCGCGCATTCTCCCGTGCCATGCGGATGGTGGCGACGATCGAGCCGGGGTTCTCGGTATCGAGAACGTAGAAATGCAGGACGGTCTCGGCGTTCAGCGCGCGGCCGGTCTCGGCGAAACGCTCTTCGTCCGCGTAAAGCTTGACGATGGTTTCCCAGTTCTGGCTGCCCTGCCCGTCGCGCGAGAAGGTCTCGTTGACGTCGAGGATGCGGGCCAGGTTTTCGGCGCGCTCCATCTGGCGCGCCATCCAGAACAAAGCCTCGGCGTGGCGGGCGAGAAGGTCAGCCAAGGACCCAGGTATCCTTCGAACCGCCGCCTTGCGACGAGTTGACGATCATCGACCCGCGTTTCAGCGCGACCCGCGACAGCCCCCCCGGCAGGACCCAGGTTTCCCGGCCGGTGACGGCGAAGGGGCGTAGATCGACATGACGCGGTTCCACGCCCCGTGCCACCAGGGTGGGACTGACCGACAGGCGCACCATCGGCTGGCTGATGTAGTTGGTGGGATCGGCCTTCAGCCGGTCCCGGCACACCTTGAGTTCCGCCTTGGACGCACGCGGTCCGATGGTGATGCCGTACCCGCCCGACTCGCCGACCGGCTTCACAACGAGTTCGCTCAAATGATCGAGCGTGTAACGGAGGCCGTCGGTTTCCCGGCAAAGATGAGTGTCGACGTTGGGCAGGATCGCGTCCTCGCCCAGGAAATACTGAATGACACGCGGCATATAGGCGTAGACCGCCTTGTCGTCGGCGAAGCCGGTGCCGACGCCGTTGGCGATGGCGACGTTCCCCTTGCGATAGGCGCGCATCAGCCCTTTGGCGCCCAGCACGCTATCGGGTTGAAACACTTCCGGGTCGAGGAATTCGTCGTTGATGCGACGGTAGATCACGTGGACCGGCGACAGCCCGCCGATCGTCTTCATGTACACCCGGTCGTCCTCGACGACGAGGTCGCGGCCTTCGACCAGCGGTACGCCCATCTCGCGGGCGAGGAAAATGTGCTCGAAGTAGGCGGAGTTGTAGACGCCGGGTGTCAGCAGGACGACCTGTGGGTCGGTCACCTCGGGCGGCGCCATCTCCGCCAGTGCTTCGCCCAGCCTTTGGCCGTAGTTGGAAACCGGGCGCACGGCGGCACTGTGCATGAGGTCGGGGAACGCCCGCTGCATGAGGTGCCGGTTCTCGACCACGTAGGACACGCCGGAAGGGGCGCGGGCATTGTCTTCCAGGACCCGAAAGACGCCTTCGTCGTCCCGGACCAGATCGATCCCGCAGACATGGCAATAGTTGCGGAAAGGCACGTCGATGCCCTGCATTTCAGGGCGGAAATGCTTGCTGCCAAGGATCAGCTCGGCCGGGATGACGCCGTCCTTGATGATCTTCTGATCGTGATAGACGTCCCAGATCAGGGCGTTCAGCGCGGCGACCCGCTGCACCACCCCGCGCTCGACGACGTCCCACTCGGCCGCGGACAGCACACGCGGAATGACGTCGAACGGCAGGATGCGGTCGATCTGATCCTTCTCCGTATAGACGGTGAAGGTGATGCCGAGATTGTAGAGCTCGCGCTCCGCATACTGGGCGCGGCGTTTCAGATCCCTGATCGTGAAGCGGTCAAGCCGTTCGACCAATGCCTCGCGGCCAGGCGCCGGACCCGGGCCGTGACCGAACATCTCGCAGAAAAAACCGCCCGGATCGTACTTGGCGAGCAGCCCCGCCAAATCGGCAGTCGTCATAGGCCTCCGAACCTCGCAGGGGCACTTACGGCTAACCTGTTGAAGTCTAACACAGCCGTATGGCCGATGCGAAGCGGCGGTTCAGCTTGCCTCCGCTCGCTCCAGGGACTCGGCAGGGATGACGTCGACGCCCACCTTCACGGTATGCGCCCCGCCACCCAGGATGACGCCGTTCACCGGGCTGACGTCGCCGTAGTCGCGGCCCCAGGCGAAGGCGACATGCTCTTCGCCCGGAATCATGTCGTTGGTGGGATCGAGATCGAGCCAGCCGAAATCGGGTATCCAGACCGAGACCCAGGCGTGCGAGGCGTCCACCCCCATCAGCTTTTCCGTGCCTGCCGGAGGCTTGGTCATCAGATAGCCGCTGACATAGCGTGCCGACAGGCCGAGGCTTCTCAGGCAGGCGATCTGCAGATGCGCGAAGTCCTGACACACGCCATGGCGGTTGGCGAAGACCTCGTCCACCGGGGTCGAGACCTCGGTCGCCGAATCGTCGAACTTGAAGTCGTGGAAAATCCGTGACGTGAGCTCGACCGCCGCCTCGGCCAACGGCCGGCCGACGGGGAACGACTCGCGTGCGTATTCTCCAACCGCGGGTCCCGCCAGCGTGTGGGGTGAATCGAAGGCGAACTGAAAGCGCTCCAACCCCTCGGATGTCGTGTCGGCCGCCATTCTGGCGTAGACCGCGTCCCACGGGACGACATGCGTCTTCGGGTCGGGACGTGGCGGCGCCGTCACTTCCATCACGCTGCGGGCATGGATCTCCAGCTGGTCGTGGGGCTCCTGGATAGTCATGAAGGTGACCGGATTGCCGAAATAGTCCCGGTCGCTCAGGCTGATCCCCGGCGTCGGAACGACCATCACCGCATGGCGGTGGCAGTGCTGGTTCGGCATCCGACGCGGCGCGAGATGCAGCACGTGATGCGAGATCGCCACCGGCTGGCCGTACTCGTAGTCGGTGCGATGACTGACGGTGAAGATCATAGCGACAGCCCCCGTCGGTAGAGGTCGTCCAGATCCGAATTGCCGACATGACTGAAATAGGCGCTGGCGATCGAGTCCGACAAGAGCGGCATGTCGGCGGCGAGCCGCGACAGCAGCTCGTCGAGATCGGTTCGCCGGCCGTGCTCGTCGGCCTTGCAGAGGGCACGGAAATCCGCCAGCCGCAGGGCGGCCTGGGTGGCGGTCACCACCCGGCGATGGCCGGTCAGGATCGGCTGGTCGTCCTCGCGCGGCAAAGCCGCGATGTGCTCGGCGATGGCGGTGATCTGGAAGCCGACCGAACGGGGGTTGGTTTCGTCGATCAGCAGCAGATCGAGCACCGCCGCGAGCTGCGGCGTCGAGAAATAGCGCGAACGGTAGGTCATGAAGCTGTCCGCGAGCTCCAGGATCAGCTCCAAACGACCGTCGGCCTCGGGATCGCCTTCGGCGAGCAGGATGCGGATCAGCTCGATCGTGTGCCCGGCACGTTCCAGTCGCCGGCCGAGATCGAGAACGCGCCAGCCCATGTTGCGCGTCATGTTCTCCATTTCCATGCCGCTGAACGCGCTGAGCGTGCGGAGCGAATCGTTCAGCAGCTCCAGCGTCGCGGCGACGTCGAGCACCGCCGGGGGCTGTTCCCATGCGCGGTCGAGTTGGAAGCGGTTGAGGGTCCGCCAAGCATCGAGTGACAGGCGGTCGCGCACCAATGACGCTGTCCGCTGCAGGTGGTCGAGATTGCTGCGCAGGCTGAAAAACGCCTGACGGTCGTAGAGCCAGCGGGTGAGCTGCTGCTCCATCGATGCGACATCGACCTCATGCGGCGCGTCGTCGTGTTCGCCGTTTCCTTCCTCCGACAGCATACGGAGGATACGGTCGAGCGCCGACCAGCTGTCGCCGGGCATGACGTCTTCCGCCAGACGCGTGGCGACGCCGCGAAGAAGGCGCAAGGTCCCTTCTGCGCGTTCGGCATAACGCCCGAGCCAGAACAGGTTGTCGGCGGCCCGGCTCGGCAGGGCGGTGCCGCTTCGCCTCAACTGGACGGCCTGATCGCCCGACCTCAGCATGCTGAAGGTGCTGACCGGGCCGCTGGAAAGGACCCAGGTGTCCTTGCTGCCGTCACCGCGCTGCATGGAGACGGCGCGGGCGTCGTCCGACGAGGAAACGCGGGTCAGCCCGCCCGGCATGACGACATAGCCATTCGGTCCGGCGGCGACATACATCCGCAGCGCCATGGGCGCCGGCTGCAGTCCGCCGTCACGCCACACCGGCGCCGTCGACAGGGCCACCAGTTCCTGCCCGATATAGTCGTAGCCGCGTACGGCCATGCGTGCGGCGAGCGCCGCACGCTCCTTGGCGCTCATATCGGCACCGATCATCGATTCGTCCGGCGATGCCAGCATCGACCGGTTCTGGAACGTCGGGTTAATCACCAGCGAATCGAGGTTATCGAGGACATAGGCGCGCGCGTCCTCTTGCCCGCACCACCACGTGGCGATGCAGGGGATGTGCAGATCCTCGCCCAGAATCTCCCGGCAGAGATTGGGCAGGAAACCCATCAGCGCCTCGTTTTCGACCAGCCCGCTTCCCAGGGCGTTGGCGATGACGACGTTGCCCGCCTTCACCGCCCGGACCAGACCGGCCACGCCGACCAGCGAATCGGCTCGGAGCTCCAGTGGATCGCAGAACTCGGAATCGAGGCGTCGCAGGATGAGGTCGACCGGTTTCAGGCCGTCGAGCGTCTTCAGGAACACATGATCGTCGCGAACCGTGAGGTCGGCACCTTCGACGAGGGTGAAACCCAGATAGCGGGCGAGATAGGCGTGCTCGAAATAGGTTTCGTTGAACGGTCCCGGCGTCAGCAGCACCGCCCGCGGCTCGTCGCGCTCGGGCAGGGCCAGCAGTGCGTCGCGGAATGACCGGAAGAACGAGGCCAGACGCTCCACCCGGCAGTCGCGGAACAGCTCCGGCAAGCTCCGGGAGAGGATGATTCGGTTCTCCAGCGCATATCCCGCCCCGGAGGGCGCTTGAGCCCGATCGTTCAGCACCCACCAGCGGCCGTCCGGTGCCCGCGCCAAGTCGGCGGCATAGATGTGCAGATAGGTGCCGTCCGGGACTTCCATCCCATGGCAGGCACGCAGGAACTGAGGATTTCCCAGTACCAGAGCCGCCGGCAGCTTGCCTTCGGTCAACAGCCGCTGAGGCCCATAGAGATCCGCGAGGATACGGTTCAGCAGCGTGGCCCGCTGAATGAGGCCCGCTTCGAGAAAGTCGCGTTCCTCCTGGGAGATCAGGAGTGGAACGGCATCGAGTTCCCACGGGCGCGCCATTCCCCGTGGGTCGCCGTAAACGTTGTACGTGATGCCGTTTTCATGGATCAGCCGCTGCGCGGTGTCCCACCGCCGGGTGAGTTCGGCTTCGGCGAGGCTCTCCAGCCCGGTCAGGAATCGGCGCCAATGCGGACGGATCGAGCCGTCCGCGGCCATCATCTCGTCATAGACCCCCGGCGTGGGCGTATACCCACGGGTCAAGGCGCTGAGCGAAAGGTTCGACGAGGGTGTTGCGGGCGTCACGGTGCGCACCCATCAAAAGGGAACGAACAGGTACACATGCTGGCACGGAGGCCTTACCGAAGCCTTTCGATGCGATGCCGCGCCGCGCCCGCATTTTAGATCACGGAACCTGCTGCCGCGCTAGAGCAACCTTGGCTCGGTCGCTCCCGCCCGATCCGCGATAAGTTATCGCCGATCAGTGCGTTAGCGCCGCGCGCCACTCCCGTTCGGATACGGCTCGTCCTATGTCCGCCGCAGGTCGAGAGTCAGCGGGAATTCGGGGTTCGGCGCCTCCGGCGGCACGACGAGACGGCCGGGCGTGTGGCCGAAATCGTAGAAGCGCGCGCGGCGTCTGCTCTCCGCCTCATAGGCATTGACCGGGAAGGTGTCGAAAGCACGGCCGCCGGGATGGGAAACATGATAGGTGCAGCCGCCCATCGACCGCTGGCTCCACGAATCGACGATCTCGAACACCAAGGGGGCATGCACGCCGATCGTGGGGTGAAGGCAAGCCGCCGGTTGCCACGCCCTGAAGCGGACGCCGGCCACGAACTCGCCCTTCAGCCCCGTCGCGCGCAGCGGCAGCCGATGTCCGTTGCACGTGACGACATGGCGGCCCTCGACCATACCGGACATGCGGACCTCGATTCGTTCCAGCGAGGAATCGACGTAACGGACCGTGCCGCCGATGGCGCCTTCCTCGCCCATGACATGCCAGGGTTCCAGCGCTTGCCGCAGCTCCATGGTCACGTCCTGATAGGTGACCTTGCCGTAGACCGGGAAACGGAACTCGAAATGCGGGGCGAACCAGGCATCGTCGAACGGATAGCCCGCCTCGCGCATCTCCGCGATGACGTCTCGGAAATCGGCCCAGACGAAATGCGGCAGCATGAAGCGGTCATGCAGGGTGGTGCCCCAGCGGACCAGCGGTCCGTGATAGGGCTCGCGCCAGAACCGGGCGATCAGAGCCCGGAGCAGAAGCTGCTGAGTGAGGCTCATCTGGGCATGAGGCGGCATTTCGAACGCCCGGAACTCGACCAGCCCCAGACGGCCCGTCGGCCCGTCCGGCGAATACAGCTTGTCGATGCAGATCTCGCTCCGGTGGGTGTTGCCGGTGACGTCGATCAGCAGGTTGCGCAGCACCCGGTCGACCAGCCACGGCGGAGGGGACGCGCCGACACCGGGGTCCGGAATCTGGCGGAACGCGAGTTCCAGCTCATAGAGCGTGTCGTTGCGGGCTTCGTCGATCCGCGGCGCCTGGCTGGTCGGCCCGATAAAGAGGCCCGAGAACAGGAACGACAGCGACGGATGGTTCTGCCAATAAGCGATCAGGCTGCGCAGAAGGTCCGGACGACGCAGGAACGGACTGTCGCCCGGCGTCGGACCGCCCACGACCACGTGGTTGCCGCCGCCCGTCCCCGAATGGCGGCCATCGAGCATGAATTTCTCGGTCCCCAGGCGGGCGAGATGCGCTTCCTCATAAAGCGCTTCCGTGTGCTCGACCATCTCGCCCCAGCTTCGCGCCGGGTGGATGTTCACCTCGATCACACCGGGGTCGGGCGTCACCTTGATTACGTTGAGCCGCGGGTCCTCCGGCGGACCGTAGCCCTCGATATGGACGGGGGTCCCGAGCTCGGACGCCGTGTCTTCGATGGCGGCGACCAGCTCCACATAGTCGTCCGCGGTCTCCAGCGGCGGCATGAACACGCAGAGACGTCCGTCGCGCGGCTCGATGCTGAGGGCGGTGCGGACCGTCATGTTGGCCGTGGAATCGCCGGCCGAGCCCGGCGCCGTCTGATCGTTCATGAACTGCGGCCGTGGGGCGTCCACCGGCGGTCGGGCACCCGCAAGGTACGGCTGGCGGCGCGGAGATGCCGCCGGCAGCGGAGCGCGCTCCTCGAACGGATCGGCCGGGTAGACATGGGGATAGGCCGCAGGCGGCAGCCACGGCAGCGACCCGAGCGGCAGCCGATAGCCTAGGGGCGAGTCCCCCGGCGACAGCACGACGCGGCCGCGCCGGCTGCTCCAGCGTTCGCTGATCCACTTCCGCCCGTCGCGGGCGTTCCAGCGCTGCAGCGGCAAGGCATAGCCGACGGGGGTATCCAGGCCGCGCTGGAAGACGCGGGCGAGGCGCGTCCGTTCCTCGGCGTCGGACAGCTTCGAATCGAGCGGGTCCACATTCTCCGGCAGCAGGCTTTCGCGGGCGAGGAAATGCCAGGGGTCCTCATAGGCCGGCGCGACGAAGTTGGGGCTCACCTCCAGCCGTTCGGCCAGGCCGGCGGCGAACTGCCGGGCCTGGTCCAGTGTCGGCCGGTATTCCTGACTTTCCCGGGCGATCAGATCGGTATTGCGCCAGAGCGGCCGGCCGTCCCCCCGCCAATAGAGCGCGAAAGCCCAGCGCGGCAAGGTTTCACCCGGGTACCATTTCCCCTGTCCGTAATGCAGCACGCCCTCCGGCGCGAAGCGCTGGCGAAGGCGTTTGATCAGGTCGTCCGCGCGCTGCCGCTTCGTGGGTCCGATCGCATCGGTGTTCCATTCCGGCGCATCGACGTCGTCGACCCCGACGAAGGTGGGCTCGCCCCCCATGGTCAGCCTGACGTCGCCGGCCGTGAGCTGCTGGTCGATCGCATGGCCCAGCGCTTCGATCTCCGCCCACTGGTCGTCGCTGTAGGGCTTGGTCACGCGGGGCGTTTCCAGGACCCGCTCGACCGACATGGCGAAGGAGAACCCGACCTCCGCTTCGTCGACGGTGCCGGTGATCGGCGCCGCGCTCTGCGGATCGGGTGAACAGGCCAGCGGGATATGACCTTCGCCGGTCAGAAGACCCGAGGTGGGGTCGAGGCCCACCCAGCCGGCCCCGGGAAGATAGACCTCGGTCCATGCATGGAGGTCAGTGAAATCCTCTGTCGCCCCTTGGGGGCCGTCCAAGGCCTTCACGTCCGGTTCGAGCTGGATCAGGTAGCCGGACACGAAGCGCGCTGCGAGGCCGAGGTTGCGGCAGATCTGGACCAGGAGCCAGGCGCTGTCGCGGCAGGAGCCGCTCTTCAGCGCCAACGTCTGCTCGCAAGGCTGGATCCCCGGCTCCATCCGGATCACATAGGCGACGTCGCCCTGGAGCCTTCGGTTGAGGTCGACCAGAAAATCGATTGTCGACGGGGCTTCACGAGCGACCGTCGACAGCCACGCGGCGAGAAGCGGACCGACGGGCTCCGCCTCCAGATAGGGGGCGAGCTCCTTGCCCAGCACCGGATCGTAGGCGAAGGGTATCGTCTGGGCCGCCGGCTCCAGGAAGAAGTCGAACGGATTGATCACCGTCATCTCGGCAATCAGGTCGACTTCCACGGTGAAGGTGGTGATGGGCTCCGGCACCACGACCCGTGCCTGATAGTTGGCTTGCGGGTCCTGCTGCCAGTTCAGGAAATGATCGGCGGGGGTGATGCGCAGGCTGTAGCTGAGGATCGGCGTCCGGCAATGCGGCGCCGGGCGCAGGCGGATGACCTGCGGCCCCAGCCGGACCCGCCTGTCATAGGTGTAGGAGGTGCGGTGGTTGAGAGCGACGTGAAGTGCCATGGGGGCGACCGATCGAATGGATGGGCGGGAGGCGGCGGGGCGTCGCGATCGGCCCGCTTCAGTCGAGATGGCGGCGGACCAGCTCCGCCACGATCGGCGCGCGGGTCGCTTCCGGTTGCGCGGCGATCGCCTCGGCGACGACGCGCAACTCACGACGCAATCCGTAGACCTGATCCAGCAGCGACAGGATCACGGGCACGGCGCTCTCCTCGATCGCCAAGCGGTGGCGGATGTCGCACAGGAGCTCGACCCGGGCGCAATCGACGTCGCTGAAATAGTATTGGGAGTCCTGCCGCTCCGGCATTACCCAGCGCATTTCCACCCAGCGCAGTAACTCGGTCTCGGTGAGGACGTCGATCGAGGCGATGAGATCCGGCATCGTTCGCATCGTCAGCTACCCATGTGCCGGCGCGGATCATAGTCGGCCGGCGGTTCCCACGATTCGAGGAAGGCCGCGAGTTTCGGATCGGCGGAGTCGGGAAGCACCACTTTCAGGGTCACGTACTGGTCGCCCCGCGTTCCGGAGCGCGGATCGACGATTCCCTTGCCCTTGAGCCGAAGCGTCGTTCCGCTGTTCGATCCCTTGGGCACGGTCATGGTGACCGGGCCGCCGATGGTCGGGACCTCGACCTTGCCGCCGAGCACGGCCTCCTTCAACGTCACCGGAAGGTCCAGGTGGACGTTGTTGTCCTTGCGCTCGAAGTACGGGTGCGGGTCGATGTGAAGCTCCACATAGGCGTCGCCGTTTTCGCCGCCGCCGATACCGGGTCCGCCCTCGCCCTTCAGCCGCAGGGTCTGGCGATCGCGAACGCCGGCCGGAATCTTGACGTCGAGGACCTTGCCGTCCGGCATCGTAACCCGCCGGCTACCGCCGTTGGCGGCTTCCAGGAACCCAACCCGCATGGTGTAGGAAACATCCTGGCCGTGCGCCCGGAACGACCGGCCACCGCCTGCTCGGCCGCCGCCTCCTCCGCCGCGACCGAAGAGATCGGAGAAGATGTCGCCGAGATCGCCGAAATCGGCATACCCTTCACCGCTCGCGTATTTCTGGCCCGCGCCCCCGGTTTCGTAGCTGCGGTAGTACTGTCGCTCGGGCCGTTCCGCGCCCGTCGCGTCAATCTCGCCGCGGTCGAAGCGTCCGCGTTTCTCGGCGTCGCCCAGGATGTCGTAGGCAGCCGAAACCTCCTTGAACTGCTCGGCCGCCTGCGGATTGCCGGGATTGAGATCGGGGTGCAGCTTTTTCGCCAGCGCCCGGTACGCTTTCCGGATGTCTTCGGCGCTGGCCGACTTGTCGACCCCGAGAACTTTATATGGATCGTCCATTTATGTGTCTGTCCGGGTAGCTGCGAAGGTGCGTCGTATGGGCTGCCGCGACCGGTCATTTAGGTACGCGAACCGCCCGGGCTGTACAAGGGGTGCGCCGTTTCCGGCCATGTCTTTGCGGCGGTGTGTCATGCCGAAGACGTTGCTTGAAATGGCTCCAGAAAACCCTTTGTTTACTACTCGGGGAGGACTATTCGTTCCGAGCGGAGAGTGTTTCCAGTCACCTAAACCGATTCGGACGATCGAGTCGAAAATGTATCTTGCTGAACGACGGGGCGATTGATGCTTCCGCCGCCGAGGATTTCTTGCCGAGGAGGACGAAAGCTCTCGCTCGGGCCAAGGGTGGATGCCGTATGAATCCGGGGTCATCGGCTCTTGTGCGCGCTGTGTTTCTCCTGGCGCTTGTCGTCGGACCGGCGAGCACGGGCGATGCGGTTGCCGCGCCCAAGGACGGAACGGTCCTTGACGGTGTCGCCTGCGGGTCGTTGGAGACGGCGGTGCGGTTCGACGACGTCGAACACGCGCTTGGTGTTCCCGGCGGCTTCGGTGACGGGGCGGCGCGCCCCGCCGCGGGTGACTGTGCCCCTGACGAGGCCCTGCGGAGCGAGATCGACACCGGTTCCCAGGGCGCGCCCCTTCTCGACGTCCATGCCCTGGTTCCCGAGGCGACCGCCATGTCGCCAGAGCAGGTCGAACGGTTGCAGACCCTGATCGGTTCGGTACGCGAAGTGCTGGGTATCGACCGGCTGCTTGACCTGATGGCGTCGGACGATGACGAGGTGCTGGTCGACCTTCGCGAAGCCTCGGAGGAGGGGCTCGATACCGGCCTCGAGATCGAGGATCGGTCTCCGGAGGAAATGGAGGAACTCGAAGCCGAGCTCATCGCCCGCGCGCTCGCGAGCGTCTACCGATATCCGGATTCGGCTGCCGCGCTGGCGAACCCCTCACCCCACTACAATCTGTCTGCATACATGTCCAACCTGGACATTCTCGATGGTTCCGCGGCGACGAAGGGCGCGGCCGATACCGGCGGGCGGAACAAGACGATCGTCGAATACCTTCTCGGGCTCCTCGCCCTCGTTCCCAGCAAGATCAGCATCATCCTGTTCGTTGGAACGCTGATTCTGCTGAGGCTTCTTCTGGTCTTTGTCGGGCGTCATAGCCAGCATTGACCGGCGCTCCGCCGATTCACACCCCTACATGTCGTGGTGTTCCAGCCTCGCGGCCGCTGCCGGGCTCGATGACCCGAGATCGCGCCTGTCCAACGCGACCGACTTGATCACCGCGTAGACCGGTCGGCCGACGGCAAGTCCCAGCCCGTCGAGCGATCGTCGGGTCAGCCGCGCCAGCAGCACGTCGCCATGGCAGTCCAGGCGCACCTGGACGCCGGCACCTTCGGGCGGGCCGATTTCGGTAATCGTGCCGGGCAGCGTGTTGAGGGCGCTGAACCCTTCAGGGGGCCGGAGGGACAGCATCACGTCGCGGGCGTGAACGTGAACGCGGACCGATCGACCCGCCGGCAGATCGACTTGCGGCACATAGATGGTTCCGGCGGCGGTTCGAAGCGTAGTCAGGGCGAAGTCCTTGTCGTGGGAGACGACTTCCGCCGAGAGAACCGCGCCGCCTTCGAAACTGCTTCCGGCGGGGAAAAGATCGGTTCGCGCCATTACCTCGCCGATCGGCCCCGCCGCGACGACTGTTCCGTCCGCGAGCAGGACCATCGTCGTCGCCAGCCGCACGACCTCGGAAAGGGCATGGCTGACATAGACCACCGGCACGCCGATCTCGTCCCGCAGCCGCTCGATATAGGGAAGGATCTCTTCCTTGCGTTTGCTGTCGAGCGAAGCGAGGGGCTCGTCCATCAGCAGAAGCCGCGGGCTGCTGAGGAGCGCGCGGCCGATGGCGACACGCTGCTTTTCGCCGCCCGACAGTGTCGCCGGCCGGCGCTGAAGCAACTCGCCGATGCCCAGCATCTCGACCAGTGCGTCGAAGCGGGCATAGCGTTCTCCATGCGGCGTGAACCACTGCCCGTAAAGCAGGTTCTGCCGTACCGACATATGGGGAAACAGGCGGCCTTCCTGGAAAACGTAGCCGATCCGCCGCTTTGCCGGCAAAAGGTTGATGCGGGCATCCGAATCGAACAGCACCCGGCCATCGATGGCGATGCGGCCGCGGTCGGGCCGCAGCAGGCCGCCGATCATATTGATGATCGAGCTTTTCCCGGCGCCCGAGCGGCCGAACAGGACCGTAAGGCCACCTTCCGACCGGAACGTCGCAGCGAGATGGAAGTCGCCCAACCGCCGCTCGACATCGACTTCAAGCATTAGCACCGTGGAGTTTTCGTGCGGCGCGGCGGGCGAGGATTTCGGAGGCGACCAGGGCCAGCATCGACACCGTCACGGCGATGACGGTCAGGCGCGTTGCCGCGCCTTCGCTGCCCGGCACCTGGAGAAAGCTGTAGATGGCGATCGGCAGGGTGCGGGTTTCGCCCGGAATGTTCGAGACGAAGGTGATCGTCGCGCCGAACTCACCCAGCCCCTTGGCAAAGGACAGGATGGTACCGGCGATCAGGCCCGGGACGATCAGCGGCAGGGTGATGGTGACGAAGACGAAGAAGCGGTTGGCACCCAAGGTTGCCGCCGCCGACTCCAGACGCCAGTCGACGGATTCGAGCGACAGGCGGATGGCACGAACCATCAGCGGAAAGCCCATCACCGCCGCTGCCACCACCGCGCCGGTCCAGCGGAAGGCGAGCACGATGCCGAAGGTATCGTGCAGCCACGCGCCGACCGGCCCCTTGGTGCCCAGGGTCAGCAGCAGCAGATAGCCGGTGACCACGGGTGGAAGAACGAGTGGCAGGGGAATGATGCCGTTGAGGATTCCCTTGCCGGGAAATTCCAGCCGGGCGAGCACCCAGGCGGCGGCGATGCCGAGAGGAAGGCTGCAGACGACGCTCCAGAAGGAAACCTTGAGGCTTAGCTGCAATGCCTCCCATTCGACCGGTGTGAACTCCATGCCGCGATGCTAATCCAGCAGGCGGAATCCGTAACGCTCGAAGATGGCTGCCGCTTCCGATGTCGCCATGAAAGCCAGGAAAGCCGCAGCGGCTTCCGCGTTGGAGGCGTCGGTCGTCACGGCCACGGGGTAGATGATTGCCGGGTGGCTGTCGTCGGGAAAGGTGCCGGCGACGCGAACAGTCTTGTCGGCGACAGCGTCCGAGCCATAGACGATGCCGAACGGCGTTTCTCCGCGCGAGACCAGGGCCAGCGCCGCGCGGACGTTGTCCGCCCGGGCCACCTTCGGCTCGATGTCGGACCAGACGCCCAGGGATTCCAGCGCTTGGCGCCCGTAGGTTCCGGCGGGGACGTGATCGGGGTCGCCCATCGCCATGCGGCTGTCGCCCAGCATGCCCGCCAGGTCGAAGCCGGGGGCGATCGTCACGGTACCGACGGTGCTGTCCTTCGGCACGATCAGAACCAGCGAGTTACCGAGGAGATCTTTCCGCGTCGCCTTGTCGATCAGCCCGCGCTCCTCGACATAGTCCATCCATTTCGGGTTGGCCGAGACGAAGATGTCTGCCGGCGCCCCCTGCTCAATCTGCCGGGCCAGGGTCGAACTCGATTCGTAGGCCGCATCCACGTCGCCACCGCCTCCGGCCTCATAGGCTTCGATGACCGCGTCCAGAGCGTCCTTCTGGCTCGCCGCCGCGAAGACCAGCACGTCACGTGCGGCCGCCAGCCCGCTTGCGCCGAAACACAGTCCGGCGGCGACCGCCACCGCCAAGCCGAGGCGCGCCATCCGTATCGTCAAGAAAGTCCTACCCATCATTTCCGGAGCTCCCATCACTCGTTCGATTGAGCGTCCCGGTCTCCATATACCGGGGTGGAGCGCTTGCCAACGTTATATTTGATTAAATATAGCGTTGACTCGGCCGATGGATCGGTTGCCGCTTGGAGACCCACGACTGGACGGGCCTTCGTGGCGCACGCATAGTGCCGGCATGGCGGGCGAACAGGATAAGGCGGACGAGACCCCGAAACCTGCGGGACCGGTCGTCGAGATGGTGCCGGAGGGCGACAACCGTCTGCGAATGGTGTGCACCGACTGCGGGTTCATCCATTACCGCAATCCGCTGGTCGTCGTCGGAGCTGTCTGCGTATGGGAAGGCCGGATTCTGCTTTGCCGCAGGGCGATCGATCCGCGGCGGGGATACTGGACGATCCCGGCCGGGTATCTGGAACTCAAGGAAACCACCCAGCACGGTGCGGCGCGGGAGGCATGGGAGGAAGCTGGAGCCCGCATCGCGCCCGAGGATGTTCTCGCGGTCTACAGCATTCCCCGCTTGAGCCAGGTACAGGTGATCTACCGGGCGCCGCTCATGTCACCGGACATCGAAGCCGGGCCCGAGAGCCTGGAGGTCGGGTTGTTCGGCTGGTCGGAAATCCCCTGGGAAGACCTCGCCTTCCCCAGCGTCCGCTGGGCGCTCGATCACTATCGGTCCTATCTGGAAAGCGGCGATCCGACGCCGCGCGGCAACCCTCCCGGCGAGACCGGCCGCTACTGAGAGACGCCGGTCAGTCCCCTAGCGGCCAAGCCGCCGCCGCTTGCGGGTTGCGGTGCCGATCACCAGCAGAATGAAGCCGAGAATGGCCAGGATCGGCCATAAGGGAAATTCCAGGATCGGCAGAACGACGTCGAAGTAGAGCGTCGGATCGTCCGGATTGGGGTCGAGGGATTTTTCGACCAGGGATTGCAGGCCGACCAGACTGTTGCGGTCGATCGATGCCCAGGCGTCGGCGATCGCATAGCCCTGGTCGTTCAGCACGTGAGCGCCGAGAGCCGCGATAGCGGCGACGATGAGCAGGATGCCCAGGATACGGAGGACGATCATGTCAGCTCCCGGCGTCGAAGAACGCGGGTACAGCTAAAACGATTGTCCAGGGACCCGCAACCCGGTAACGACGTATGCGTGTTACCGGGCAAGAACGGGAACTCTCGTGAAAGAGGGAGCGGTCTGTCCGCCCCGACCTCTCAGCCGACCTTGCGCTGAGCGCTCTGGTCGGAAGCGTGCGCCCGCACACAGGCGTCGTAGGCTTCCATCAGCTGCTTGGTGATCGGTCCCACCGAGAAGGTCATCTCGTCGATGGTATTGACCGGGGTCACCTCGGCCGCCGTGCCGGTAATGAAGATCTCGTCGGCGGTCGCCAGCTCGGACGGGACGATGGCGCGCTCCACCACCTCGAAGCCCGCTTGCCGCGCAAGGTCCATGACCGTGCGCCGGGTAATGCCGTCGAGGAAGCAGTCCGGGATCGGGGTGTTGATCACGCCGTCCTTCACCAGGAAGAAATTGGCGCCGGTGGTCTCGGCCACGCGGCCGCGCCAGTCCAGCATCAGCGCGTCGTTGTAGCCGGCGGCCTCAGCGGCATGTTTGCTGATCGTGCAGATCATGTAGAGGCCGGCCGCCTTGCTGTTGGTGGGCGCCGTGTCAGGCGCAGGCCGGCGCCAGCGCGAGGTGGTCAGCCGGATGCCGGCAAGGCGCGCTTCCGGCGTGAAATAGGCCGGCCACTCCCACGCGGCGATGCCGCAGTGGATGGTGTTGGCCTGGGCCGACACGCCCATCATCTCGCTGCCGCGCCAGGCGATCGGGCGGACATAGCCGTCGGTGATGCCGTTGCGCGCAAGCACTTCCTTGCAGGCGTCGTTGACCTGGTCCTGGGTGTAGGGGATCTCGAAGTTCAGCACCTGGGCGCTGTGGAACAGGCGCTCGGTGTGCTCCTCCAGCTTGAAGATCCGGCCGGCATAGGCCCGCTCACCCTCGAAGACGGCGCTGGCGTAGTGCAGTGCATGAGTCAGCACATGGACGCGGGCATCGCGCCAGGGCACGAACTCGCCGTCCATCCAGATAAAGCCGTCTCTGTCGTCGTAAGGGGTGGTGGCCATGACTGAGCCTCGTTGACTGCGCTCCGCGCAGGGAAATTGAAGGTTGCGTTGCCTATCACCAGGCCGCATATGTGTCAACATGACTGACGTAAATTCGGCCGTCAATCGGACCACCCCTGCCGCTGACGCGGAGGAGTGTCTCAATCGAGGCATGGAACTGCTGTTCTATGCCTATCGCGACTTCACGGCCGACCCGGAAGGGCGGCTGGCGGCGGTCGGATTCGGGCGTGCGCATTACCGCGTCCTTTATTTCGTCGGCCGCAACCCCGGCATATCGGTCGCCGAGCTTCTGGGCATCCTGCGGATCACCAAGCAAAGCCTGTCTCGCGTCCTGACTGAGCTTCTCGAGCGCAGCTGTATCGAGCAGCGTCGCGACAATCGCGATCAGCGCCGACGGCTGCTGTTCCTGACCGAGCAGGGCGAGGCCTTGGAACGTCACCTCTCCGAGTTCCAGCGTTCGCGGATCGCCGTCGCCTTCGAGGCGGCCGGGCCGGAGGCCGCGGCGGGCTTCCGCGAGGTCATGCTCCACCTGATCAACGAGACGGACCGTGTCCGGCTCGAGGAAAAGGCGGCGGAGCGCGAGTTGAGCCAGGGCGGTGCGGTGACTTCGCTCTCCGATGCGCGACGCGAGCGCGAAAATTCCTTGCCGCCCGACCCCCAGCTTTCGGTATCCGTGCCCGAGTCCAAGCGCGCCTGACGCGCCGGGCGCTATCGCCTCCAGCGGCGAGTTCGGCCATACTCCCGCGTCCCAACCGAGACGCGAGAGACGATGTCATACCGACCCGGCCGCCAGTTCTTCCATGCCCCCGGCCCGACCAACCTGCCCGAGCGCGTGCTCAGGGCCATGGATCACGTCACGATGGATTTCCGGGGCGACGCGTTCAACGCGGTCGTTGCGGAGGCGGCCGAGGGGCTGAAGGCCGTCTACGGCACCCGCCATACGGTTGCGGTCATGACCTCCTCGGGCCAGGGCGCCTGGGAAGCGGCGATGGTCAATACGCTGGCTCCGGGCGACACGGTGCTGATGACGGAGACGGGTCTGTTCTCCGATCTCTGGCGGCAGCTCGCCCAGAAGCTCGGCCTGAACGTCGACTATCTGCCCGGCGACTGGCGGCACGGCGCCGATCTCGACAGGGTCGCCGAGCGTCTGCATGCCGACCGCGAGCACCGGATCAAAGCGGTCTGCGTGGTCCATAACGAGACCGCGACCGGCGTCACCAGCCGCATCGAGCGGCTGCGGCCGATCCTCGACGATGCCCGCCATCCGGCGCTGCTGATGATCGACACGATCTCGTCGGCCGGCTCGATGCCCTACCGGCATGACGACTGGGGGATCGACGTCGGTGTCGGCGGCTCGCAGAAGGGCCTGATGCTGCCGCCCGGTCTCGGCTTCAACGTTATCGGGCCGCGCGCCCTCGAAATCGCCCGCCGCGACGACCGGCTGCAGCGCCACTATTGGGACTGGCGGCGGATGGTCCGGGACGACGGCAGCACGCACTTCCCCTACACCGCCGCCGTCCACCTGTTCCTCGGCCTGCGTGAGGCGCTCCGTCTGCTTCAGGAAGAGGGGCTGGACGCGGTTTTCGCCCGCCACAGCCGGCTTGCCGCGGCGACACGCTGCGCGGTCGAAGCCTGGGGCCTCGCGGTCGCCTGCCTGGACCCGGCGGAATACAGCGCCTCGGTCACCACCGTGCTGATGCCGGACGGTCACGATTCCGAGGCGTTTCGCGCGCGTGCCCTATCGGACTTCGACCTTGTCCTCGGCAGCAGCCTCGGCCGTTTCTCCGGCCGTGCCTTCCGGATCGCGCATATGGGCGATCTCAACGCGTTGATGCTGATCGGCGCGCTGGGCGGGGTCGAGATGGCACTGGCGCGATGCGGCGTTCCCCACCGTCCGGGCGGCGTCGACGCGGCGATGGCCTTCCTCGCCAAGGGTGGCTGACGCCGTCGGGATAGAGGATGCCGCGCCGGCCATCACGGTCGTCGTCGTCAATTACAATGCCGGCCGGCATCTGGCGGAGACGATTGCCGGCTTGAAGGCTCAGACCTTCCGCGATTTCGAGACGATCCTGATCGACAACGCTTCGACCGACGGCTCGATCGAGGCGGCGCTCGCGGTCGGGGCACCCTGCGAGGACTTCAGGACGATCCGTCTGGTCCGCAATACGGGTTTCGCCTCGGCGAACAACGTTGCCGCCCGGCGGGCGAAGGGACGCTATCTGGCGCTCCTTAATCCCGACGCCTTTCCTGAGCTCGACTGGCTGGCGCAACTGCTCGCCGCCGCCGAGGCCCACCCTGAAGCGGCGGCGTTCGGCAGCCGGATGATCGATGCCGGTGACCCGGGTCTCCTCGACGGTACGGGCGACGTCTACACGGCGAGCGGCGCGGCTTATCGTCGCGACCATGGCCTGCCCCTACGGCCACGTCCGGACGCCGAAGTGTTCGGGGCCTGTGCCGCCGCCGCCCTCTACCGGCGCGACCTGTTCCTGGCGCTGGGCGGCTTCGACGAAAGGCTGTTCTGCTATCTGGAAGACGTCGACCTCGCCTTCCGCCTGCGTCTCGCCGGTCATGTCGCGCGGCACGTCGATGCCGCTATCGTCCGCCATGTCGGCGGCGCCAGCAGCGGCGGCGGGGAAAGCGACTTCGCCGTCTATCACGGCCAGCGCAACCTGGTGCGCGTATTCCTGGCCGACATGCCGGGCTGGCTGCTGTGGCGCTATCTGCCCGCGCACATCCTGCTGAACCTCGCTTTGATCGTTCGCTTCGGCCTTCGTGGCCAGCTTCGGGAGGTGCTGCGGGCCAAGCGCGACGCCTTACGGGCGCTTCCCGAGACCCTGGCCCGGCGGCGGACTGTGCAGGCAGGGCGCAAGGTGCCCGCGTCAGCGATGGGAAAAGCGATCGACCGGCGGCCCTTCGCGCTCTTCCGTCACGCCTTCAGTCGGCAGCGCCGATCAGGCGCGGGAACCACAAGCTGAGCGTCGGGATCAGCGCCGCCAGCACGATCACGGTGATATGGCTCAGGAAGAACGGCAGCGATTGTCGTAAGACCGATTCATAAGGGACGCCGGCTATCCGTGCCGCCGTCATCGCCGTCATGCCCACGGGCGGGGTGATGTTGCCGACGTTCAACGCCAGCAGCATGACGATGGCGAAATGGACCGGGTCGAAGCCCAACGCCGTCATCGCCGGCGCCAGCACCGGCGCTGCCACCACCACCGCCGGCAGCACGTCGAGGAACATGCCCAGCACCAGCATCAGCGCGACGACGGCGAGGATCTGGATCGTCGGGTCGGTGCTCACCGCCGCGATCATCTCCGCCGCCTCGCGGGCGATCCCTGACCGGGTGACGTACCAGCCGAGCACCGTCGAGGCGCCGAGCAGGAAGAAGACCACCCCGGAGAAGCTGACCGTCGCCACCAGAGCCCGCCCGACGTCACGCGCGCCCAGCGTCCGGTAGCCGACGACACCGATGATCAGGGTGTAGACGGCACCGATCGCCGCGGCTTCGGTCACCGTGGTCATGCCGCTCAGGATTCCGCCGAGGACCAGCATCGGCATCAGCATCGCCGGGATGGCGGTAAGGCCGGTGCGGATCACCGTTCCGATGCGGACGCGCTGATGGCTGGCATAGCCGCGCCGCCATGAAATCCACCCGCTGACCCCGAGCAGGGCGGCCGTCATCAGCAGCCCCGGCACCAGCCCGGCCGCGAACAGGGCGAGCACCGAGACGTCGCGGAGTGTCGAGGCATAGACCACCATGATGATGCTGGGCGGCACGATCGGGCCGATGATCGACGAGCAGGCGGTGACCGCCGCCGCATACGCCCCGTCATAGCCTTCGCGCTTCATCGCCGGGATCAGGGTCTTGCCGAGCGCCACCGTGTCGGTCACCGCGGCGCCGGTGATGCCGGCGAAGAACAGGCTGACGGTGACGTTCACATGCGAAAGCGCCCCCGGCACCCGGCCGAACAGGCTGTTGGCGAAGGCGATCAGCCGGTCGGTGAGCCCCGCCCGGTTCATCAGCTCGGCGGCGAAGATGAAATAGGGAACGGCGATCAGCACGAAGCCCGAGATGCCGGAGAAGAACCGGTCGGCGACGATCTCGATGAAGGCGAAGCCGCCGATCTCGACGGCGCCGGCGACGCCCGAGGCGACCATCACCAGGGCGATCGGCACCGCCGCCAGGATCAGGACCGCGAAGACGACGAGGGCGGTCATGTCTCGGCGCCCGACCCTTGAAGGGCCATCAGCCGGGGCCCGGCCAGGGCGTGCAGCGCCAGCACCAGCCCGGCGACGGGAACCGACGCCGCCATCCACCGGGTCGAGACCTGGATGGTACCCGACACCATGTAGAGCTGGGTCGCGCCGAGGAAGAACGTCGTTCCGAACCAGATCAGTGCGGCGGCGAACAGCGCCAGGACGACGACCCCGATCCAGGCGCACAGCCGGCGGGCACTGCTCGGCAGCCGGATGACGAGGAAGGTGAGCGCGACATGCTCGCCCCGCTTCAGCGCCACCGTGATGCTGAGCATCGCCACCCACGGCAGGAACAGCCGCGCCAGCGAGTAGCTCCACACCAGCGGCTCGCCCAACAGCGCCTGATGGGTGATCCCGGCGATCGAGACCCCCAGCATAGCGAGGACCAGGGCGACGCTGACGATCAACACCACCCGGTCGGCGGCGTCACTCAACCGGCCGAGCATCGCGATGCGATAGACGTTCCCGCGTCATCCCATGGCTCGGCCATGGGATCCACGACTGCGCAGCGACCGCCAATTCGCAGCTGGCAGTCGTGGATGGCACGATCAAGTCGTGCCATGACGGACAGTATGGCGGCCAGCGACGGAAACACCGCTTCCCGCGGTCACTGCAGGTAATTCGCTGTCCATTGCGCGTCGAGATCGGCCTCGACCGTCTCGACCTCGGCCCACAGGGCGTCGACCGCAGCCGGATCGATGCCGAAATCCTCGGTGATCCATTTGCGGAAGGCCGGCCGCGCGATCTCGGCCATCTTCGCTTTCTCTTCCGGCGCCATGACGTGGCAGGCCTCGAACTCCTCGCAGGACTTGGCCCAACCGAGCTGGCTCATCTGCACGGCGATGCCGCGCGACATGGTGACGGCTTCACGGGCTGAGCGGACGATCACCATCCGGTACTCCTCGGGCAGAGTCGAGAACCATGCCTCGCTCACCACCCAGGTGAGAGTGTTGTACACATGCCCCGTCCAGGTCGTGTAGTCGTTGACCTCCCACAGGCGGAAGCTCGCGCTGACGCCGGGGGCGTTGAACTGGCCGTCGGCGAGCCCCGTCTGCAGAGCGGTGATCACCTCGCCCCAGGGCAGCGGCGTCGGGAAGGCACCCAGCGCCTGCATGGTGGCGATGTGGGCGGGGTTCTCCTCGACGCGGATGCGGAGGCCCTTGATGTCGTCCGCCGTCTCGATCAGCCGCTTGTTGTTGGTCATGGCGACGAAGCCGCCGCCGTCGTCCAGCGTACCGAGATAGTGGAGCCCCGACTGCTCGCGCATGCCCTGCATGAAGTCGGCGAACCAGGCGGTGTCGAAGAAGGTCCAGGCGACCGAGTAGCTGGGGAACAGGAACGGCGTCGTCACGATCTGGTAGGCGGGATAGAACGACGAGGCCGCGCCCGAGGAGATGATCGTCGACTGCACCACCCGCCCCGCCTGGGCCTGCTGCGCGGTCTCGACCTCGGAGCCCAGCGCGCCGGCGCCGAACACCTCCACCTCGACCGCGCCGCCGGTGCCGGTCTCGACCAGTTGCTTGAACCGCGCCATCGACGGGGCGACCTCGTTGTTCGACAGGTCGTCCGGATACATGTGGGCGACGGTCATCGTGTAGTCGGCGGCGATGGCGGGTGCGGCGAGGCCCCCCGTCGCGACACCCAGCACGGCGACTGTTCTCAGGATCGTTGCACGCATCACGTCCCCCTCGCTCGTTTTCTCCAGCATAGCCGATGGACCGCTGCCGAAAAGCGGATAGGCGCGTACCGGGGGAATCGGTATCGTCGAGGGAAACGGCGAGAAGGTGCCGCGTTACGGCGCCCCGCGGGAGGAACGGCGACGATGATTTTCGACAGCTTCACCTATGATTCGATGCCGGGCCGCATCGTCTTCGGCGTCGGCGCTGCGGACAGGCTGGGCGCCGAGATCGAGCGGCTGAAGGCCAGGCGGGTGCTGATCGTCTCCTCCCCCGGCCGGCGTGGCCATGCCGAAGAGCTGGCGGCGGCTGTGGACGCCGCCGGCATCTGGTCGGACTCGATCCCGCACGTACCCGTGGAGATCGCCGAGGAGGCCTATGCGGCGGTCCGCGCCGTCGACGCCGACTGCGTCGTCGCCATCGGCGGCGGCTCGGCCCTGGGCTTCGGCAAGGCGATCGGGCGCGAATTCGACATCGATCAGATCATGCTGCCGACGACCTATTCCGGGACCGAGATGACGCCGATCCTCGGCATGCTCGAAAACGGGGTGAAGCGGGCGAAGCGCGACATGAAGCTGCTGCCCGAGGTCGTCATCTACGACCCGATGCTGACGCTCGGCCTTCCCCCCTATGTCACCGCGACCAGCGGCATGAACGCGATCGCTCATTGCGTCGAGACCCTCTACACCCGCCAGCCCAGCCCGATGATCACCCTGGCCTCCGAAGAGGCGGCGCGCGCCCTCGCCCACGGGCTGCCGCGGGCGGTGAAGGAGCCATCGAACATCGAGGCGCGCACGGAAACGCTCTACGGCGCCTATCTCGCCGGTGCGGCGCTGGCGGTCGGCGTCGCGCTCCACCACCGCATCTGCCACGTCCTCGGCGGCACTCTCGGCGTCGGCCATGGAGAGGCGAATTCGGTGATGCTGCCGCATGTCGTCCGTTTCAATGAGACCGCGGCCCCTGACGCCATCGGCCGTGTCGCCCGCGCCTTCGGGACCGATGATGCGGCCGGCGCCCTGTTCGACCTCGTCCGGGAGATGGGCGCGCCCTCCAGCCTGAAGGGCCTCGGCGTCCGCGAAGCCGACCTCGACCGGGTTGCCGAACTCACCGTCGAGACGACCGACTACAACCCCCGTTCCGTCGACCTTGCCGGTGTCCGCGCCATCCTCGACGGCGCCTATCACGGCCGGCGGCCGTAGCGAAAAGGGCCATGGCGATCACCGCAGTGGTGGCCGGAGCCCTCGGCGTCGCCGGCCGGGCTCTCGTCGAGCATCTCGAAACCTTGCCCGACTGGCGGGTGATCGGCCTGTCGCGGCGGCAGCCCGACTTCCCGAGCGGCGCCCGCTTCATCGCCGTCGACCTCGGCGACCCCGCCGATTGCCGGGCGAAGCTGGGCGCCCTCCGCGACGTCACGCACGTCTTCTTCGCCGCCTATGCCCCGGCACCCGACCGCGGCGCCGAGGTGGCCGTGAACCTGGCGATGCTGACCAACCTCGTCGATGTCCTGGAGCGGGCGTCACCCGCTCTCCGGCATGTCCAGATCGTCCAGGGCAGCAAGTGGTACGGCAATCACCTCGGGCCTTACAGGACGCCGGCGCGGGAGGACGATCCCCGCCACATGCCGCCCAATTTCTACTACGACCAGCAGGACTGGCTCGAAGCCCGCCAGCGCGGCAAGGCATGGACGTGGTCGGCGGTGCGCCCGCACGGCCTGCTCGGCCTGTCGGTCGGCAGCCCGATGAACCAGCTCACCGCCCTCGGCGTCTGGGGCAGTCTGAGCCGGCATTTCGGCCTTCCTCTCCGCTGGCCGGGCAAGCCGGGGGCGTTCGACTGCGTCTATCAGTTCACCGACGCCGGTCATCTCGCCGAGGGCATGGTGTGGGCGGCGACCGAGCCGGCTTGCGCGAACCAGGCCTTCAACCTCACCAATGGCGACTTCGTCCGCTGGCGGAACCTGTGGCCGCGGGTGGCGGAATTCTTCGGCATCCCCGCGGGGCCCGTCCAGACCCTGTCGCTGGAGGCCTTCATGGCCGACAAGGAGCCGGTGTGGCGCGACCTGGTCGCCATCCATGACCTGCATCCATGCAGGCTCGATCAGTTGACGAACTGGCGCTTCGCCGACTTCGTCTACGGCTCGGACTTCGATCAGATGTCGTCCATGACCAGGGCCCGGCAGGCGGGCTGGCGGAAGGATGTGGACAGCGAGACGGCGCTCTTGGGTCTGCTTGGCCGGCTGAGGGAACAGCGGTTCATTCCCTGATCCCCGTCGCCGCCCTGTGGTTGCAGTCAACCGACATCCCCAAGATCAAACGACCGAATATTCAGCATGAGGTGAATGAATATAGGTGCATAGTCTGTTGATTTTGACTCGCTCTATACTTGGTTGTGGGCAAGATGGCCAATCCTCAAATGCGAAGTTGTGCGGCCTGCGCACAGGTCATGTCCCTGGACGACTTGCAATATTGCAGGGAAACAAAAAGTGAATCCGTAGGGGCACGCCTTTACACCCTTTCAAAGCTGGTCCTACTCTTCCTTTATCGCGCGGCGACTCAAAAATGCACGTGCGAACACAAGGGAGGAAAAAGACAATGGAAAAGCGCATAGAAGGCGCACGACCGGCGCGTGCCGAGACGGACGGTCGTATTCAGGCCAGCAGGCGAGACGTGATGAAAGGGGCCGGTGCCTTGGCCGCGGCGGCCGCGATCGGCCCCGCCTTCGGCGGCGGCGGGCGTGCCTGGGCCGACGATCTGCCGGGGAAGGTCGGCCATGTGACGACCAATGACGGCGTCAACCTCTATTACCTGGAAGCGGGGTCGGGGAAGCCGATCCTGATGATCCCGGGTTGGTCGCAGACCGCCGAGCAGTTCAAGTACCAGCTGACGGGGTTGAGCGACCGCTACCGTGTCATCGCTCTCGACATGCGCGGCCACGGCGAGTCCGACAAGCCGGAGCACGGCTACAAGATCTCACGCTTGGCCAAGGACGTGCAGGACGTCATCACCGCCCTCGACCTCGACGAGGTAAACATCCTCGGCCATTCGATGGGCTGCTCGGTGATCTGGAGCTACTGGGAGCTCTGGGGCTCCGACCGCCTGGCCAAGCTGCTCCTGATCGACCAGATGCCGATGATCACCAGCAACCCGCTCTGGACGCCGGAGCAGACCGCCGCCGCCGGCAGCATCTTCGACAAGAACGCGCTCTACGACGTGCCGAACGCGCTGGCGGGACCGGACGGTGTCGAAGTGACCAAGGGCTTCGTCGGCAACATGGTCACCGCCAACATCTCCCCCGAGGAGAAGGAGTGGATCATCCAGCGCAATCTACGGATGCCGCGCCAGCATGCGGCGACGCTGCTCTACAATCACAGCACCCAGGACTGGCGGGACGAGATTCCGCGCCTCGACATCCCGACCCTGATCGTCGGCGGCCGGGTCAGCGTCGTGCCGTGGCAGTCGCAGGTCTGGATCAACGAGCAGGTCCCCGGCTCGCGCCTCGAAATCTTCGAGGCCGAGGAGGGCGGCAACCACTTCATGTTCATCGAGGGCCACGAGAAGTTCAACAAGATCGTCGCCGACTTCGTGGCGTAGCATGCCGGGGCACCGCGGTGATCCCGCGGTGCCCCTTCTTCAATAGAAATCCGTGCACCGCGGTGATCCCGCGGTGCCCCTTCTTCAATCGAGATCAGACAAGGAGACCGCATGGCGACCGCCCTTTTCATCGTCAAAGCCTCGATCACGCCCGACCAGGAGGACGCGTTCAACGAATGGTACAGCCGCGAGCATTCGCCCCAGCTTCTCGAATACCACGGCGCGGTGAGCGCGCGGCGCTACAAGACGATCATGGGTGACGATACCTACCAGTACATGGCGGTCTACGAGTTCGAGAGCGAGGAAACCTTCCGCGCCTTCATGGAGTCCGACCACTTCGCCAAGCTGAAGGCCGATTACGAGGACGCATTCGGCGGTGTCTCCGAACGGTCGCGCTCAGCCTACGTCCAGGTCTGGCCGTAAGATCTTCGTCATTGCGAAGCGCGTAGCGCCGCGGCAACCCAGCCAGGCGGCGGTCCCTGGATTGCTTCGCCTTCGGCTCGCAATGACGGTGTTGCGGGAGGAATCTTCAAAGACTCCCCCGCCCGTCCACGGGCCAGATGTCGACCAGGGTGTCGCCGCGGCAGACATGATAGGCGTCGTGGAGATTCACCGTCGGGTCGCAATGGGGGATGAAGCACTCGACGCGCGCGCCGAGCGGCAGGCTTTCGCCGGCCTTGGCGAAGGTGACGCGGCCATGCTCATCGCCCATGAAGCGGTAAGTGGCGCCCTCCGGCGCGCCTGAGAGGATCGTGGGCACCGGTCCGTCGGTGGAGAAGGCCTTGAGTCCGGCGTCGGTGGTGCAGAAGCCTTCATGGCCGGTGCTCACCACCGCGGCCTGGACGGTGAGGGACGGCGCGAAGGGCTGGCCACCGTCGCGGGCGATGGCGGTCTCGATCGCGTACTGGACGTCCATGAAGACGTACGAGCCGGCCTGAAGCTCGTTGAACAGCCCCCCTTCATGGTCGATGTCGTGGGTGCCGGTGCCGCCGCCGCTGACGATTTCCGGCGCGAGCCCGGCGCCCGACAGCGCTTGGCAGAAGCCGTGCAGGATATCGATCCGCTCCATCGCCGCGCGATGGCGGTCGATGAAGGCGGGGATGTGCTGGATGTCGCCGGCATAGGCCTGGACGCCGCGATAGCGGAGCGCGGGCGCGGCCTCGACCCGGCGGGCGACAGCGACCGCCGTCTGTCCGTTGGCCGCGCCGGTGCGATGAAGGCCGAGATCGAGGTCGACCAGAACATCGAGCGTCCTGCCCCCCTTCTCCGCCGCCGCGGCCACGCCGTCGACATTGTCGGCGTTGTCGACCGCGACCATGACGTTGGCGCCCGAGGCCAGGAGCCGCGACAGCCGGTCGAGCTTGGCAGGCGTGGTCAGCGGCGAGGTGATCAGGATGCCCTCGATCCCGCCCGCTGCCAGCGCCTCCGCCTCGTGGATCGTCGCGCAGCAGATGCCGACCGCGCCGGCATCCAACTGGCGGCGGGCGATGGTCACCGACTTGTGGGTCTTGGCGTGCGGCCTCAGCTTCTGGCCGGTGGCTGTGCAATGGGCCGCCATCCGGGCGATGTTGGCCTCCAGCCGGTCGAGATCGAGCACCAGCGCCGGTGTCGCCAGCTCGCCCCGGCCACCGGTTTTTCCGATCAGATGCTGGTTGGGATTCGTTGCCCCGTCCGTTGCCATGTCGTCCTCCCCTCGGCGTTCGTTGTCGGGAGAGAGACTAAGCGATCAGGAACGAAGGCGCATGGAATTCACGTGCCAAACTGGCCCAAATTTACCCCTAAAACTATATTCTTATTTGAGTATGGGCACTAACAAATAGATATGGGATTCGTAAGAGTTAATAGGAGTCATAAAAAATGAGAATTAAAATAGATATCCCAGATGTTCCTCTAGATCCTATCTTTCCTCATAGGTTTATGAGAAGACTGTTTTTGGGAGAGAGGCCTTCAGCCTATACAAAATTTAGTTTGATTGAAAGCATGATTCGGATAATTGAGCACGCGTCATTTGAATATATGCAAGGTAAATATGTTTCTGAAAATTTATGGATGGATGAAGATCGGCGTTTTATAAATTTACACGCGCACCTTTATGCATCATCTTGTTTTGAAAATTGTATTGGAGATGTGCATCGAACGATATGTCATGTCAATTCAATCAGGGGAAGGCAAACAATATTCCCGGAGGCGAGGAATATTCTTCCAAGATCGCTGCCAATATATAAAGCATCTTTGCGCGATCAGATTCGTGATCTGCGTCGCTTGATACAACACAAAGAAGATCGTATTTTAGTCGGGGAAATTGTGGAAGGTGAGGCCTTTATGGCAAATTTGACCGGGCCTGAAATTCTGACCAGCGACAACAATACACTCAAAATTCTAGACAGGATCGAATTAGGTGCTCACAGCATCCGCTGTGCAACCTTGTCGCAAGCACTTATTCAACTCAGAGAGTGTGCAGATGTACTTGTGATTCACGAGTACGACTCGCCGTAGCTACTACGGCAAGTTCTCAGAACCGTTAAGTAACTTAACAAAGTGCTTATCACGCCGAGGGATTTGGTGGAGCAGAGGGGAATCGAACCCCTGACCTCGACATTGCGAACGTCGCGCTCTCCCAACTGAGCTACTGCCCCACGGCGAGGAGAAGATGCGAGGGGGCCCCGCCGGTGTCAAGGGGCACGCGCAGCGGTCGTGGAAAGCCGATTAGGGACAGGTCGGTCGAGGCTTTCAACCTGCGGGCAGGTTGGCTACTCTGCGCCCCGTCACGCCATCCGCTTATGAGGGGGAGCCGGCCGGCCTATGGTCGAACTGCTGCAGTTCATCGCTTCGATAATCTCGCTCTACATCTGGCTCGTCATCATCTCGGCCATTCTGAGCTGGCTGGTCGCGTTCGGTGTGGTCAACACCCACAACCAGATCGTTTCGATGATCGGCACTTTCCTCTACCGGGTCACCGAACCGGCATTGACGCCAATCCGCCGGATCATGCCGGACCTGGGCGGCATCGACATCTCGCCCGTCATCCTGATCCTGGGGCTGATCTTCGTCCGTGACGTCGTGCTGATGGGGTGGGTGCTTCGCGCCGTCTACTGACGATGCGCGCCCGGCCTTACGGCCATTTCACACTGGGCGGCATCGACATCAGGATCGCCTCGGTGTTGCCGCCGGTTTCCAGCCCGAACTTCGTGCCGCGGTCGTAGAGCAGATTGAACTCGACGTAGCGACCGCGGCGGACGAGCTGATGCTCGCGTTCCGCTTCCGTCCAGTCGCGGTTCATGTGCCGCTCGACGAGTCGGGGATAGACGTCGAGAAAGGCCAGGCCGACATCGCGGGTGAAGGCGAAGTCGTCCTCCCAGTCGCCGCTGTCGAGATTGTCGTAGAAGATCCCGCCGACGCCCCGTGGCTCGTCGCGGTGCGGCAGGTAGAAGTACCGGTCGCACCATGCCTTGAACCGTTCGTAATAGTCGGTGCCATGGGCGTCGCAGGCGGCCTTCAACGCGGCATGAAAAGCCGCGGTGTCCGCGTCGTCGGCGACCATCGGCGTCAAGTCCGCGCCGCCGCCGAACCAGCTCC
>MDTD01023833.1_pt1 | contig 42988 bp, 30 predicted proteins | sample 811221 | NCBI WGS metagenome assembly MDTD01 (sample SAMN05326646, study PRJNA326480) | marine metagenome | isolation source: seawater | place: Pacific Ocean: South West | collected 2011
CGTCTATTCGTCTATTCGTCTACATGCATCGCTCTACGTCTATCATCGAGTCCACTCTCCGTCCACCATCCCGCGTCCTCGTCCTCGTCCTCGTCCTCGTCCTCGCCCGCCTCGCCCGCCTCGCCCGCCTCGTCTTCGCGCGCGCAACAACCTATCGACCGCTTTGCTCTCCGCCAACGTCGCGTCCAACCGCCCCCCCCCGAACCGTCGCTTAAACGTCCACAAAAAACACCCCGCCTTGGTCCTACGCGCCCAATCCCCCGATCCCTCTTTCCCTCGCTCGTACATCGCCCCTCCCGCGCGCTCGACTCTGAGCGTCTCGCGAAGCGCGTCCCCGAGCGCGTCTCTCCCGAATCGCGCGCAGAGCAAACGAATGAGGTGCCCTTTCGGTTCCTCTATCGATCGTCGCACGTGTTCGGCGCACGCGAGATCTTCCTCGGAGAGCTCCGCGCGCGCGGGGTCGTCCACCGCGACCGCGCGACGATGGACGGCGCGCGCGGGCGATTCCGCGCGCGCGTCTTCGATTTCCCCATCCTCGACCGCGCGCGTCGTCTCCGTCGTCCTCGTCGTCGGCGCCGCGTCCATGCGCTCGTAATCGATGAGTTCATCCTCGGAATCGATCTCGCGGTCGGAATCGAGCGCGGAATCGCGCGAGGGCGACGCCATGACGCGCGCTCTGCGGTGCGTGTGAATCTGTGCGCGAATGGAAATCGACACTGATCGACGCGTCGACGCGCGCACCGCGCGTCCTCAGCGACACCCGCGCGCTCGTCTCGAAGAAGGCATTCGTTCGCGTTCGTGCGTCGATCGTCGTTGACCGCGCGCGCGTCATGGGCGGCGCCGTGAGCGCGGCGAGGTCGCTCTTCGACAAGTATTTTGGAAACGTGGACATGCGCGTCGTCATGCTCGGTCTCGACGCCGCGGGGAAGACCACCATACTGTACAAGCTGCACATCGGTGAGGTGTTGTCCACGGTTCCCACGTTAGGGTTCAACGTGGAGAAGGTGCAGTACAAGAACGTGGTGTTCACGGTGTGGGACGTCGGGGGACAAGAAAAGTTGCGACCGCTGTGGAGACACTACTTTAACAACACGGATGGACTCATCTTCGTCGTGGATTGTCTCGATCGCGATCGCGTGCAGCGGGCGAAGGAGGAGTTTTATTCCATCATCAACGACGCGTTCATGAAGAATAGCGCGATATTGATCTTTGCGAATAAACAGGATTTGCGAGGCGCGATGACGACGTCGGAGATCGTCGAGGCGTTCGACCTGCCGAATCTGAGAGGGCGACGGTGGCACGTGCAGGCGTCGTGCGCGACGCAGGGGTTGGGATTGTACGAGGGGTTGGATTGGTTGTCGAGCACGCTGACGAAGATGCGTCGGTTGGGGGTTTTGACGTCGGTGGGACAATCGGGAGAAAAACACGGGCAAGGGCGACAGGGTCGAGCCGCCGCGTTCACGTGATGTGGACGAGTTGATGCGACGCGAGGAGTAGACTAGTCGATCGATCGATCGATCATTAGCGTGCGCGTGAATTTGTACATTCGACGAAGAGATACACAGAAGCGTACGTGATGTTTTACAATACGAGGTTAAACGCGCGCCGAGCGACGAGAGAGCGCGCGCGCCTCTTCGAGCTCTTCGCGACACTTGCCGCACCCTTTGACGGCGTATCGACATTTTGAACACCCGAGATCCGTTCTCGGTGGTCGCAACACGCGTGGGCGTCCTCGTCCGCGGGAACCGTCCGCTCGGCGCACGGGCACGAGCGTGAGTTCCTTGACAATTTCGCCCGTGTTGACGTCGACGTACTTTGAAGATTTCGTGGGGAATTTCACGTTCGTTCCCTTCGAACTCTTCGTCTTCACGCGCGTCGACGCCTGTCGTTTCGTCGTGGTCGTCTCCTTCACCGCGAGCGCGCGCTTCTTCTTCGCCGCCGCCGGGCCTCGAGGCAAACGCGGCGTCTCGGGGTCGCACGCGCCGCATCCGTTTCTCGACCATCGACACTTGCTGCATCCCTTGTCGGAGACGAGAACGAGCGCCATGGAATTATCCACCGCCGGCGCCGATTTCTTCGACTTCACCGCCTTGGTCTTCGTCTTGGTCGTCTTTCTCGCCGCGAGACCGCGCGGTAAACGCGGCGTCTCCGGGTCGCACTTGCCGCACCCGCCCGCCGACCATCGGCATTTGCTGCACCCTTTGGACGGTACGAGCGCGAGCGCGGTGCGCGTGGACGTCGATACGGACGTCGCGCGAGATCTCGTCGCTCGAGAGGACGCGCGCGACGCCTCGGCGCGCTTCTTCTTCGCCGCCGCGGGACCTCGAGGCAAGCGCGGCGTCTCGGGGTCGCACGCGCCGCATCCGTTTCTCGACCATCGACACTTGCTGCATCCCTTTTGAGAGACGACGACAAGCGCCATGGAGTTGTTGACATCAGAACCAGCGGCTGCGTCGTCTTCGGCGGTGGGCGGTGGGCAATCGCGCACCTTGGGCGGTCGACCTCGCCGCTTCTTTTGCGGTTGCGCGCTCTCCTCCTCTGGACGCCGCGCGTTGGCGTCCAACGCGCGCAACGGCGACCGCGGGGCGGTGACGATCGCCGGCGCGGGTTCGGCGACGGCGACGACGGGCACCGGTGCCGGGGTCTTCTCGGCCGGCGGCGGCATGTCTTCCTCGGGATCTCGCGCGTGTTGCAACTGCATCGGCGGCGGCAACTCGACGAGTCGACGATTCATGAGCGGATGCCACCTCGGACCCGGCGTGCACGAATCGATGGCGGGAGTCATCGCGAACGGCGTCGGTGCGTACGGCGTCATCGCGAACGGTCCGGGCGTGAGCGCATGCACGCTCATCGGACTCTTCTGTTCCACCTCATCGCCTCGCTCGACCGCCTCGTTGTCGTCGACGTCGGTGCGCATGACGCTCTCCTCGGGATACGCCGTCGGTCTCGCTGGCGTGCACCCACCCATGGGTAAGTGCAAGTCGTGCGCCGCGCGGAAATCCACCAATTCCTCGATCGCCTCGTCCGAACTCCATCGATCGTTCGCGTCGACCCACTTAGTGTTTTTCAAAAAATCGTACATGTCTCGACACCCCGGCGCGACGCGGTCGTCGAATTTCGCCAAAATCTCCTTGACGCGCGTCTCCTGTCCCGCCGTCGCCGCGAGTTTCTTCTCCAATTTCAGCTCACCCAACGCCTCCTCGAGTTGACAATCCACCAACACCTCCACGTCGAGACACATCGACGCCGTCCAGACCAAAAACGCCCACATGTCCGCCTGAAAATCATAGTGCGGCCCGCGCGTCTCCGGCGCGATGTACCCGCACGTTCCCGGTCCCTGTAACGTCATCCGTCGCTTTCCAATCTTGGGTAATCGCACCGCGGTGCCCCAATCCGTGAACCCAATCGTCATCTTCGTCACCGTTCCGAACGAATTCCGCACGACGCTTCGAACGAGGACGTTCTTCGCCTTTAAATCTCTCCACACCACGCGCGCCGCCTTCAACTCCTCCAATCCCTCCGCCACCTGTAAAAACACATCCAACCTCACCCGCTCGCTCAGATCCCGCCCAAGCGCTCGCTCACGAACCATAAAATCTTCCAAACACCCCTCCTCGCACAATTCACTCACCACGGCCAGATACTTCTTCCCGTCCGACGGTTTCGTCGTCGCCGCGCACCCGTGCGTCTTCACCGCCACCCGCGGAAGATCGCTCACCGTCGCCACCTCCGCCACCACCGCCGACTCCTTATTCGAATCCACAACGCGCGCGCACACTTTTTCCCCTCGAAACCGCGCGAGATACGCCGTGGCGAATCCACCCTCGCCCAACACGCGCGCGTAATCGATCTCGAGCTCGGGCTCGAGAAATTGTTTCATGTCCGGTCGGTGCGCGCGAATCGCGCGCAGGCATCGCTCGCACTCCTCGGCGTTCATGTCGATCGCGCGAAGAGTAAAAACCGCGCGCTTCGCGTGCGACTCCGCGCGCGACTCCGCGCGCGAACGCGTCTTCGCGACGACGATGTGACGCGCGCGCGACGACGATGTGACTCGAACGGTCGCGCCGTTCCCCTCTGCCCACGGGGGACTCCGTGTCGAGTCGTGCACCGTCACGCGGGACATCCCCGCGGTCGACACCCACGGGGGGTCCGTCTTTCGTATGCAAGGATTCGTAAAGACTATGTGCGTGTAGAGTGATACGATAGAGTGCGACGTCTCGTATAATGGGCCTCTTTCCCCTGAGTGGAGGTAGTAAAAACAGAAGGGGAGGGTTCGCGCGCGCCCCGATCGTCGACCTCGCGCGCGGGGATGCGCGCGCGGTGAGACGACGACGCGACGCGCGACGCGTGTCGTCGACTCGATCGCGCGTCATCGTCATGTTCACCGCATCGGTCGGCGCGCGCGTCGTCTTGAACCGCGCGAACGGGACGGCGTCGTCTCGTCGCGACCGATCGCGTCGACCCTCGAGCGGCGCGCGCGGGACGTCGGCGTCGGCGTCGACGATGCGCGTCGGTGCGTACGGTGGATTCGTGAATGGGAATAGATTGGCGGGCGCGTTGCGTCGAGGCGATGGACGGACGAGGTGCGAGACGTTCGCGGAGCGCGCGTGGAAATCGATGAAGACCTCGTCGCGGGGCGGGCGCGCGGGCGAACGCCGGACGAAGACGATGATGCCCATCGGTGTCCCGAGAGTGCCGTATAAGACGCCGAACGAGAACATGTGGCAGTGGGTGGATATATGGAACTGTTTGTACCGCGAGCGAATAATTTGGATCGGGCAGACGATCGATGAGGAGCTCGGGAACCAACTCGTGGCGACCATGTTGTTTCTGGATAGCGTCGACAGAGGGAAACCGATGTACCTGTACATCAACAGTGAGGGCGGGAACATCGTGCCGACGATGGCCATCATGGATACGATGAAGTATTTGAACTCTGAGGTCGGGACGGTGGGTTTTGGGAGCGCGCGGGCGATGGGCGGGTTGTTACTCGCGAGCGGGGCCAAGGGCAAGCGCGCGGCGCTTCCCAACACGTGCATCATGCTTCATCACCCCTCCGGCGTCGCCCGCGGGAGCGCCTCGGACATTCACAACGAAGGTAAAGAACTCATGCGCATCAGAAAACAAATCAACGAAAAGGTGTCCGCCATCACCGGTCGTTCAATGGAGCAAGTGAGCGAGGAGATTCGTCGGGACAAGCACTTCACCCCGGAGGAGGCGTTGGATTACGGCATCATCGATAAAGTCTTATACAGACCTCGCACCGGCGCGAGATGAGTCCTCAGAGCGACACAGCGACGAGCATCGCGCGTCGCGCACCGCTCGATCGTTCGCGGTTCGCGGTTCGCGGTTCGCGCGCGCCCCTCCTTTGTGAGTCACACACCTAGTTTCATTCATTTACACCAATCAAATTCACACCACACGACCGGCATCGATAAAACACTAGGGTTTTGCCGTGACGTCGCGCGCGCGCGACGTCATCGCGGCGGCACACGCGCGCTCGACGTCCTCCACGGACGTCACGGCCCGCGTTTCGCCTCGCGTTCGCGGTGAAAGCGCCGCGCGCGTTTCTTTTCCGCGTCGACGCGCCCCCTCGACCGCGCGACCGTCGTCGACGCGTTCACGGCTCGCGACGCACGCGAAAGACGAGGATCGGGGGTCGACCGAGACGCGCGCCGAGGATCAATCAATCGTCGCGCGGGAACGCTCGTGCGTCGAGAACGCGCGCGATCGAGGGACGAATCGTGACATCGACGTGATACGCGCGCGATGTTGTCGCGCGCGCGAGGGGAAGCGCGCGCGTTGATGCGCCCGGGGGAAGGGCGAGGCGCGGGACGGGGACGCCGCGAAGGGCGAGGACGCGGGGCGCGCGCGCGGAGAAGCGTCGCGGGACGGCCGGACGACGACGCGTGCGGACGCGGTAAGAACGCGAGTGTGAGAGGATGGTGGGATGGAAGCGGTGTGGGAGCGGTGAGGACGCGCTCGGAGGGAAGGGGGCGAACGACGCGGCGCGCGGCGGTGACGGAGGCGGATAAGAGCGGGCGAGGATTGGAACCGAGCGCGAGGACGTCGTTCGATGAGCTCGATCCCGAGCACAATACGTCGTTCGGATCGAGCGAGGAGAGTGAGGTGTATGATATCGTGAAGATCACCGCGCCGGTGGCGGAGGATATGGAGCAGATGCGGATGAACTTGAGAGACATCATCGGGAGGAAGAACCCGTTGCTCTTGGCGGCGGCGGACCAGATTTTCGGAGCCGGTGGGAAGCGGTTGCGACCGGTGTTGGTGTTTCTTGTCGCGCGGGCGACGAAAGAGTTGATGAATATGAGCGATATAACGGATAGACAGAGGCGACTGGCGGAGATTACGGAGATGATTCACACGGCGTCGCTGGTGCACGACGATGTGTTGGACGACTGCGACACGCGACGGGGCAAGGAAACCATTCACACCTTGTACGGCACGCGCGTGGCGATTCTGGCGGGTGATTTCTTATTCGCGCAATCGTCGTGGTTCTTGGCCAACTTGGACAACCTCGAGGTGATCAAGCTCATCTCTCAAGTCATCGCCGACTTTGCCGACGGAGAAATCTCGCAGGCGGGCGCCCTGTTCTACTGCGATTTGACTCTCGAGGAATACTTGGAGAAGAGTCACAACAAGACGGCGTCCCTGATTGCCGCTTCGTGTAAATCCGCCGCGGTTTTCAGCGAGTGCACCGAGTCCGTCAAGGTTGATATGTACGAATATGGAAAGCACCTCGGGTTGGCTTTCCAAGTCGTGGATGACATTTTAGACTTTACGCAATCTGAGGAGCAGTTGGGTAAGCCGCAAGGGCAGGATTTAGCGAGCGGTAACCTGACGGCGCCGACGATTTTCGCGCTCAAGGCGAACTCCGAGCTCCGCGGGCTAATCGAGAATCAGTTTGAGAATGAGGGTGACTTACAAAAGGCGATCGACATCGTCGGCGAGCACGGCATTGAGGAGGCGAGACAGTTGGCCAAGCGGGAGGGTGACATCGCCCTGGCATCGCTCAGACAGCTTCCCGATAGCGAATCGAAGCGATCGTTACAGGCTATGGTTGGGTATGTTCTCGAGCGCATCTATTAAAAAGAATCAACTTTGCAGCACGCACACACGAGTCCTTGTAGAGTTTCCCTTGTCAATGGCACATGCACAAATTCGAAACGAATTATGAAAGAATATTACGTATTAGCTGAACTCGCCTTTCGCAGCGATCGTCTCGTCGTCTCGAGCCGCGTCCTCGAGGGAGCGCACGTATCCGCCGTTGATGCCGCGAGAGATGCGATAGAGGAGCGAATTCGCCGGCGCGTCTTCGTCAACGATCACGTCTCGTCGCGACTCTGTCACCTCGACGCCTCGCTTGTAGAGCTTGGGATTATCGAGATACTTTCTCGGAATGTGCCGCGCGTACGGTTGCAACGGTCTGCATCTCTTGTACGCGTGAAGAAGCGATTCAAACGTGCGCTTCCATGTCAAACCGTTCGTGCTCTCAATCGCCGCCTTGGACATGCGCTGCGCGAGCGCTCTGTCCTTCATCAACCGCGTGAGCGCGTTGACGTAGTTTCTCACGCTTCCGGGAATCGGTTGCGTGTTCTTCACGATGATACCACTCACCTCGTCCTGAACAATGGCGCGATTGACGCCGACGTCGTCGGTGACGACGGGTAATCCCGACGCCATGGCCTCGATGAGATTATTCGGAATCACCTCCGTCTTGGACGGGAAGAAGAAAATATCCCCGGCAGCGTACGTCTTGGCGAGATTTTCCCCACCCTTGTGTCCCAAGATGACGACATTCTTGTATTTCGACAGAGACTTTTGCACCCAAGGCAAATCCGGACCGGCGCCGGCGACGACGACTTTGAATTTGGGGAGCTCGGCGTCCCACTTCGCCGCCGCGTTGAGCGCCTTGATGGTCTTGACAAAGCTCACCAAACCCTTCTCGCGAACGATTCGAGCGACCCAAAGGATGACGAGCTCGTCAGCGGAGGCGCCGAAGACTCGTTTTCTATATTCCATGTCTCGCATTTCCGGATTGTAGAGCGTTTGATTGACGCCGCGCGGGAAGAAACCCATCTTTTCGCCAGGGACGCCCATCTTGCGAAGGTGCTTCGCCGCCGCGTACGTGGGCACGGCGACGACGTCGCACATGGAATAAAAGTCCTTGAGCATGTGACGAATCGGGTACGACAACAAGCTGACGTGGTAGTACTGCATGTAAGTGTCGAACGCGGTGTGGTAGGAACACACCGAGCACGCGCCCACCTCGGCGGCCCAGCGCACGGCGCTGTGACCTAACATGTCCGGCGCGGCGACGTGCACCACGCCGGGATCGAACGTCTCCAGCACCGCGCGCTGACGAGCCTGCAAGGGTGGCGCCATTTTATACTCTGGTCGTCCCGGCACTTCGATGGACGGCACCGGCGCCACGAGCTGGAACACGCTGTCGTACGAATTCGCAGCGGCGTAATCGCGGTCGGCGAGATCTGGCGACATGACGAGCACACCCATGTTACCTCGATGGTGCAGATAATCCGCGAATCGCTTCATCGTTCGACTGACACCATCTACGTGCTCCCAGACCGTGGTGACGATGGCGACACGAGGCGTCGATCGCTCCGCGTGCGACACGGTTTCGCTGCAAGACAATTCCGGGCACGTCTTCTCCGTCAGCGCGATGCCGTTCGCGAGCAGTTTGGTCGCCAACGTCGCGCATGCTTCCTCGGCCGTCGTCATGGAACACTTACCGAATCCCACGCCCGTCTCTTGAAGCTGCTCCACCGACCCCATGTGCCATTGGTAGTGCTGCACCGACATGGACACCGGGAAGACGTTGTCCTTGGGCACGTTTAACGCCGACGCCGGGGCGATGTCTTCGTACCCAAAGTCGTGCAAAACGCGCGCGTCCGAGATGTCAAACCTGAGCTTGTGCGCCACCACCATGGCGTCTCGAGGAAGCGATTGCGCGCCGTCATCCGTCGTAAATTGCCATCTTCGCACGTCGCATGACGCTCCGACGCGACACTTTCTCGGATATTTCGAGTTGAGAGAACCATCCTTATCCGTCTTCAGCGACCCGTCCTCGGAGACGCGATCGATCCACACCCCTTTCACGAGCTCGTACCCGAGCGCGTCCGCGTCGGAGAGGAACAGAGGAATGCTGTACTTTTCCCCCTTGAGTTCCACTCTCGGCGGCACGAAGAGGTGTTCGTCCACGTCGGCTAAAATCATCCAATCCTCAGCGTCGACGACGCCCACGAGCTGCCGCTGCATGTACCTATACAAATCGCTGTGCAAAAGCGTCGCACCGTCGTACGTCGCGTACGTCACCCCCCACGAACTCATCAATTCCTCCAACTCGCGCAGCGTCGACTGCGTCGCTCGACGCGAGTGCAGCACCACGAACACGTTCTCCGCGGGAATGTGTCCGAAATCGACGTAATGCCTCAAAAACCCCTCCAACAGCCTCTTCCCGTATTTTGAATCCGCATTCATCCCCGTGAAGAGCACCGTCTTCGATTTCTTCGCTCGCCACAGCGCCGACGCCGCCTTATCCCAAACGCCGCGCGCCGGCGACCGTCGCGGTCGAAACCTCTGATTCCTCGCCTTAAACTCCCCCCCACCCTCGCTCGCGCACGTCACCCTTCTCGCCTCGGACATCATCCCGATCGTCTCCCCGTCTCGTCCCAACAATTTCCATCCACCGTCCCCTCGTCCGAGTCTCCCTTCCCGACTCCTCCTCGGCGCCGTCGTCGCCGCGCGCGCCAACGCCACACACATCGCGAGCGCCACCACCGTTCGAATCATCGACGAGCGCCTCGCCCTTCCCTTACGACAACTCCAACGATCGTGCGCGTCCCGTTCGTCCCCGTTCTCTCGTCCTCTTCGCGTCCCCATCGCGCACCGACCGACGTCGGACGCCGCGCGATGGAGCCGGTCGATGAGCCCTCGCGAGCGCGCGCGCCACGGCGCCCGTTTCCCGCACCATCCGTGGGTCACTCGCCAGGGAAGGTGCGGGGACGTGTCCCCGGGGTGCGCGTCGCGCGCGCGCGCGGGCATGACGCGCGACGACGCGACGAGGTGTGACGGTCTCGAGGAGAGGATGGTGGCGCGGTGTGGGTCCACCAATTGACGAGTCATGACTCGAGAAGAGTGGGGCACACCAGCTGTCTGTCCCTGGGAACGCGCGCGAATCGATGCGTCAGTGCGCGACGTCGCGCGCGGCGCGGGCGTCGACGCGTCGCGTGAAGACGACTCGGTAAAACGCGCGTTCGTGCGAGCGCGTCGTCGTCGACGATATCGACCGCGACGACGCACCGAGAGAGGATAATCCATTCCGATTTGAAGCGAACGGACAAAAAACGCATCGACATTTCATCACCGTCGTCATGGTTTTCCGCGTTCTCGCGCGCGCGTTCCGCGTCGTTCGCGGTCCGTTTCGACGACCTCTCGAACCACTTCTCTGGTTCGCCTCGGTCGTCTCCGTGCGACGGGTGTGGGACGGTGGGGACGGGGCGAGAGGGGCGAGACGGGCCGCGCTGGACGCGCGACTGGCGACAATGCACCCGGCGCGACGGGCCATGCCCTTGCTCGCGGTTCTCGCGCAGTGGACGATCGATGGACATCGTTGGCAGGTAGTTCCCGCGTACATCGGTACCGGGCTGTGCATGACGGTGAGCGCGGCGGGGAATGCGTTGCCGTTGTGGGCGAGACGGTTGTGCGCGCTGAGCGGGGGCGCGACGACGGTCGCCTCCGTGGCGAGCGGGTTGTTGATACCGGTGTTTCGCATGCCTCGACCCACGGGACCGCATAAGGTCGGGAAGAAGACGATGATGTGGATCGATCGATCGAGAAAGAATTGGTTGTTGAACACGAAGGGTCGAGGGGCGTTTCCCGAGCACCGCGTGTTGATGACAAACGTGTGGTATCCCGCGTGCGACGTCGCGCTCAAACGCGTCGGGAAGAAACACCGACGAGCGAATTGGCTCGAACCTTTGTTGGCGAAGTCGTTGGCGGTGAGCTTTTGGGCTCCCGAGTGGTGCGTGAATTACTTTCGATTGGTTCGCATGCACGCGTTCGAGGATGCGCCGGTGGCGGAGGGCGGTCCGTTTCCGGTGTTGATGTTTTCGCACTCCTTCTCGGGGATGAAGGAGCAAAACAGCGCGCTGTTACAGGAGCTCGCGAGTTGGGGGTACATCGTTCTGAGCGTCGATCATCCGCACGACGCCGCGCTCGTGCTCTATCCCGATGGATCCACCGCGGATTTCCGAGGGTACGACATGCCCAACGACGCCTCGCCGTACGACTGGTGGAAGTTTAGAAATCAACACTTGCGTTGGCGCGTGCTCGACTGCAAGTACGCGCTGGACCGGATGACGGAGATGAACGAGAATCCAAACAGTGATTTCTTCGGTCGTTTGGATTTCGGCCGCGTGGCCGCGATGGGCCACTCGTTCGGAGGCGCGGCGGTGGGCATGTTGGCGCAGACGGACGCGCGCATTCAGTGCTGCGTCATGCTCGATCCGTGGATGTGGCCGTTCGGGTACGATCGAATGAAACAAGGGATTCCGTGTCCGCTGCTCGTGTTCGAAGCGCCGAGGTTTTTGGGGAATCGAGACATTTTCTGCATTTCGAATTCGGAGATGACGTCGACGCTGTGCGCGCAGACGGCGGCGGCGACGTCGACGCGCGGCGACGAGCGTGAACCGCATCGATTATCGGACGTCTTCGAGGCCGTCGCCGAGGATGAGCGCTCGGAGTCGGAAGACGAGAAATCGTCGTCGAGCGTGGACTCGCTGGACGCGTTCCAGAGGCGCGACATCCCGACGTCTCCCGAGCGTCCGACGTCTCCCGGAAATCTTCCGCCGCGGCCGCCGCGTCGGTCGACGGGCGCTGATTCATCCGACGGACACGCGGTGCGCAGATCCAACCCGGACGCGCGGGCGATGATGTCCATGAGTAGAAATAGCAGTTGGGGCTCGTTCATGTCCGCCGACGAACAGCGAGAACCGAGCGGCGTCGCGTTCAAAGCCGTCATCGAGGAGACGATGCACTTTGACTTTACCGACCTCGCCATGGTGGCGCCGCTCACCACGCGTCTCCTCGGCGTCGTCGCCGTCGGTGGGTACGAGGTGCACGAGATCACCGCCGGGGCGTGCGCCAGGTTTTTACACGCGTACAATAGACCGCGAAATTTTGAGCGCGAACACATTTTCAGCGCCGACGAGCTCGACGCGCAGGCGCGATGCGTGTATCCGGGACCGTGGCCGGGATGTCCGTACGACAAGAAGAATGGACGAGCGAACCCGAGCGGAGGAGGGAGCGACGTCGAGCGACGCACGACGCCGCTCAAGAGGATGCGCGAGGAATTGGCGAAACCTCGACCGAGCGGGTGGGAGAAGAAGGGTGGTATTTGTCGATGGATTCCGACGCGCGAGTTTCGACTCGACGCCGCGCGACCGTGGACGGATGAACAAAACCGTGAGATTCGATGGTTGTGTCACGAGACCGAGGATCAAGGGGTGAAGCTGACGGATTTAGATTTCCATTGCATGTTCCCGACGCGCGCGCCCGCGAGTTCGCGCGAGGCGGTCAAGGCGTTTAGAGAGAGCGATGAGACGTTTCCGCCGCCCGCCAAGTTGGCGTGGTTATCGCAGGCGCTCTTGGACGGCGAGGTGAACGAACCGGATTACGAATCGTTTCGTCCTTAACGCGAGGGACGCGCGCGCGAGAAGTAGAAGAATGAATGAAAATGCACGCGAAAGATGGGAATATTTAAAAGCGCGCCCGTCATCATCGCTCGGCGCGTCGTCTCTCCATCGCTTTTTCGACATCGAGCTGAAACCATTGACCCGGCAGAGGCTCTTCCCCCGCCTCGTCGTAAAAGATGGCGGCGATCGCGCTCGCGAGTCGCTTCTTTTTCACGACCGGACGCTCGCCGCGGCGTTCCGATCCGCCCCCGTCGACGACGAAATCGGCGGCTCGTCTGTACCACGGCAAACGTCGCTCCATCACCTCTCGAAAACTCTTCGACGCGCTCAGATCCGGTCGATTCGAGTCCCCCTCGACGCGCCCGACGAGATACTCAATATCTCGATCTAAAAACACGATTATCCCACCGTTCGCCTTGAGCGCCGCGACTTTACGTTCCGAATACGTCTCCTCCCCGTCTTCGTCCAAATCCGTCACCACCCCACCACCGGCGTCGATCAGCGTCCACGCCTCCGCGAACGCCTTCGTCGATTTCACGCACACCTCGTACTCCAACTCCCTGAACCCTCTCCATCCTCTCTCGCTCACGATGTCTGGTATCGACGCCGACGCCTCGTACGAAATCAAATCATCCAACGCGAGCAACTTAAACCTCTTATCGCTCGCCGCGATCCGTCTGCACACGCTCGATTTCCCACTGCCTCGTCCACCGATGACGACGAGATTTTTCGCGTTCGCGTTCGCGTTCGCGTTCGCGCGCGGCGCGCGTCGATGACGACGATTCGGCCCCGATGCGCGTCGTCTCCGCTCGACGATCGATGACGCCGATTTCGCGCGCGCGAGCGACGCGCGCGACTCGGCGTGCGCGACGCGGCGCGAGACGTCGACGGGAAACATCCCGCGCGCGCGCGCGGGGGGGCGTTCGCGCGCGAAGAAGGAGGAGACGCGACGAATTCGAACGCGCGGTCGATTCTGTCGAATGCGCGTCACTCGACGACGCGTCGACATGACGGTCGACGGCGACGCGACGCGTCCCATCGACGAGATGCGCGTCGTGGACCTGCGCGCCGCGCTCACCGCGCGCGGGTTACCCGCGGACGGGCGCAAGGCGACGCTTCGCGCGCGGTTGGAGGATTCGATCGGCGGCGGCGGCGGTGGGGACGAAATCGTGGGACGCGGGGACGAGGAGGCGGAGGAGGAGGCGGAGGAAGAGGAAGACGCGGGCGAGGAGGAGGCGGACGACCGCGCGGACGATGCGCGGGAGGATGGGTCGAGCTCGGGGGAGGAGGCGGACGATGCGTCGGCGAGACGCGTTCGCGCGAGAGCGAGCGAAGACGCGGCGCGGGACGAAAGCCGCGGATTCGACGAGGAGGAGGAAGAGTCGTCGTCGTCGATGTCGTCGTCGTCGTCGTCGTCGTCCGAGGAGGCGAGCGAATCGGTGTCGGAGTCGGAGTCGGAGTCTGGGAATTCGGTGGAGGAAGACACGTGGCGACGTTCGGGAGACCCGACGCTTCACGAGACGTTGGCGAGATTCGTCGCCAAGAGCGTCGAGACGAGGTGTAAGGTGAAGGCGTACATCGACGTGGTGACGGATCCGTCGTACGTGCCGTCGGAGGAGGATAAGGCGCACTTTGAGCGCGTTCGACAGAAATTGATCGAGACGTACTCGAAACCGCTCCCGACGCTGGAGGACGAGGTGCGAAAACAAGAGGAACGAAGACGCAAAGAATCGGGCGGTTTGGACGGTATCGCGCCGAAAGAGCGCGAGGACGCGCTTCAATCGATGCCCACAGATGGATGGAACCGCGAACGGAAGAAGGAGCGAGCCAAGATGAAGAAGAATGACCCCTCGGCGCAAGGGTCGTCGTACGAAACGCGAAAACTCATCGAGGACGGAGCCGGATTATTCGTCGCGCCGCAAGACCGAAGCAAAGTCCGACGCGAGATGCGCAAGATGGAGCGTAAAACCGCCGGTAAGGGTTGGTTCGACATGAAAGCGGTCGAGTACACCCCCGAGCTCCGTCGCGAGATGCGCATGTTGAAGATCCGAGGCGCGTACGACCCGAAGCGCTTTTACAAAAACGCCGACACCTCCAAACTCCCCACGCACTTCCAGGTGGGCACCGTCGTCGGCGGCGCCGCGGATTTCTACTCGGCGCGTCTCGCCAAGAGAGACCAAAAGCGCACGCTCGCCGAGGAAGTCTTACACGACAAGGACATCGAGCGCGTGCGCCGCGGTCGTTTTACCAAGATTCAAGAACAAAACGCGGGAAACATGGGACGCAAGGCGAAGCGTCGGCTCGGCGGTCGCGCCAAGGGTAAGTTTAAGAAACAAAAGGTGTGACGCGGCGTGCATCCTCCGTCGTCTCTCGTCGCGTCGTCGTCGCGCACTGTACATGTGATAGAAAGAAGGAAAATCTCGCAGCCGTCACGCACTTTTCCGCGCGCGCGAATCATGGGGGCGTCGTCGTCCGCACCGGTGGTCTCGGACGCCGGTGCGCCGCCGCCGTGTGAAGGAGGACGCGCGGCGTACGACCGCGCGCGAGAGGACTCAAACGCGGGCGCGTCGTCGTCGGAATCGTCGTGTCCCGTGCCCGAGGAGTACCGGGGAAACCTCGGTGTGTACAACGTGTACAACACGAGAATAGACGATGCGGGAGGGTCGAGCGCGGGGACGAACGAGGTCAAGACGACCACCAGACGATCATGGTTCGGATTCGGCGGCGCCGCGCTCGATCCTCGCAATAACATGCCCGCGGAACCCGCGCAGGGACGCGCGCCGGGCCAACGTGTCTCGCTCAGCGTCTCGCGCGAGCGCTCCACCATTCCCAAGAGCGGCGCCGACGGCGGTACGTGGACCTACCCATCGCCGCAGATGTTTTACAACGCACTCGTTCGTAAAAACAAAGCCGAGGACGTGGAGGAGAGCGACATGGACAGCGTCGTCATGGTGCACAACGCGATGAACGAGGACACGTGGCGACGCGTGGCGCAGTGGGAAAAACTCCACCCGTACGCGCGCGGGCACCCGATGTTGCTGCGTTTCCGAGGTCGACCGGACGAACTCAGTCCACTCGCCGCGATGCGACTGATGTTCGGCGGCGCGCGTCCGTTCGATCGACACGATTGGTACGTCGACAGAGAGGGACGCGAGGTGCGATACGTCATCGATTACTACTTCAACGAGGAGAAAGCCGGCACGAGCGAACAATTCGACGTCGTCGTCCGTCCCGCGCTCGACGACGCGAACGCATTCATGGCGAGGGTTAAGATGAGCGTGTACCTCTTCTGCGCGAGGCTCGGCGTCCCGTGTCCCGTGACTGGACACGGCGGTTCCGCCACTCACGTCAACTGAGCGCGCGCGCGCGGGAAAAACATTCTTTACGTATTACATATTAATCTCATCAACTCTTGTCCTTGAATCCAATCGGCGATCGCGAATACTTTCCCGTTCACCACAAACCGAACGGGCCCTTCTTCACCTTGCCCTCTTGTCGTTTTTTCGCCGCGGCTTTTTTCGCCGCAATCTCCGCCTGATAGGCGCGAAACTTCTCCGCGCTCACCTCCTTCTCACCCGGTTTGATGAACGCGCCGGCCAAGCCCTTTTTGATCCCGAGCTCGCCGGTGTCCTCCGACTCGCTCTTCGGCGTCGTCTCGGCGTCGCTCTCGGCGTCGTCCTCGGTCGTCGCCTCCGTCGCGGCCTCGGTCGCGTCCTCGGCATCGGCGCGAAGAATTATGGATGATCGTCGCGGTCTCGTCGCTCTCGCGCTCGCGCGCGTCGGCGCCGAGGAGGCGAACGTCGTGGAAGTGAGGGCAAACACCATCGCGCGCGAAATACGCTGGAAATCAACGGTCGACGGGTCGCGATGGACGCGCGTCGAGAAGTGCGCGCGGATCGGATCGGATTCGCGTGGAATAACGACCATCCATCGGGACACGCGCGCGCGGGGTGCGTCGTCGCATGGGGTGCGGTGGATCGACGGCGAACGCGCCCGAGGGATCGGGCGCGACGGTGTCGGCGTGGCGATTGCCCGATCGTGCGTACGACGCGCGCGCGATGGGACGGTTGGAGACGCGCGAGGATTTCGCCAGGCGAAGGGATGCGTTTTGGGACACGGTGAGCGCGTACGGTGGGCGCGGGGAGTGTTGGATGGCGCTGAGGGCGACGTGTGAGGGGTCGCTGGATGAGGACACGGCGCGAGAGGCGGTGTTGGCGAGCGGGATCGTGTCGTGGACGTCGGATTTGTCGGTCTCGTACGACGAGTCGGGCCAGCGGTACGAGTTACCGCTCTTCGTGCGAACGACGCCGAGCGAGTTCGCGGAGTGAGTCGAGCGAGGAGGTCGTTTTGTTTGTTGTTGTTCATTCTGTTGGTACATGTACACCATCGCTCGCGGGTTCGTTCGTTTAGTTTCTAGTTCTATAGCACGAGGCGATTTTGCATTTTGAGCGTATTCTTTCTTTCCGGGCTCGTTCCGTCACGCGCGCACGTCCACGAAGAGCTCGGGTTCGGAGACGCGAAGCCACACGCACAGTCGATTGCACAGACCGACCGCCGCGCGCGTAGTGACCGTGGGTTTGAGGATTAAATAAATCTCAAAGTCGCCGCCGACGCACGCCAAGACGTTGAAACGCGATCGACGTTCGTACCGCACGCGCTGTTTCGAACCCTCGAACGAGGGTGAGACGGTGTGGTCGACGATACCTTCGGTCTCTTTCATCGCGTCGAGCGTCGAGGCGTACGCTCGCGTGATGGCTTCGACGTCGGCGTCTTTGACGGATGCGTTGAACGCCGTCGAGACGTGTTGATGTCGCTCGGGACGGTTGTACACCACGTGTAATAATTGTTTGACGCTCGCTTGGAACTCGCCCAAAGCTTCCGAGGGAAGTTTGTCTAATAGAAGCCCCTCGCGCGCCGCGCGCGCGATCTTCGATAACGCATCCTTTTCGTTGAGCGAGCACTCCAACGCGTCTCTCGCGCGGCGACACGCGTCCAGCGCGTCTGCCGACGCCACCACGAAACACACGCCGACCGTGTCGTCTCGCTCGAAGGGTCCACCGCAAGACTTGCGCTTATTCTTCTTCGACGGTGTCGTCGTCGGCGTGGACGCCGGCGACGCCGACGGGGTCGTGGACACGGTGGACGCGTAGACGTACATGAAACCGTCGGAGTTAAACTCGGGCAGACACACGCGTTCGAACGCCTCGGCGCGGTCCGTCGCGTGATCGCTCGTCCCTTCGTCCGGTCTCAAAATCACTCGCACGAAATTCATCAGCGTGATCACGTCCTTCGGAGAGATATGCGCCGGTCTATTCGCCGCCGGTTTCGCGTACGTCGCCACTCGACTCGCCTCGTCGAAGAGCGCGCCCGCGAACGGTTTAGGCACCTCTTTCAGCGCGTCCACGATCGCCGCGCGCGCCGTCGCACGCGTATCCTCTCCCAAACCGATCGACCTGTACGTGTCGAACACGTACGACGTGTCCCAGCTCAAATTCAGCACCGTCTGTCCCAACGTCTCCTCTCCTCTCGGCGCCGCCGCCAACGCCTTACCGACGTCGAATTTAGGATTTTTCACCAACGCCGCCTCCAGCGCCGCATTCGTCAACAGCGACGTCATCGTCGTCTTCACGTGTTCCAATTCTCGTCGCAGCGTCCCCACGCGCTCGCGTCCATCGCTCGACACGGCGTACGTCATCGTCTTCGTCGACGTCGTCGCCAACCGCCGTCCCCGCGCGTCCACCGCCTCGACGCCACCGTCCTCGCTCTCCTCCGCCACGGACACGAGCGCTTGCAGCGACGCGCACAACGATCCCAATCCGTGCGCGCTCCCGTACCGCGTCCACGCCGGTTTCCCCGCGCGCGTGAAGGCTAAAAAGTGTTTCGAGCGCGCGCGCCAAGATTTGGAGCTGTCGTCCTCATCCTCGTGTCTCTCCTCGTGCGTCCACGTCGGCGTCGTTCGCGGACGTCCCATGCGTCGCACGCACGAATTTCTGTCACCTCGCCCGGTCGCCGACGACGGGCGACCGCGCGCGGCGGTCTCCCGGTCGTCGTTCGCGTCGGCGCCCAATCGAATCAGTCGAGGGGAACGTCTACGTCGACGCCACACCGCGCCGCGCGTCGTCCCCACCGCGCGCGTCTCGCGCCTTCGCACGCGAGATGCCGTCGTCCACGATCAAAATCGCCGTCAAGTGGGGCAAGGAGACGCACGAGGTGGACGTCGACCTCGACGCCCCCGGCGCGAATCTCAAGGCGCAGTTGTTCTCGTTGACGAACGTCCCCGTCGAGCGCATCAAGGTGACGGGCCTGCGCGGTGGCAAGGCGCTGAGGGATGACACGGATCTTCGCGCCGCGGGTCTGGAGGATCTCGCGCGACGAGGGAAGAAATTGATGATGTTCGGGTCCACGGCGGTGGTGGAGGCGCCGAGGGAGGCGGTGGCGTTCGTGGAGGACTTGCCGGAGAACGAGCGCGAGGCGGCGGAGGTGGGGGCGAATTACGCCCCGGGATTGACGAATCTGGGGAACACGTGTTACATGAACAGCGTGGTGCAGTGTCTGTACAGCGCGAAAGATTTGCGGAAGATGTTGGAGGGATACGCGCCGGGACGGGACGCGCACAGCGGGACGGCGGCGCTGACGGCGGCGCTGAAGGATTTATTCGTGGATGTGCAACGGGCGAAGGATACGGTGATGCCGGTGCGATTTTTGAACGTGTTGCGTCAGTTGTATCCGCAGTTTGCGCAGCATGGACCGCAGGGGATGCCGATGCAGCAAGACGCGGAGGAGTGTTGGTCGGCGGTGATGCACACGCTGAGCTCGGAGCTTCCGAAGGAGACGGCGCGTTTGTTCGGCATCGGCATGCGACGGGAGTTGAAGTGCGCGGCGACGGATGAAAAACGCATCGAGGATTCCGTGGAGTACACGTTCAAGTGTAACATCACGATCGAGGTGAACCACGTGACGGAGGGTTTTAAGATTGCGTTGAACGATACGCGCGAGTTGCGCTCGGAAGTCACGGGCGCCGACGCCGTGTTCGAGGGACACTCGAGCATCTCGAAATTGCCGGAATATCTCACGACGCAGCTCGTGCGTTTCTATTACAAGGCGGACATTCGCGCCAAGGCGAAAATTTTGCGTGCGGTGACCTTTCCCGTCACACTCGACGTGTACGAATTTTGCACCGACGAGTTAAAGGCGGAGCTCGAACCGGCGAGAAAGCTGAAACTCAAGCGCGAGGACGACGAGGCAGTGCAACGACTGGCCGAAAAGAAGGCTTCGTTAGAGGAAAAGAAGGACGAAGGCGAGGTGAAGGAGGGCGAGGACGCGGCAATGTCCGAGGCGACGACGAGCGAACCGGCGACGATGGAGGTCGATCCTCTCGAGGGAACTCGATTCACCGGTTTCTACGACTTGATCGCCGTGTTGACGCACAAAGGTCGAAGCGCCGACAGCGGTCACTACGTGTCTTGGGTGAAGAGAGACGACGGCTCGTGGACCGAATTCGACGATGAAAAACCCATTCCGCGCACCGAGGAGGATGTCCTAGCGCTCAAGGGCGGGGGTGATCATCACATGTCCTACATCCTGTGTTACAAAGCTCGAAAAATCTAACGCTACCAACGCTTTGAAATTCACACGTATTCGTTCTTTCACTGACAACACCTCTGCGCGCGCCGAAAGAGTGGCGTGCCGAGATGTTTACGTTTTCCAAACTTTTCTTCCTCTCTGCTGTTTTCCTCGTTGCACGGGTGCGTGTCTTCGTCGCGTCGCGGCGTGAACGCGCGCCGCGAGTGGCAGCGCCTTCTTCTTGAGTTTCTCCTTGTTACTCGAACCACCAGTCTTCTTTTGTTTACGTACGGCGGACGCGCCGTACTCGTTATCTTCGCGACCGGCGAGCACCGTAGCGAGACGAGCCGCCTTATCGTGCGCACGCTTGATACCCGTCGCAGCGAGCGCGTCGGGATTAACGCGCCGATCGCTCGCCCGATCCGCCTTGCGCATCATCATTCGGACTTGATCGTTGGCGACGTTGGACGCCTTGGTCGCCCCCGCCTTGCTCAACGCCGAGTTGAGTTGTTGCTCCGTCTGAAGCGCCTTAATGCGCTTGAAATCTTCTTGCGTGAGGATGCGCTCTTGTTCCACGGGTCCACCGAGCTCGGCCTCTTCGGCCTCCTGTTCGGCGCGCGCTTCGGCTTCTTCCTCATCCTTGCGCTGTTGAACCATCATCTTGTGCCGACGCTTCAATTCGGCGAGCGACAGTTTACCGTTCTTTCTAAGCTTGGGTGGCGGCGCGTCGGGATCGACCTCTTCCGCTCTCGCGTGCTTTCCAGTCGTCAGTTCATCCTCTTCCTCTTCTTCCTCCTCACCGGAATACTCTTCTCCCTCGTCTTCGTCTTCGTCATCTTCATCAGAGAAATCCTCCTCCTCCTCGTCATCCTCTTCTTCGCGCTTCTTTCTCAACATGTCGCGCTGGAGTAAATCGATACCGTCGATGCGATCGGTCGCTTCACCCTCACCGAACTCTTTGAGCGATCGTGACATGTCCGCGCCCTTCCCGCGATCCTTCTTTTCGAGAAGACCCGGCGCGATTTCGCGGAACAACGCAATGAGTCCTCGCGCGGCGTTTGACACCGGTTTATCTCTCGCCTTTTTGTACTGCGCCAAATCTTGCAATAAATCCTCATCCATCACGAGCGGACACCGCGCACAAATCTCGCGCACGGCGTTTAATCCCACCGCGGCGATTTCGGGACGCGCGCGATCGTGAATGAATTGATTAACGAGTTGTCGCAACATCGGCGCGAGCGCATCCGGAGGCACGAGCTCGTGACACGCCGTCGCCGCGGCTGCGAGCAATCGCGTCACCTGCGCGCGTCACGAACAAAGAGCGTTTCACAGTTAGTCATCTCACGTGTCGCTCGAGTCGACGACGTGCGCGTTCGAGTGTTCGCGTCAGGTACTAAGCGGAGGCGTCGATGTGGGTCACATTGCGAATGCCCATAGCCTTGAGTTTTTGTCATCGTTCGCGAGAGAGTTCGTCGTGGGAATCTCGATAAAACGAGCACGTACCTCTAACTGACTCGGTTGAATGTAGCGCTGCAAAAATGGGTACACGTTGAGCATGATGAGCTGATGCATGCCGATGATGCGGCACATGACGAGGATGACGAGCATCTTGGTGTCGTACGACATGTGTCCGACTTGAAGCTTTCCGAATAACAGCTCGGCGAGCGCCTGAGGGTCGTTGATCAGGTGCATCGCCGCAAATCTCGTGTCGACGGCGCCGTCCGCCTTGCGCTCGCGCTTTTGCATGTTCTTGATGGTTCGCTTGAGCTTTTTCTGTTTCTTCTTCTTCGACGCGGCGACGCCCTGCGCGAACATCGTAAACCAGCGGCGCGTTTAAAGTCAGTCGATGAGCGTGTGAAAAATCTGAAAAACTGTGGTAGAGAGGAAAAGATGCATTCGAAAGCCTCAGCGATCTTGGTGATTGAGTGTCGTCACTGTCGAACCTCGAGAGTAGCAAATATATTCGAGCATCACGGGCTTTCGCATCGTCTTGTCGACGAAGAAAAACAAAGAAAAATATCCCACAGTCACACGCACCGTCTTGTACGCCTTGAAGACGTCCTCCTTGGACACTTGCGATCGAGACTTGATCTCTGCGTCGCGGGCGCTCGGATCATCGTCCGAATCGCTCTCGTCTCCAGCCTCGGCGGCGGCTTCGGCGGCTTCGTCTTGGCCCTCGAAAAACTTCAACGCCGCGACTAAAATCTTTTGCGACGGGTGTTTACACGCCTCCACCACCAAATTCACCGTCTTCGCATCCGTCCAAATGTTTCTTCTGTACATCTCCGTCAACACCGCCAGCGCCTTTTTCGCCGTCGCTTCGTTTTCATCCTTGATCGCCGCGTGTAAAAACGACTGCACCGTGCGATTATACTTGTCATCCGTCTTCTTCTTATTCGCCGCCTTGGCGTCGCTCACGATGTGCTTAAACATCATCACCCGCAACGTCTTATCCCTCACTCGAAACATTTTAAAAAACAACGGCAGCGTCACCTCCACGCCGATCACTCCCTTATTCCTCAACAGAATCAACGCGCTCGTCAAATTCTTCCTCAAGCGCTCGTCCAAAATCGCGTAGTGCCTCTCCAACAGCTCCACCACCCCGCTCGGAAACCCTTTCGTCGCCTCCCCGTACACCACACTCACGTGCGCGATGAACGACACCAAATCACTAAAATCTTTGTGATCCCGCGACGGTTTCATCGCGAACAGCGCGCGCAACGCCTCGTAGCGTCGAAGCTGCAGCGCGAAATCCTCCTCGTATCCCTCTGGATCCCTCTTACACGCGCTCTGGAGCGTCGAGAGGTCGCGCGCGGACATGACGCGCGCGTCTCAACGACGTTCCCCGTCGTTTAAGCCTCCTCTCTCGCGCGGACGCGCGCCGCGTCGAGCGCGACGTTCCCCGTCGGCGCGTTCGAGCCGCCGCCAGCCGCCAGCCGGCGAATGAATGGAATGGAATGAATCCCCTTCGTCGACGCGCGCGATCGTCGTCGTCGTCGTTCGGTCGGTCGCGCGACGCGCGGGATGGAGTCGCGCGTCGTCTCGTCGCGTCGTCGTCTCGAGAGGATTCGCGTCGGCGCGCTCGCGCGTCGCGCACTCGCGCGTTCGGTCGGGTCCGTTCCCGCAGTGCGCGGCGCCGGGATGCGGTCGCGGTCGCGGTCGCGATCGCGATCGCGCGACGACGAGAGGGATGAGACTCGCGCGCGTCGTCGCGCTCGCCCTCGGTCGCGGTCGCGCGATCGCGCGCGGCGGCGAGACCGCGGTCGACGACGGTCGAGGTCGAATTCTTCATCTTCATCTTCCTCGTCGTCGTCGCGACGACGACGACGACGGCGGGATGGACGCGATGGACGACGACGAGCGCGACGAGACTCGAGATGTCGCTCGCGCGAGGTCGATGACGGACGCGCGGCGGCGGCGGAGGAGATTCGAAAACGACGGCGACTCGAGGCGGCGAGACGGTTGTTGGGGGTGAAACGCGCGGCGACGCGCGAGGACGTCGGTGAGACGATGGACGAGGCGAGGGAGGATGGGAACGCGTTGGCGCGTGATGTCGATCCGTTGGACGCGTACATGGCGCGAGAGGTGGACCCGGAGGTGGCGAGACGCGAACGCGCCGAGGCGGCGGCGGCGGCGGAGGCGAAACGAAGACGTGCGATGGAGATGGCGGACGCCAAGGCGCGAGGGGTGCGCGTGGGGGTGAGAGAGGATTGGTTGGAACTCGAACGGGCGGAGGAGGCGGAGGAGGCGTCGGTGCGACCGGACGAGGTGATTGAGATTCCCACGAAGAAGGTGCGGTTGTTGATCGGCGCCGGCGGCGCCAACGTGAAAGAGTTGATGCGACAGAGCAAGGCGATGATACAGGTGTTGAAGAGCGACGAGGCGTTGAATGAAGGATTTACTGGGTCGGATTTTCGAGCGACGAGCGCGGCGGTGCGCGCGGCGACGCAGAAGATGTTGGATTCCATCTCGGCGAGCGTCGCCGCGGACGCGGAGGACGGCGGCGCGAGCGCGAGCGCGAGCGACGACGACGACGTTTTGAGACGCACAGACGAGGTTTCGGCATCGAAAGACGCGTTTCAACGCGCGAATGATGGAGCACCGGCGAAGGACGTGACGAAGATCATGATTAATGGTTCGGAGGAGTCGCGAGAGACGGCGAAACGGTTAATCGCCGAACTCTTCCAACGCGCCGTCGACGAAAAACGCGAACGACGAGCGGAGGATCGCGAGCGTCAAAAGGAAAAGCGCGCGCGCGCGCGACGTCTGTACCACCTTCGTCACGCCGCGGATTACGAGCGTCTCGAGGTTCCTCTGGGCGCGTCCAAGGATGAAGTCAAGAGCGCGTACAGACGACTCGCCGTGCGTTGGCACCCGGACAAACATCCCGAGGGCCCCGCGCGAGTCGCCGCCGCCGCCCGTTTCGCCGACATTCAGGCCTCCTACCACAATCTCACGACCACGGAAGAGGAACAAGGGATGATAGAATCCATCGCTCACGACGTCGTCGCGTCCAAGGCGGCGAAGAACCCCGTGACGAAGGCTGAGCCGCCGCTCTCCGCGCGCGACGAACTTCGCGACGCGCTTCGCGCACAGATGGCCGCCACCGAGGCCATGGCCGCGAGACGCGCGTATGAAAAATTGTAATTCCAATCGTGATCCCACGCGCGAGGCTTCGCGAGACATCGTCGACATCGTTCTCGCGCGCCCGAAAGAACGCCCGCCGTTCGGCGCCGCGCGCCGCACAGCGACCCTCTCGTCATGGGTATCGGTCCCGCGTGTTCGAGCCTGTGCGGGGCGCTCAAATGCGTGACGTGCGCGGGATCGATGGTGCGCGCGCGCGGTCCTCTCCCTCTCGTTCGCTCTCTCGCGCGGATGCGCGCGAGATTCCCAACGCATCTTCGCATCTTCGTCCGCATCTGATCGACTGACGACGCGTCCCGACGCCATCTTTCGCGCCCAGCGCACCTTTGTGTGGTTCATGTACTTTGTCCTCTCGAGCATCAACGCCGCCGCGGGCGTTCTGAGTCTGCTCACGGTCACGGTGCGCGCTCGAGCGGCGTCTTCGTCGTCGCCCGTCCCGTCCCGTCCCGAGGAGAGGAAAAGAGAAGAGAAGAGAGGAGAAGAGGACTGACGGTGCGCGCGTTCGTTCGTGTGTTCGACGCGCAGTACGTGCGGGATGATGTGCACCCGGTCGTGGGCGATAGTTTACGCAAACCCATCGATGCGTTGCAGTATTATCTCGTGCTCGTCGTCGTGACGTTGGCGCTGTATCACGTGATTTCTTTGTTTACGCTCTTGTACAAGTTGGCGAGAAAGAACGGCGTGAGTCCGTGGTACGGATACGTGCTCGGAGGGACGTTTTACATGGCGTTCATCATGTTGGGCGCGGGATTCTTCGTCGGTGGGTTTCATCCCAATCTCAAGGCGATTCACGATAGCCGCGTGGGACTGAACCAAGACGGGATTTACGGGAAGACGCACTCGGACAGGAGCAAGGCGTTGGAAGGTTTGTCGTTCACGAGCGCGAGCTTGTTCTTCGCGGTGTTCGTCGTTCTGTTGTTCTGGAGAGATTCTATCTGTGGAGACACGCCGCCGCCACAGACGCAACAGGCGGCGTCGCCGACGGCGTCGTCGGCGTCGACTGCGAAGAGTTCTCGGTTTTCCAGAGGCGCGAGTAATCCATTCAAAGTGACGCCGCTCAACGAGCAATCCGAGTCGCCGCCGAGCCGCATGGAGATGGGACAGGTGGGAGGTAACGGCGGTGGTGGTTCATCCCTTCGTTTCGGTGCCGATAGATTCGCGGCGAGCTGAAGATGATTGATACGACGACGACGACGTGTAACGATGAAACAGATTGACGCTCACCGCGCGTCGCCGTCCGACCAATCCATCCCGATCGCGTCCAGCGCGTCAATCTTTCTCTGACTCAGAGTACCGTTTCGACGTTTCTTTCGCATCTGACGCGTCCACGCGGCGAGGCCTTCGTCTCTCTCCTCGTCGACGCGCGTCGTTCGAAACGTCTCCGCGTGCGCCGCGAGCTCGGTCACGCGTCGTTCGAATTCACTCGCGCGCTTCACCTTCCATTCCTCGCACACCGCGTCCAACGCGTCGATGCGCTCGGGTTCCAACGCACCTCGCTCAAATCGTAGCCTCTGCCCTCGTATCCACTGGAACAACGCTTCGTCTTCCACGAATCTCGGCAACCGTCCGCGCGCTTCGTAAAACGTTTTCGTCTCCTCCAACCTCTCCTCCCAACTCACCACGAGATGCGCGCGAACGTCCCACTCCATCCCCAACGCATCCAACGCCTCGACGCGCGCACGCGACAATTTCCCGTCCCGACGCGCGCGTCTCTGATCGAGCGTCCAAAAATACAATCCGTCCTCCGCCTTCTCCGGCACGCGACAGTGTCCCTCTCTCTTCGCGAACGCCTCCAATTCCTCGTACCTCTCCTCCCACCTTCGCACCGTGCGCTCCTCAACGCCGTCGAAATCCACGCCGAGATCCCTCAGCGTCTCGTATTTCTCGCTCGACATGTTCCCATCCCGATAATCCGCGATTTGATGGCTCACCCACGCGCGCACGCGCGCGGGAAACTTTTCGCGAGCCGTTCCCGCCGCCACCTCCCTCGCCAGTTCCCGCACCCGCGTCTCGAAACTCGTCGTCTCCGTGCGCGTGCCCGGTGACTTACGCAGATCGAACGTCACCCCGAGCTCGGCCAATCGCTCGCGACGGTCGTTCGAGAGCGCGCCTCGTCTCGCCAAACTGCGCTGTCGCGCCAACCACCGCCGTTGCGCGTCGAGCGCTCTCGGAAGCTCGATCGTCGCGTGCATCGCTCGAAACAGCGCCAACTCGGCGTATCGATCGTCCCAGGACGTCCGTCGTCCCTCTCGCGAGGACGAGGACGCGTCGGCGTCGCGCGAGGCGGCGGCGACGACGGAGAGGAAAAGCCGTTGGGGCGACCGATGACGCGTCACCATCATCGCGCGCGCGTCGCCGCGACACGCGCGCGCGGACGACGACGCGGAGACGGTGACGACGAATGCCATCGCGCGCATGCGGTCGACGTCCGCGGGGACGATCGGTCTCGTCTCGCGACGCGGCGCGGACGATGAATGAAATGAATGCGCGAGGCGAAATGTGGGAACGACATCATTCGTGACGTCGCGCGACATGTTCGCGCGCGCGCGAGCGCCCGACGCGCGCATGTCGACGCGCGGGGTGACGGCAGTGACGCGTCTGGCGTCTCGAAGCGCGCGACGGGCGTCGCGCGCGGGCGATGGAGGCGTGGGCGCGACGCGTTCGTTGACGTTTTTGTGCGAGCGCGCGCCGGTCGTCGACTTTGCGTCGCAACGAGACGCGTTCGAGTCGCGCGCGTACGACGGGGTCGTGTATCCAGATCTTCCGTCGTCGTCATCGGACGCGGAGGATGGGGAGGCGGCGTCGACGCGCGCGTGGGCGCCCGCGGCGGTGCGCACGGTGGCGGGCGCGGCGTGCGAAGACGTCTCCGCCATTCGACGGCGTGCGTTGCGAGCGGTGGAGGCGTCGAGAGGGGTCGAGAGGTGCGCTATTTTGTGCGTGAGCGGTGACGCGCGCGGGGACGTCGGGCGAGGGATGACGAGCGAGGACGTGCTGCGAGAGTTGGGTTCGATGCGACGACGCGGCGACGTACCGAGAGAGACGACGCTGCTCGCGGTGGCGAATCCCATGCTCGGTGCGGTGGAGGCGGAGCGCATGGCGCGAAAACGAGAGCTCGGCGCGGAGGGATTCATCACGCAGCCGGGGTTTTTGAGCGAGAGATTCGATCGATGGCGAGACGCCGCGGATCGCGTCGGCGCGTTGGATGGATTTTCGCGAGACGGAGGACCGAACGGTCTCGCGGGTCTCTTCCTCGGCGTGTGCGCGCCGCGCTCGGCGAAAAATGTAGAATTTTGGTGTGCGTTGACCGGGGTCGACATCGACGCGGACGCCGAGGCGCGCGCGCTCAGGGATGAGTACGCTCGCCGCGCGAGAGAGATGTCCCGCCGACGTTTCGACGACTGGACCTTCGAGCGCGTCGAGCTCGCGCTCGTGCGCGCCGTCTCGTTCGAGCGCGCCCTCGGCGCGCACGTCATGCCCGTCACCAAGGGTGGGTACGCTCACGCCTTCAGGCTCGCCCGCGACGTCTTACCGTCGTTTAGATGATTGTAGACGGATGCGCGCGTTCGAGCTCGAGAAAAAGTTTTTCACGTCACACCGTCCCGCGCGCCGTGTCGTCCCCGTCGTCCTCGCGAAGGACGCGCGCGCGCGCGCGTGAACCATGCGTTTTCTCGTCTATTTCCTACATCGCTACGTCGATTTCAGGTGCGCGCGCGCTCGCGTCGTCGCGCATCATTTTCGCGCACTTTTCAGCCGCCGCGAGCGAATGGGCGTCGCGCGCGGCCGCATCGTCGATCGCGTCGCTCTCGCTCGCGCGCGCGAGACGAACGACACACACTGACCGCGGTGACGTCGTTCTCGTCGCTCGAACAGGCGCGCGGAGTTTGAATCCGTGGCGGAGCTCTGCGGGCTCGAAGACGCGTCGACGCTGCGCTGGACGCGCGCCGACGAATCGGACGTGGACGCCACGCCGTTTTGGTACGTCGATCTCCCGAGCGAGGAATTAGCGCGAGCGATCGCGTCACGCGCGTTGCTCGTGCGAGGCATCGTCGAGGAGTGGGGCTCGGGCGCGGATGAAGAGGCATGCGCGCGCGCGGCGGCGGCGTACGACGAATCCAGAAAAACGCCGTACCTCGACGAATCGACGACGTTCAGGGTGGAGGTGGAGGATTTCGGGTGCAAGGGCGGGACGAATGACGTCGTGCGGCGGCTCGACGTGCTGAATCTGCCGTTCAAAGGAAGGGCGAATTTAAAAAATCCCGAACACGTGTTTTGGAGCGTGGTGAGCGACACGGAGCGGTCGGGCGACATGCCCGGCGTGCCGAAACGCGTGTTTTTCGGACGTCTCGTCGGTCGCTCCGATCGGTCGATGCTTCGGAAATACGATCTTAAGAAGCGGACGTATCTCGGGCCGACGTCCATGGACGCGGAGATGGCGCTGTTGATGGCGAATTTCGCGCACGCGAGACCGGGCGGGGTGATTTTGGATCCGTTTTGCGGGACGGGATCGATGCTCGTCGCCGCCGCGCATTACGGGGCGATGACCATGGGCATAGACATCGATTGTAGGGTGATCAAATACGGGAAGAGCGCGGCGACGAAATCGGGCAAGTTTGGCGTCAAGGCGGACGACGCACCGAGCGTCAACGTGTGGTCGAATTTCGAGCAATACGGCTTGCCGCCGCCGCTGGCGTTGATTCACGGTGATTTACACGCGCTTCCGACTCGGAAGTTTGGATTGGAGGGGATGATTCAGGGCATTGTTGCCGACCCTCCGTACGGCGTTCGCGCCGGTGGACGAAAGAGCGGCGGTCGAAAGCCCGTGACGGAGGATTACATCATCCCGGATGAGTTGCGAGACGGGCACATCCCGAGCACGGCGCCGTACCTGTTCGGCGAGATGAACGACGACCTCATGGAACTCGCCGCAAGATTCCTTCCCATAGGCGGCCGTCTCACGTTTTTCCTCCCCGGCGTCCTCGCGGACACCGAGGAAGAGGTCCGAGAGCTCGTCCCGTCGCATCCGGCGCTTCGTCTTCGATGGCACTCGCTCGAAACCTTCAACGAAGCCTGGGGTCGCCGTCTCGTCACCTACGAGAAAATCGCCCCGTACGACGCCGACGCCGCCAACGAGGCGCGCGCGCGCGCCGCCGCCGCGCGCGCCGCGAGCGACAAACCAGATTTAATCGAGCGCATGCGCGCGCTCGTCCGCTCTTCCGACGCCGGCGAGCGAAAGCGTCGGCAGAGATACGAGCGACGCTTCGGCAAACCACCCCCGGACGCCTCCGAGACCGAGTCGTGAGCGACATTCCGCTCGCACGCGCTCATAGATTCATACCTTAGTTGTAGCAGACCGATCTAGTCGCTCGTCGTTCCCGTTCGGTTTCGAGCGCGCGCTCGAGCGCACGCGACAGTTGGTGTGGGCACATCTTCGCGCCCCTCACTCTGACGCTCTCTCTCGCGCTCCGTCGCGGTCGCGCGCGCGAGAACCCGATGACGACGACGCGTGGGTCGCTGTTCGTTGCGCCGTCGGCGGTCGCGCGCGTCTCGCGCGCGCGCCGCGCGTCGTGCCCGCGCGTCTGCGCTCGAGGTGTGGATACGCTCGTCGACTCGCGCGTCGCGCGTCGCGTCGATGGATCGCGCGCGGCGATGGTGGCGCGCGCGCGGGCGCGTGTGGTGATCGCGCGCGCGTCGGCGTCGCGCTTAGCGCCGCAGCAGACGCGCATAGACGGCGTGGACGCGTACGTGAGCAGAATGGCTGATTTTGTGCCGCCGAGCGCGGCCGCGGCGGCGCTGAGCGCGTTCGCGCTCACCGCGATGGGATTCATGATCGGGTGTCTGGTAACGCTCCGAGAGGTTGTGCGAGCGTGTCGAGAGGCGACGCTCGCGTCGAGGGCGGTGCGAAATTGTGCCAACTCCATCGACGGGTCGTGCTCGAGCGTCGACCGGTGCACGACGAACATCGATGAGACGTGTTCGGGGATCGATGATTTCCTCGTCCAGGCGAGCACGATCGGGATGACGACGAATAACATCTTGACGGAGGCTGGGCTGTTGCAGCGACGGGTGACGGAGCTTCCGAACGCGCTGATCGGCGCGCTCGGGGACGCCACGGAGCCCCCTCCGCCGAGGAGCGTACTCGCGTCTCGCGAGGGAGAATCCGTCGAAGAGGTGGCGCGACGGGACATCGTGTTGGGGAAGGAGATCACGGGTAGAAGATTAGGGAACGGCTGGATCGGCAGTACGATGCACCGATTTTTCTTTTCCAGGGAAAACACGTTCGAGGTGGGAGAATACGTAGCGGTGAAGCGCAGTAACAATACGTACACGTGGGGAGTCATAGAAATGACGGATTCGGGCGAAAGCGAGCACGGGGAAGAGTTGAACGGCGTGGAAGCGTCTCGTGATAGCGTATTAGGAGACAGCATCGAGTCCGAGGCGGCGACGTGCGCGTGGCCTATGCGAGATTTACCCGCCGAGGAGGCGGCGAAACAAATCGAAGAGGCGAATCAAATCACCGTCGGCAAGGTGTTCCGCGCGCTCATTCGCATGCCGATACCGAAGAGCTTGGGCGAGACCGAGCGACAGTATCGAGTCGTCGTCGAGCTCGATCGAGATTTGTACAGATTCAAATACGTGGACGCGTCGCTGCTCGGCAAGAGATACTAATCATCGCGTGTAATCACAAATTCGCGTAATATCGCGACACCATCTGCGACAATCGATTCGAGTCCCCACCGCTAAATGTTTCAACCTTTTTCCCGTCGACGTACACCGCGAACGTGGGCATGCTCGAGACGCGCTCGTATCCCGAAATGTCTTGATTTTCGTCGACGTCCACCTTGAGAAAGTATGCCCGAGGAAACTTCGTCGCCATGCCCGTGAACACGGGACCGATCATCTTACACGGCCCGCACCACGTCGCCGTAAAATCGACAAACACGAGCGGTTTCGTTCCGGTGATCTTTTGGTACATCGCGTGATCGTGAATCTCGACGACGCCCGCCTTGACCGCCGGCTTCCGCAGTTTCTCCCGAACCGCGTTCACGCTCTCCGCCAACGACGCGTCGCCCGGCAAATCATCAAACAAACCCGTGAACACCCCATCCGCTTCCTCCAGTCTGTTCAACTCCACGAGCGCCGTCCCCTTGCGAAGTGCGGCCTTTTGATACCCTGGGTCTCTCGCCAACGCCGCGTCGGCGTCCTCGAGCGCGCCCGCGTGGTTCCCCAATTTCGCTCTACTCGCCGCGCGATTCGCGAAGAGCAACGCCGCCCCCGGAGGACTATCTGACCCCTCTCTCAATCCTTCGTCATACGCCGCAATCGCGCCCTCGAAGTCTCCAGCCTTGAACTTTTCGTTCCCGTCGCGTCTCGCGTTCGCCAACCGCTCGAGCGACGCCTTCGCCTCTGGAAACGCACCCAACGCCTTCAATCCCTCCTCAAACGACCCGAGACGAACGAGTAAACGCTCCAACCGTTCCTTCGCCCGCGCGTACGTCCCATCGTTCGCCCACGCGATCGCACAGCTCGTCACGGCGGCGCCGTAATCTCTTTTCGCCATCCACACCGCCGCTTCGTTCGCCTTCGCCCTGGCGCGGTCGCCCCCGGTCGTCCCCGCGTCGTGACTCTCGACGTACAATCGAATCGCCTCGTCGTACTCCCGCCTCGCGAGCGCGTCGTTCCCGCGCGCGCGCGCCGATTCAGACGCCATTCCACCGTCGGCACTCTCTGACGCATCCACCGCCATGACGACGCCGCTTCGCGCGCTCGCGAGACGCGCGCGCGAGACGACGACGACGACGACGATGTCATCGCGCGCGTTTTCCAGACGCGCGCCGCCGCCGCCGCTGACGTCCATCGAGCACGTGTGGGAAGAGGTGCTCGACGAGCGTTCGGGCCGGAAATATTATTGGAACGTCGAGACGGACGAGGTGCGTCGCGATGGACGACGACGGACTCGGCCGTTCGATGACTGACATCTCTCGCTCGCAGACGACGGAACTCGGTGCGTCGAGACCGACGACGTACTCGGCGCTGGACCCGTCCGTGCCGGCGCCGGGGGCGAACGGGCCGCGAGGCGCGCCGCCGCCGCAACGCGCGCGCGACGACGATCGAGGCGGTGGATCCATCGTCGGTGGATTGGGTGTGATGATGGCGCAGGGCGCGGCGTGGGGGATGGGGAGCTCGCTGGGACACCGAGCGATCGGTGGGATTTTCGGGTACGGCGGCGGGTCGTCGAGCGCGAGCGAGGGCGGCGGGTACCCCGTCGGGGGGGATACCTCGGCGCCGACGCCGCCGGATTTCGGTGGACAGAGCGGAGAGTTTGATTACGATGACGACGGGTTCGGGGATGGGAGCGACGACGCGAGTTTATTCGATTTCTTTTCCGAGGATTGAGTCCGAGTCGGCGCTACGGTACGCTTGTAAGAAAAAATCGCGCCCGCGTTCGGGGAAGAAACCGGATGTAACTCGGTCTTTCTTTCGTTCGTTCGTTCGTTACAAAACCACGACGATTCGCGTGCGTTAGGAATCGATGCGAGCGACTACCGCGACGCGCGCGTGTCTCACGCGGCGGTCGCTTTGGAAGTGGCGGAGTCGCCCTCCTCCTCGGCGGCGTCGCCCGTCGGCGTCGACGGCGCCGCAGCCACCGCCGCCGCGCGGAATTTCGCCACCGTCTTCTCGCTCACAGAGATCGCCGGACTCGCCTTGACGGACATCGGCGACTGCGCCGCCTCCGTCTCCGTCTGCTTCGTCTTCTCATCCTTTTCGATCTTCTCTTCGATCCAAGCCTTGAGCGTCGAGCTTCCATATCCGTACTTTTCCGGCAACTGCACGTAATCCTTCGTCTCCACCTCGGGTTGCTTTCCCCAATGTTTCGGGAACCTCGCGATCCACGGTCTCTTCGGATTTCTCACCGAAACGTACTCGTACTTATCGTTCGTCCGTCCCGAACCGTCCGTCGCCTTGAGCGGCGTCCCGAATTCGTACTTGGTCCCTCTCGCGTCGCCGAACATGTTCACCTCGTCTCGATTCGCGAACAACCATCCATCGATGAGGTTCTTCTCATCGAAATCAATCTCTCGCTTCGACTTGACCGCCTCGAACGGGCGCACGTCGGTGCGGATCACCGCGGATGCCTCGACGTCCGACGGTTTCTTCTTCGGCGTCGAGCGTCGTTTGGGCGACGCGAAGCCGCCACCGTCGCCGTTGGAGGCGACCTGTTTCACGAGGGCGATCGCACCGGCCACCGCGGCGATGATCACGGGCGCGCGCATGGTGGAAGGGCGCCGCGAGGCGTCGATCAGTGCGGAATTGATCGAATGGCTGGTCACCGCGCGTCCCGGGCGCGCGCGCCGACGCGGGGACGCGTCGGGACGCGGACGGGACGAGGGTGATCGAAAGGACGAAAGGACGAAAGGACGAAGACGAACGATCGTGGGTGGGAGAGGAGACGCGAGGAGACGTGTGGTGAGTGACTATCGTGGCGTTACTCGCGAAGGACCGACGCGAAACCGTCGACGCGCCGAGACGTCGGCGCGCCGACGCGCGAGGCGAGCTCTTTACTTTTTCGAGCGCTTGGTGCGCGCGGTGGGCTCGGGTTTCGGTGCGGCGGTGGCGGCCTCTTGTCGCGCGGCGGCGCGGTCGGCGGCGGCCTCGCGGCGCTCGCGTTTCATGCCCTTCATCTTCGCCGCTCCGAGCGCCTCCAAGCCGACTTGCTTCTCCACGTATAACCGACCCACCTTGCCCTCTAACACGTCGTCTGAGACGTTCTTTTGCTTCTTAGCGACGCGTGCCTTTTGGTACGCCTCGCGCTTGACGTCAGGTGGCGCCTCGCGGTGTCGACCGCACGTGAAATCAAAGCTAGGACCCATCTCGGCGAGCTCCACCAAGGGCAACCGCGTCCCGGATTTCTTATACTTGATGGCGTACTGACGAAACATCACTACCGGCGGTCCGCCCGGATTACTCAGCGCCGTGCACACGATGGCGCGATCGATCCCTTTGAGATTAATCCTATCCACGACCCTCCCTCGAAACACGTCGCACAGTATGTTCTTCGCCAATCGCAACCCGTCGTGCGTCTCGAAATCCTCACCCTGAAAACATAAACACGGTTTACTCCCCGCCACCGCCGCGGTCCCGGCGTTCCCGAACTCCCGCATCCCCTTATAATTTCTCACCAACATCTCCACGCAATCGAACAGATGATACTCAAAAAACCGTCCCAACGTCAAACAGTGCGGTCGTTTCTTTTGATGCGTCGCCAACGCGAACGCGCCCGCGTCAGCCTTTTTCGCAAAAAATTCCAACGACGTCTCCCCACCGCCCTCGAACGGGCGCACCCCCGGGTTCTTTCGACTCATCTTGTGCGCTTCCTGCCCCTTGATCCGCGCCAGATCCGTCAACACGTTTTTTAAAACCTCCGAGCTCGCGTTCCCTTGGAGACAGAGGAGCGTCTTGCCCGCGCGTTCGATCTTCTTGGGCGCGCGTTCGAGGAGCGCGCGTTTCCCGGCGTTGGTCGTCGCGCGCTTGATCTCCATCTTCGTCTCCATCGCCGCGTCCGACATGGTGGCGCGCGCGCGTCCCGGTGCGGTGTGACGCGCGTTCGATGCGCCGAATGGGCGGCGGCGGCGGCGCGGCGCTTTTTGGGCAACGTCGGCGAGCTCGGCGACGCGCGGGGACGAGACGAGGGCGCGCGCGGTCGAGAGGAGGCGGAGACGGGAAAAAAGTGACGGTGCGTGTATTATAGAACGCCGTGAACGCGCTCACGCGAGCTCGGAGACGACTTCCGAGGAGAGAAAGTTGGCGGATTTGAGCGTGTCGTCGGCGTCGAGTTTGATGATGGCGGCGCCGATGGAGTCGCTGGCGGAACGACGAGGTAAATCCTTGACGGAAATGCGGTTAGAGATGCCGCCGGTGGTGGAGAGGAGGATTTCATCGGTGACGTCGTCGGCGATGCGGTCGATGAGGGTGATGGTGGCGAGGGAGTCGTCGTCGCCTTTTTTAAACTTCATGCAGCGCACGCCCGAGCGGCCGCGAGAGAGGAGGCGGTACGAGTTGGCGGGGGTGACTTTACCCTTGCCTCGGACGGTGGTGTAGAGGATGAAGGGACCGGTGTCCTCGTCCGCGGATCGCATGCGTTCCTCGGGGACGATGATCATGCCCGCAGTCTTGGTGGGGAGGATTTCTGAGTCGTCTTCGTCTTCGTCTTCGATTTCTTCGTCTTCGTCGTTTTCTTCTTCGTCTTCCGTCTTCTTCTTCTTCTCGTCAATGCTCTTGATGCCCGCGATCGGTCTGCACGCCGACTTGACGATGCGGAAATCGCTCACTCTGCAGTGAAGCACCTTGGCGGAATCATCCTTGCCCGTGCCGCTGATAAAGAGATGATCCGACGTTCGCGCAAACATCACCTGTTTCAATCTGTCACCCTTTTCGAGCTTGATCACCATCTTGCCTTTGTTTCCGAGCATGGACGCCGCGGAGGCGACGGACACTTTCCCTTGGTTGGTGAGCATGACGACAACTTGATCGTCTTCGACGCTGTCGAGTGTCAAGTCGGTGGACAACACCGCCGACACGGTTTGGTTTCTCTTGGCGAACGTCGCGAGCACGCTCGTCACCGGAACGCCCACCGTGTTCCGCTCCGCCTGCGGGATGATCTTGGCGGAAATCTTTTGAAGACGACCTCGATCGGAGAAGAACAACAGGCTGTCCGTGTCCATGCAGTGCATGGCGGCGGATAACTCGTCGTTGGCGCGCAATTTGCTCATGCGTTTGCCGCGCGTGCCTCTGTTTTGCGCGCCGAAATTCTTTGGACAGATGCGTTTGACGTACCCGCGCTCGGACAAGGTTAAGATGTTATCTTGGGGCGGTCCCTCATCGACGTCGATGTCGGCCGAGGACGATCCGAGGTTCTCCAGAGACGTGCGTCTCGGTCTCGCGAACGCCTCCTTGGCGTCGCGAGCCTCCTCCACCAAGACGTCGATCACCTTGGATTGATCACTCAACAATCCTTGATAATACGTGATTCGCTCGTTCAGTTCCTTCAGTTCGGCGTCCAACTTATTCGCCTCGAGTCCGGTGAGGCGACGAAGGGGCATACCGAGGATGGCGTCCGCCTGGACGTCGGACAAGCCGTGCGTCTCGCGCAACTTTTTCGCCGCCGAGGGACCATCCTTTGATTTACGAATTATCTTCACCACGCCGTTCGCGTCCGCGAGCACGGCGACGAAACCTTCCACGAGATGCTTTCGATCTTGAGCCTTGGAGAGCGCAAAACGCGTGCGTCGTTCAATCGTCTCCACGCGAAATTTGATAAACTCTCCGAGCAAGTCGCGAAGCGACATCAACGTCGGTTTGTTCTCCAACAGCGCGACGTTGTTGACGAAATACTTGATCTCGAGTCGTGTCTTTTTGTACAACTCCATGAGCACCCCTTCCGCGTCGTGCCCACGCTTGACTTCGATGACGACGCGCATGCCGTCGCGATCGCTCTCGTCTCGAATGTCGCTGATGCCGTCGAGCGTTCGCCCATTGACGTGTTCGGCGATTTGTTCCACCAGACGCGCCTTGTTCGTTTGGTACGGAATCTCGCTGATGACGATGGCGTCCTTGGCCGTACCGTTGGACGTCTTCACGCGCTCGATATTTGCCCGTCCTCTCAGGGTGACGGCGCCCTTACCCGTTCTGTAAATATCCTTCATCCCGCTCTGGTTGATGATGACGCCACCGGTGGGAAAATCCGGCGACGGCATGAGCGCGACGAGCTCCTCCAGCGTGCAGTCGGGATTCTTCGCGAGCGCGCACATCGCGTCCAAGGCTTCACCGAGATTATGCGGCGCCATGTTCGTCGCCACCGCCACCGCGATCCCGCTCGAACCGTTAACGAGTAAATTCGGCACGCGCGCCGGCAGCACCACCGGCTCCGTCTGACTCCCGTCGAACGTCTCCACGAAACTCACGCACTCGCTCCCGATGTCCGCCAACAGCGCCTTCTCCGCCAATTTATTCAATCGACACTCCGTGTATCGCATCGCCGCCGGCGGATCATCATCCAGAGACCCGAAATTCCCGTGTCCGTCGACCAACGTCGCGCTCATTGAAAAATCCTGCGCCAGTCGCACCAACGCCTCGTACACCGACCCATCCCCGTGCGGGTGAAACTTCCCCAACACGTCCCCGACGACTCTCGCGCACTTTCGATGCGGTTTATCGCTTCGCAATCCCAGTTCATGCATCCCATACAGGATCCTTCGATGCACCGGTTTTAAACCGTCGCGCGCGTCCGGCAGCGCGCGTCCCACGATCACCGACATGGCGTACGACAGGTACGATTCCTTCGCCTCACTCGCCAGTTCCACGTCCACGATGCGTTCCTCCCCCATCGAATTCGCGTCGCTCACCGCGCGCGGCGCCGTCGCGCGCACGTACCGCCGCGTCGTCGTCCGGTGGCGCGCGTTCGTTTCAAACGCCCGCGGCGTCTCTCTTCCTCCTCTTCGCGCCCTGGACGCGCTCGCGGCGCGAGACGACATCGCGCGCGCGCCGCGCGCGTGCATCGTCGTCCTCGTCGCGTCGACGAACGAGAGGTGTCGCGCGAGCGCGCGTCGCATGCACGGCGGGCCCGACTCTGCGGTCACTTTTTCATTCATTCATTCATTCATTCATTCATTCATTCATTCATTCGGTCGACGCGCGCGCCACTGCGCGTCGCGCGGGAGACGATGAGCGCGCGATTAGCGCCGTGGGCGTCCGTCGCGGAGTGGCGCGCGGTGTGCGACGCGCTCGCCCCGGTGACGACGACGTCATCGTCGCGAGAAGATTCCGAGGCGGTGGCGCGCGCGCTGTCCACCGTGCGCGCGTGGCGCGCGCGAGGACGCGCGCCGCTCGCGATCGAGGCCACGGCGGCGCTGCTGGAGACGATGACTCGCGATCGGGACGCGCGGGGAGGACATCTGGAGACGACGCGCGCGGCGTACGCGATGACGCTGACGAGGTTGGTGAACGGCGTCGTCGACCCGGCGCAAAAGGGACGGTACGCGGCGCCGGTCGCGACGCTCGCGCGAAAGGCTGGATTGGCGAGAGAGTTGGTGGATTTACGACACGAGGCGACGCACGACGCGATGCCCGGGTTGGGGGCGCTGCGAAGAGGGGCGAGACGCGCGTTGGCGTGGTGTCGGCGGTGGTATTGGGACGAACAGAGACGCGCGTTCGAGGAGGCGATGATGGGCGTTCGGAAGCGCGCGAGGGAGTTGTGCGCGTGTGAGGCGGACGCGAGAGCGCTTCGTGAGCGTCAGGGCGTGGGAAGAGGGGCGGAGACGAGCGATGAGGAGGAAGAGGACGCGCGCGGCGGGGACGGGGACGGGTCGAGTTTTAAGAGTATTCGCGAGCGACGACGCGCGGCGATGGGACGTCTGAGCAGCGTGTGTCCGAAGGGCGCGGCGCATTTCATGGCGGAGTGTTTGTTCGAAGACGACGACGACGCGTGGTTGCGCGTGCGCGACGAGGAGGAGGAGGAGGACGAGGGCGAGGAGGAGGAGGAGGACGAACGCATCTCGGCGGAGGATTGGCGACCGACGCTGGCGAGACTGTGTCAAAAGTGGCCGCGTTTATTCGAGACCTTGTTCCTGCGCCACGCGACGCGCGCCAAGCCCGGCGACAACGCCGGGTTCAGAGTCATGCTCGATCTCGCGTCGAGCGGCGAACTCGCCGCGCAAGCGCGACGCGCGTGTCGAGTCGCGCTCGAACGCGCGCGCGAGGACGTCGGCGTCGAGCGGTGGAGCGACGACCCGGCGCGCGCGAAACGCGTCGTAAAGACGCTCCAAAAGATCGCCGGTCTCACGAAGGATGAAATCAAGACGTCCAATCGCGTCGAGCCGACGCGTGCGCGCGACGCGCTCGCGAGCGCCAAGGCGGAGATGGAATCTCTTCGCGAAACCTTACGGAGCGGTCGCAAGCGCGCGCGCGAGTCGCCGTGGGAACGCGCGAAGAATTGGTCGCCGACCCCCATAGGCGTCGTGCCCGGCACGAGTTTAGAAAAATTAGCCCTCGGCGCGCGAGGCGTTCGCGTGTCGTCGGGCGTCGTCGACGTCGACGCGAAGGCGTTCGATTCGACGCGCGGCGACGACGACCGAACGCGCGACGACGCGTTCGCCGACGCCGACGCCGACGATCGGGCCGACGACCACCTCGACCTCGACGACTCCGCCGACCTCGACCTCGACGTCGACGCCGACGCCACAGTCTCCGCCGCGGTGAACGTCGCCGGTACCAGAGTCGAACTCTCCGAATCCCGACGCGCCTCCGTCGCCGCCTCCGTGGCGTGTCTGTTGTGAGCGCCCCGCGCAGGAGGGTTTAGGGTTTAGGGTTTAGTGTCCCCGGTGTCTCGAGGACGCGGGCCCGTCTCGCCGTCGCCACCGCCCGTCGTCGCGGCGATGACCGTTTCAGTCGCGCGCGCCGGGGAAGAAATAACGCGTCGCACGGCGGAGGGTGAGTTTGGACACCCACCGGATATTGATATTGACCTCCGAGATCGAGCGTGGATGGAGATCTTTGCGCGAGAACTTTCAAACCGACACCCGTTGAACATCGAGGAGTGCGGTGCGAACGACGTCGCGAATGAAGACGTAAAGCTACGCGCGTGTGAGAGCACGTTTGGCGACTTTCTCTGTAAGACGCTCTCGGCGGGCAAGCGGGCGCTGGACGCGGTGAAAGATTTCGACGAGCGAAATCAGATGACGGTGAAGACGGCTTTGCGCGACTTTAAGCGAAACGTCAAGGCGTTGGACGACAAGTTTCAGTTCACCGCGAATGTGAAAAGGTTTGATGAAAATACTGGCGTGACGAAGGGTGTTAAAAAGACCGTGGCCACGATAAATGCTCGGGCAAAAGAGATCGATCGGTCGCTGAAGATCTCGGCGACGACGAACGTCGTGGTTGGAATGGGAAAGGGCACCGCTGGCATGGTGCTAAACAAAGCCATGGGGAGCGAGGTGATTCGCAAGACCGCGACCGCTTTGAGCGACTTGAACACTTCGGCGACACTGAAGATGCAGGATGTTGCGGCAAAGTCAAAGGTAAACAGTGGTGAGGTAGTGAGGACTCAAGCCGAAGGAGGTCCAGAGTACGCTCCCGCTGATAGATCCCAGACGAGAGACGCCGCTGAAGAGCGACAGCGCGCTCGTACACGGGCAAGTAAACGACCGCGAGAAGCCAACGCGATGTCTGACCCAGGCAACTGGACCGATGAGAAAGCAAAGCGTATTGCTAAAGACTGGTTGAATTAACACACCGTCAGTAGAGTAGGGTTTAGGGTTTAGTGTCCCCGAACGCGAGGCGCGCGCGCGGACGTCGCCACCGCCCGTCGCCCGACGCGCGCGCGATGCGTCGTCATCGGGCGACGTCCTCACCGGACGACCCGGACGTGCTCTGTCGCGACGCCGACCGCGCGCGCGAGCTCGGCGAGTACGACCGCGCGGTGCGGTTGTACCATCGCGCCCTTCGGTCGCTGAAATCTCCGCCGGGATCGGCGCCGCCCTCGCCGCGAGTGTCGAGCGTGTACGAGCGCGTGGCGTCGTGCGAACGCGCGATGGGACGCCTCGCGAGCGCGATCGAGGCGCTCGAGCGATCGGTGCGCTGGGACGATGGTCGGCCGGGCGGGTGGATGGCGTTGGGAGAGGCGCGTCTGGAGGCGAAACGGTTTGAAGGCGCGGCGGAGGCGTTCGAGGCGTTTTGCGAGCGATGCGACGCGAGTGAACTGGAGCGAGGACGCAGAATGTCGCGCGTCGCGCGGTCGATGGCGTCTGGTGAGGGTTTGGGACGTGGCGCGGAGGAAGAGCCGCGTCGACGCGAAGTACCGGAGGAGCGCGACGACGCGCGTCGAGACGCGCGAGGCGACGACGCGGGTCGAGACGCGCGAGGCGAGGATGACGTCGATTTCTACGTCATACTCGATGATGCGCGCCGTGCTCTGTGTGGATTCATTACGCGCACTTCGCGGTTCGTTACGGCTAAGATGCTATCGAACCTACGGCGAGTGGGTCGTTTGCACGAGTTACCGAAAAGCATCGAGCGGGACTCCAAGATGTTGCTCGGTTGCGCGTTGTTTGCCGTCGCGTTCGCGGAGTCCACGTGCGCTCGCGTCGGCACACTTCGTGGGAGTTCCAGTGTGTGCGAAAGTTTGTGTCGAGATTTTCACATCCCTCACGTACTTCGTACGGAGATGTGCGAGATGTGGAATCATGGTCACTGGTTTCCTGTGGTTATCGTGGCTACCAATCTCTTCACGTACAAGCCCATGCGGAATCGCGATTGGAGCGTCGGACCTCATCCGGGAGTGAGTCGGCATCGCTTAATTCTTTACCAATTTGCACACGCCAATGAATCGCATCTAATTGGGAACATGCTGACCCTGTTGGCCGTCTCCGTCGAAACTTCACAGGCTCTTGGGTGCAATCAAATAGTATTTGCACTTTTGTATTTGTGCAGTGGCTGGTGCGGCGGTGTATGCGCGGCCGTTATGGGCGTGAAGAACTCGAGACACGTCGGCGCGTCCGGTTCAATATCGGGCGCGATTTTGGCGCTCAGCGTGCTCCGTCCCCATCAGGCGGTACATATACTTGGGGACGTAAGGGCGTCGCAGCCATGTCTCTTGCTCCTCGGCACGTTGGCGGCGGATGTATTATCTCACAGGTCGGTCTCGTGGGAAGGCCATCTCGGAGGCGGGCTCGCCGGAGCGATTTTCGCGTCATTGTATCGGCTCAGCCGTTCCTCGTGACCTTCTCCACCGAATCGGCGATGCGGCGCTGTTCTTCGTCATCGGCGCTCTGTTCATATACTGTAAGTTACTAGTCCATCGTATCAACCCGACTGACGCGCGCGTCCGCGTGACGCGTCCGCGCGCGTTCCCTCGCGCGTCGATCGTTCGATCGATCCCGCGTCCGTTCGTATCCAACCACCGGGCGACGTCCGTCGATCACGTTTTGCGATAGACGAGCGCCACGTTATTCGCCGGCATCTCCACGGGCGAGCGCGCGTCCGCCGTCAAACCCACCCGC